>Ga0105092_10000928_pt1 | contig 15540 bp, 13 predicted proteins | sample PPLLak2March2015_FD_87021 | JGI IMG/M metagenome (GOLD analysis project Ga0105092, IMG submission 87021) | Freshwater sediment microbial communities from Prairie Pothole Lake near Jamestown, North Dakota, USA - PPLs Lake P7 Core (1) Depth... | ecosystem: Environmental > Aquatic > Freshwater >... | reverse complement strand
GCTGGGACCAGTGCGCCTTGACCTCTGGCAAGCTTTGCGGAATCTATCGGCCGCGAATCCCGACGCGGAAATCCTTTTTCGCGCGCGGCTGCCGCGTGTCCTCCTGGGAGTCGCCATCGGCGGCGGCATGGCAGCTTGCGGCGTCGTGCTGCAAGCGCTGCTGCGCAATCCGCTCGCTTGCCCGCAGATGATCGGGGTTTCCGGCGGCGCTTCTTTGGGCGGCATCCTGGGACTGATCTTTTTTCCGCACTGGCTGCTGCCGATCGCTGGCGGGCTGCTCGGGGAAATCTCCTGGGTGCCTCTCGCGGCGTTTCTCGGCGCGCTGTTGAGCATGGTGTTGATTTATCGCTTCTCGCTGTTCCACGGGCGCCTCCATCCTTATCACCTGTTGCTCTCCGGCGTAATCTTCAACTCCATTATCGCCGCGATCATCATGTTTCTGAACTCGATTGTCGATTTCTATCAGGCCCAGGGGCTGCTTTTCTGGCTCATGGGAAGTTTATCGACCCGCGCCTATCTCACGGTCGCATTCATCTGGGCCTACATTGTTTTCGGTTTTCTCTGGCTGTGGACCAAGGGTCTTTCCCTCAATCTCATTACTCTGGGCGAAGAAGCGGCCATGCAGCTCGGCGTGGAGACCGGCGCGCTCCAGCGGCACATCTTTGTCGCCTCCTCGCTGATGATCGGCGCCATGGTCTCCGTTAGCGGCATGATCGGCTTCGTCGGATTGATGATTCCCCACGTCATGCGGCTGATCGTCGGCAGCGACCACCGGCTCTTGCTGCCGGCGTCCTTTCTTGCCGGCGGGATTTTCCTGTGCTGGGCCGACACCGTCGCGCGCATCCTGCTGGCCCCTGCGGAGCTGCCGGTGGGTATCATCACGGCGTTCTTTGGCGGCCCCTTCTTTCTTTTTCTTCTCTACCGCGACGGCACCAAGAGGCTGGCTTTATGAACCCGGCTATTCGAACCGACAACCTGACGTTTGCCTACAAAGATAGGCCCGCGCTCGACGGGGTGTCCCTGTCCGTAGAAAAGGGCGAAATGGTCGGCATCCTCGGTCCCAACGGCTCAGGCAAAACCACCTTGCTGAAGATTTTTGCGGCGGTCCTGACAGGACACGGAGCAGTCAAGCTCAACGGAAAAAATATCCAAACCTACGGCAAGCGGGAGTTGAGCCGGCTTTTTGCAATGGTGCCGCAAGAGAGCCAGATCCTTTTTCCCTACACGGTGGCCGAGATCGTCCTCATGGGCAGGGCGAGTTATCACAGTCCTCTGGCACTCGAGGGAAAGAAAGATCTCGAGGTCGCGCGCGCCAGCATGGAGTTGACTGATTGTTTGTCTTTCGCCGACCGTTATCTCCATGAGTTGAGCGGCGGTGAAAAGCAGCGAGTGATCATCGCCCGCGCCCTGGCCCAGGAACCGCAGATTCTCTTGCTCGATGAACCTTCCGCCTTTCTCGATCTCAAGCATCAAGTCCAGGTCTTCGAGCTCATTCGCCGGCTCAATCGCGAGCACAACCTGACCATCGTCGCCGCGCTCCACGATCTAAACCTCGCCGCGCTCTTCTTTCCGCGCCTGGTGATGCTGCGCAACGGAAGAATCTATCGAGACGGGACACCCAGGGATGTACTAACCGAAGAAACAATAGAAGAGGTTTACGGTGTTCACGTTAAGATCCAGCTAGATTCTTCGGGCCGAAGACCGCAGCTGTTTATCTCTTCGTCCTCATGACTTTGTTTGAATCTTGTGCTCTTTCGCTGGTATTCTTTGTGTTGGCATTGCGGGTATTTCAGCGGTTGGATATACTCATCGCGAGAGGAGCTCTATGCAGGCGCGCGCTATTCTAGAGAAAACCCAACTTATAAAGAATGCTAAAGGCAGGCCGGTAAAAGCCGTCTTGCCGTTCGGGGTATACAGGGAGTTGGTACAGCTGAAGATTAGTCACGAGATCTACGAACACTCCGAGACACAGGAAGCGATTCGTAACGCTAAGCGGGACATAGCGTCGCGCCGTACCCACAGGTTTAAGAACTTGGCAGAGGCTTTTCGGTGGCTCGACGAGTAGTCATCGAATACACCGACACTTTCCGTCAAAGCTATCGCGACCTTCCGGAGCCAATCCGAAAAAAAGTTCAAAAGCAGATCCGGTTTCTTTCCCAGGACCCAGTCATCGGTCGCTTCACATTCACAAGCTAAACGACGAGTGGGAGTTTTACGTCGATGTGCATTATCGCTGCTTCTTCCATCAGGAAGGAGACCTGTATACCCTGCTGACAGTCGGCACCCATAGACTTGTAGACCGCTACAAAAAGCGCTGAGGTGGTCTGGTGCCATGGATTCCGATGATAGATCTGTTACAAAATTCTATCATCGGTTCGCCTTCCGGTATCCCAATGCGTCCTGGGCGATGATCATTTTTTGGATGTTAGATGAGCCTTCGACGATCTGGTAGGACTTCGCATCTCGGTAGTAACGCTCCACTGGAAATTCGGTTGAGTAACCGTAGGCGCCGAGGATTTTCATCGCGGCGTCCGTGGCGTGGGCGGCGGCTTCCGCCGCGGTGTATTTCGCTATCGACGTCTCCAGATTGTTCGGTTTGCCGTGATCCGCAAGCCAGGCGGCGCGGTACACCAGCAGGCGCGCCGCTTCTTCTTGCACGACCATCTGCGCGATTAGCTCCTGGTTCATCTGATACTGGCCGATCTTCTGTCCGAACTGCTCGCGCTGGTTGCAATAATTCACCGCCGCTTCGCGGGCGGCCCGCGCGACTCCCAGAGCTCCAGCGGCACAATTGAGGCGCGTCTGGTTCAACTGCCACATGCAGACTTTGAAACCATCGCCTTCTCTGCCGAGTAGGTCTTCGGCTGATAGCTGGAAATTCTCGAAGGTGAGCTCGCCGATAGGCGAGGCGTGCGCGCCCATAGTTTCAAGCGCGCGGCGCGTCAGTCCGGGTTGATCAAAGCTAGCGTAAAACGCGGATAGCCCCCGGTGCTTTTGGCTTCTGTCCGTGTAAGCATAGACCAACCCTCCATCCGCGACCGGAGCATTGGAAATCCAGAGCTTAGTTCCGTTGATCAGGTAGCCGTTATTCTTGTGCGTAGCGGTCGTTCGAATAGCCGAGACATCCGAACCGGCGTCCGGCTCCGTGATGGCGAAACATCCTACGAATTCGCCGCGCAATAACGGCGGAATCCATTTTTTTCTCTGCTCTTCATTGCCGAACTGCAAAAGTGCCAACGCCGGGCCGATCTGCATGTTGATCGCAACGCGCACGGAGCTGTGAACCCGCGCGATTTCTTCCGTGATCAGCGCCATGGCGAGAAAGCCAAGGCCGTTGCCGCCGTATTTTTCCGGGATGACGCTGCCGAAGAAGCCCAGTTCGCCCATCTTGAGCAACAAGTCTTTGCGAAACTTATGTTCTTTGTCATCTTTCGCCGCCGTTGGCGCGATCTCTTTTTCGGCGAATTCATGCGCCAGATCGCGCACCGCTGTCAGTTCCTCGGATAATTCAAAGTCCATTCTGCCTCCTCAGGTATCGTGAGGCGTAAAGCGTTAGGGGTGAGGAGACCCCTTACCCCTCACCCTTCACGCCTCTCGCCTCGATCAGTTCCCGGGCGATCACGATCTTCTGAATCTCCGACGTGCCCTCGTAGATTCTCAAAGCGCGCACGTCTCGATAAAGCCGTTCGACCACGCTGCCGACGACCACGCCCATGCCGCCGTGAATCTGCAATGCCTGGTCGACTATTCTTTGCGCCGCCTCGGTGGCAAATAATTTCGCCATGGAAGACTTGAGCTTCGCATCGGCGGCGCCGGAGTCATGGGCCCATGCCGCTTGATAAACCAGCAGACGCGCGGCTTCCAACTCCGTCGCCATCTCTGCCAGTTTGAATTGAATCCCCTGAAACTCCGTCAAGACTCGATCGAATTGACGCCGCTTTCGGCTGTAATCCAAAGCTTCTTCCATGGCCCGTTGAGCCAACCCCACGGCCGCCGCCCCCACCGTGCAGCGAAAGAGGTCCAAAGTCACCAGGGCGATTTTGAGTCCTTCCCCTTGGTTTCCGATGAGTGAGCTCTCGGGAATAACGCACTCTTCAAAGGCGATCATCCCGATGGGATGAGGGGAGATCACTTGAATCCGCTTTTTGACAACCAATCCGGGGTTATCAGCATCGACTACGAATGCGCTGATTCCCTTGCCTGCCAGATCAGGCGCGGTGGAAGCGAAGACAACATAGCTATGGGCAATTCCGGCGTTGGAGATAAAGCGCTTATTCCCCGTGAGAACATATTCCCCTTGGCGGCGCAGGGCCCGGCTCTTCAACGCGGCAACGTCCGAGCCGGCTTCGGGTTCCGTCAGCGCAAAAGCCGCGATCGCGGTCCCTCTCGCCAACGGTGGAAGGTAGCGTTGCTTCTGTTCTTCGGTGCCAAAAAGAGCAATCGGATAACTGCCTAAAGCCTGCACCGCGAACATCGTATCGGCGAGCGCCCACCCGCGCGCCAGTTCTTCTCGAATGACGCACAGGTCTCGGGCCTGGACTTTTTCGCGCACGCCGCCGAATTTCTTCGACAACGCGTAGGACAAAAACCCTTCGTCACCGAGCTTTCGCACGAGCCGCCGCGCCAGGTCGTCAGTTTGCTGTTCTTCGTCACCGCCAGAAAATAGATTTTTTTCCGTCCATTGACGTACTCGCGCCCGGAGCTGGGAGTGGTTTTGATCCAAAAAGGGTAACATCCGGCTTAGTCACTAAGAGCGGTTGAACAACGGCGCGCGCTTTTCGATAAACGCGCGGTAACCTTCTTTGAAATCCGCGTTTTCCATGCAGCCGGCTTGCGCTGTTGCTTCGAGGCTCAACGCCCGTTCCAAGTCCATGATCGCTTCCCGTTCCAACAACTCCTTCGTAACGCCCAACGCATGCAGGGGTTGTCGTTTCAACCGCGCTGCTAGCTCGTAGGCTTCGGCCATGAGCCTTTCGTGTTCCACGACCCGGTTCGCCAAGCCGATCCGGTAAGCTTCCTGTGCGTCAATGACATCGCCTAGAAATAGCAGCTCGGTGGCTTTTGCCAGGCCCACGACCCGCGGCAATAGATACAAAGCGCCCATATCCGCTCCGGAGAGGCCTACCTTGACGAATACAAAGCCAAACTTTGCGCGGTCCGATACCAGCCGAAAATCGCTGGCGAGCGCCAACATCGCTCCGGCGCCGGCGGCGATTCCGTTCACCGCGGCAATGATCGGCTTTTTCAAGTTTCGCATGTTCTTGGTCACATTACTGGTCATGCGCGTGAATCGAGAAAGCTCGTCGACATTCATGTCGATCAGCTTGCCGATAATTTCGTGCACGTTGCCGCCGGAGCAAAAGCCTTTACCCGTGCCGGTGAGAACGACAACCTTGACCGGCTCATCCTGCGCCAAATCGTCAAACAGCCTTTCCAACTCCGCGTAGGTTTCAAACGTAAGCGCATTGAGTTTGTCGGGATCGTTCAAACGCACTGTAGCGATGCCCTGGCTAACTTCGTAAAGAAAACTTGAATAGCTCATCGTTTCTCCGATTGTATTCTCCGCGTTTCCAGTTTTTGGTTCCAGGTTTTGTCCTAACTTGAAACCTGAAACCCGAAACCTGTAACCCGAGGTCGTTTACGCCATCACCGCACCGCCATCTACATTGATCGCCTGCCCGGTAATGCCGCCAGCCCTCTCCGACGCCAGCATCAAGGCCAACGCAGCCACTTCACCGGGAGCGATGAGCCGCTTTTGCGGCGAGCTATCGGCGAACAGTTTGAGGATGTCGTCAAGTTTCTTGCCTGTCTTGTCAGCCATTCGCCGAGCATTTTCGTGGGTCGATTCCGTGTCCAGATAGCCCGGACAAATCGCATTGACCGTTACCCCCACCTTCGCTGTTTCCAATGCCAGCGAACGCGTCAAACCCAAAACTCCATGTTTAGAGGCCGTATACGCCGAGACATGGGAATAGGCAACTTTGGCAGTGGTGGAGGCGATGTTGATGATCCGGCCCCAACCCCGATGGACCATTCCCGGAAGAAACGCTTTGCAGCAGTTGTAAGTACCGGTGAGATTCACTCGGAGAACCTCGTCCCAGAGGAGATCCGCCATTTCGAGAAAGCTTGCGGCCCGTGCGATGCCGGCGTTGTTGATCAGAATTTGCACGCTGCCGATTCGCTCGGTGATGATCGTACAAAGCGCATCAACCTGCGCTTTGTCGACAATATCGCAACGCAACGCCAGCGCTTGACCGCCGTTGTTCTTGAGCCGTTGCGCCAACGCCTGAAGTTTATCTTCGTTGCGCGACGAAACGATAACCATCGCGCCGGCGCCGGCAAACTCCGCGGCGAGGGCCTGGCCAAGGCCGCCGCTCGCGCCGGTTACCAGCACCACCTTATCGCGGAGCCAAGTCACTGCCAAAAGATACCACATCCACCGGGAAAGAGTGCAATTGACGGCTCATCGCATGCTCAAAAACACGTCGGAAACCAGGCCCTTGTCTTTGCCTCGTCTTTTCGATAAAGGCGAGTCAGATTATCCAACGTGGAGGCCCGACGATGATTCGGCAACTGAGGCCCTGCTTCTTTGGTTTGGTTCTTATCACGCTGTTACCGGCGGCTCTATACGCCGGCGAACTTGCCACCGAGCCGCCACCGATCTGGCGTGATGCTTCCCCGAGTGATGCCGAGTCCGAACTCGACCGTGTCAGCCGGGCCTATGTCCGTCTCGCCAACGAAGCTCGTCCGGCTATCGTTCAGATCCGCACCACCGCCTTGAGCGAGGCCCAGACCGGCGTCAAAAACCAGCCTCAGGGGAGCCGGGGCTCCGGATTCATCATCCATCCGGACGGGTATATTCTCACCGCGCAACACGTCATCGACAAAGCAAAGGAAATCGAGGTTCGCCTTGCCGATCTGCAGCGGGTTCCGGCCAAGCTGATCGCCGCCGACGCCCAGACGGATCTGGCGCTGCTCAAAATCGACGCTGAGCGTGAGCTGCCGGTACTTCCCCTGGGCGATTCCGACGGCATTAAAGTGGGAGAGCTGGCGGTTGTCTTAGGATATCCCTTCGGCCGTGAGAGCTCTATGAGTTTGGGCATCATCAGCCGGTCCGGACGCACCTATCAGGATTCGGCGGGCTACGAACTGATACAAACCAATGCCGGCGCCTATGCCGGTGGCAGCGGCGGCCCGCTACTGAATACCCATGGTCACGTCATCGGCATGATCACCATGGCGTCGGAGCGCGGCAGCATGGGCTTTGCAACCCCGGTTAACGTGATCAAACGAATCGTACCCCGGCTTATGACCGGGCAAAAGCTCGTTTGGGGTTCGCTGGGACTGCAGCTGGCCGAGGTTTCCCTGGATCAAGCGCGCAACCTGGGCCTTACACCTATTAAAGGAGTGTTCGTCAATTCGGTTCTGCCGGGCCAGTCGGCCGAGCGCGGTGGGATTCGCTCGCAAGATATTATCCTCTCGGTCAACGATACTCGAGTCGATAGCCCGCGGGACATCCTGCGGATGATTGGCGGGCTGGAGGCGGGAAGAGTGGTAAAGGTGACGATTCTTCGCAAAGGACAGACCTTGCAACTTTCCGTTCCCCTCGGCCAAAAACCCGAGCCACAAAAAGAGATCGAGGGCTAGCCCGGCTCAGTCGGCTTCCAGCTGCGCGGCTTGGCTATGATCCGTGGTCGGAGCCGTTAGTTTCAATTGCTCGGAGAACTGCAGCAACTTTTTCGCCACCCGGCCATTGATGGATTCTTCGGAGTAATGACCTTGAGAGTCGCGCTCTCCGGCGGGAACATCGGTCAGCACTTCGATACCCTCATCTATGCTATCCACTGCGTAGACATGAAACTTGCCGTCTTTAACCGCCTGGACCACATCCGATCTGAGCATCAAATTGCGTAAATTGGCCTTGGGCATCAACACGCCTTGATCTCCGGTAAGTCCTTTGAGCCGGCAGACATCATAAAATCCTTCGATCTTGTCGTTGATGCCGCCGATGGCCTGGATCTCGCCGTTTTGATTGACCGAGCCGGTGACCGCGATGCCCTGTTTGATCGGAACTTCCGATAGGCTGGAAAGAATCGCGTAGAGTTCCGTGGACGAGGCGCTGTCGCCATCAACTCCCTCGTAGGATTGCTCAAAGCAGACGCTGGCGGAAAGCGACAGAGGCCGCTCCTGAGCGTACTTGGAGCCGAGATAGCCGCTCAGAATCAGCACCCCTTTGTCATGGGTCTTGCCGCTGAGTTTGGACTCCCGCTCGATATTGACTATGCCTCCACGGCCCATGAAGGTCTTGGCCGTAATCCGCGACGGCTTACCGAAGCTGAAATCACCCATCTGGTAGACCGCCAGACCATTGACTTGCCCTAAAACCGCCCCCTCGACAGCGACCAGAATAATTCCGTCGGTGATCAGATCCTGCAAACGATCTTCGATGAGGTTCAACCGAAAGGTCTTCTCGACCACGGCTTGCTCAACATGCTTTGCGGACACCAGCTGGGCGTTCTCCTTGCCTGCCCAATAATCGGACTCGATCAGCAGATCGGCGACGTCACTGAAACGGGTCGAAAGCTTGTCTTGATCTTCCACCGCTCGCGCACATTGCTCGATAATCCTCGCCACCCCGCTCGGATCGAAGTGCCGAAGTTTCTCACGGTTACAGTAGTCTCTGATAAAACAGGCGAAGGCGACGATACTTTCCTGTGACCGATCGATCTTGAAGTCAAAGTCCGCCTTGACTTTGAAGGTCTCGCGGAAGTCCGGGTCCATGGTTGCCAGGGTACGATAGAGGTGGGGCTCGCCAATCATGATCACTTTAGTGTCGGTCGGGATCGGCTCGGGTCGAAGGCCTTGCGGCGGGATCCAGCCGAAAAACGCCGCCGGCTCTTCGATTCTCAGCTCGCGATTCTTAATCACTCTCTGCAAGGCTTCCCAAACGCCCGCGTTAGCCAGAACGTCGCGATCGTAAAGCACCAGATAGCCACCGTTAGCCCGGCTAATGGAGCCGGCTTTGATTAGAGTAAAATCGGTTACGTAACCGCCGACCATTGGCTTTTTTTCCACGACGCCGAAGAGATTGTGATAACTCGGATTGGTTTCTACGATGACCGGCGGCCCCTGGGTTTCACTGTTGTCCACGAAAACATTCACTCGATAAGGCAAAAAGGGATCCGTGGAAGGTTCGCCCAGAGGCAGCGGCGCCATCGCTACCATACCGGGACCGAGATCAGTCCCCTTGAAACGATTCAGGTTCTTCAGAACATGATCCCGCACCCCGTCCAGGTAAGCCAAAATTTTTGGGTGATCGTGATATTTTTCTTTGATCTCGGCCAGCGGGATTCTTACCAGGTACTCCCCCGCTTGATTCTCGACGGTCGCCAATTTTTCTGTGATCTCCCGCTCCAACTTTTTTCCCTCGCGCAGGGTGGCCTCGACTTTTTCTTCGATCTCGCCGCGCTTTTCCTCCATTTGCTTCTTCTCGGTGGTCGATAAAGCAAGATAATCTCCCTCCTGCATCGGTTGGCCGTTCTTGGTGGGGAGTAAGACCATTCCGGAGGGCCCCATTCTCAAGCTGAATCCACCCTTGGCCGCCTCTTCTATCAGAGCTTGCATCATCTGTTGCTGTTTTTTTTGCAGCTCCTCAATCATCGATTGGCGCTGCGCGGCAAACTCGTCACTTTCGAACATTTTCTTGGCCTCTCGCTGGAGGGTTTGAACGAGTCGCTCCATATCCGCCTTCAAGGTCTTGCCCCAGCCGCGACTGATTTTGAGTATTTGAGGCCGATCCGGATCACTGAAGTTGTAGACGTAACACCAGTCGGCAGGCAAAGTAGACTCAGCATCGGCCGGAATCCGCTCCGTAGTGATCTTTTTTAGGAAGGCTTTTATGATGCTGGTTTTCCCGGTTCCTGTTAGTCCGGTAACGAATATGTTGAATCCCGGCTTGTCGACGCCCAGCCCAAATTGAATGGCGCGAATCGCCCGCTCTTGGCCGATGAAATCTACCAATGGCGTCATGTCAGCCGTACAGGTAAAAGGAAGATACGACAGATCACAGATCCAGGATAGTTTGTCTACTGGAACTTCAAACTTGCTTGCCATAAAAGCGCACCTCGAGATGTTAATGGTCTCAAAGGATATGAACTTGGAGTTCGATCGTCAACGGCTACGCTCTTAAGATAGTTACGCTATTGCTACACCCTGAACCAGTCTCTATAATCCATAAATGACCGCTCGGACTAAACGGTTCTCTCCCTGGCACATCGCTAGCGCCCGGCTCCTTCTGGTGTGCCTTTTGGTGAGTAGCTGTAGCTCCACCCCGCAGGTTGCGAAAGACATTCTTCCCTCTATGAGCGGCCCTAGCGAAGACGAAGAAGTCAGGATCAGCCGCGAATTTCGCCGCGAGGCGCGCAAGCATTTCAAGTTCGTTACGAATCCCGAAGTCGAACGCTATATGGACCGCATCGGCCAGCGCATACTGGCCTCCATGGGTCCGCAGCCCTTCGACTACCGATTCTTTGTCATCCAGGACTCCCAGCTCAATGCTTTTGCGGTCCCAGGAGGGTCGATTTTCTTTTTCACAGGTCTAATTGAAAAAGCAAAGACCACCTCGGAAATCGCCGGCGTTCTCGGTCATGAAATTGTCCACATCAAGGGACGCCATATGGCCCGCCAGTCGGGGCTTGATGCGATTTCTCTTCTGAGCCTGCTCGGTGCCTTCCTGCTGGCCCGCACTGGATCCGGCGCCCAGGCGGCGGGAGTTGTCGGCCAGGCCATTGCCGCGACTCGACAGATCGCCTACAGCCGTCAATTAGAAATGGAAGCGGATACCCTTGGCGTGCGCTATATGTCGGCAGCAGGATTTGACCCCAAGGGGTCGGTCGGTTTTCTCAAGATCCTTGATCAAGAGCGGGCGCTGAATCCTATCGATGTTCCCGCCTATATGATGACCCACCCCATTACTCAAGAACGCATCGCCAATACCGAGTTGGTTATACGCTCCCTGGGCAAGACCGATGTAAGAGACGAAGGGGCTGACCTGTTAAAGAAAGTACAGATCATTATCCGCGTCGAACGGCGCGATGCTGACGCCGTCTTGGCAGAATACGACAAGCTCGCGCGTCAAAATCCCGAAAACACTGAATCGCTTCACTTGCTCGGCTTCGCCCAGCAGCTCACGAAACAATTCCCGCAAGCCAAGCAAAACTACGAGAAAGCGCGGCGGCTAAACCCAAACAATCCGGATCTTAACCGCGATGCGGGGCGTTTGTACACGCAAACCGGCGACTTTGCTTTGGCCCACGCCGCCTTCAATCAAGCCTTGGCCGAGGAACCAAAAGAACCGCTTAATTATCTGTATCTGGGAGAGCTTTATGAAAAGGAAGGCGACCTGCGCGCGGCGGCGGGCGCCTACTTAAACGCCCACAACCTTTCTCCTCTGTGGGACAAGCCGCCCTATCGTTTAAGCGTCATTTATGGAAAGCTCGACCGGCTCGGTGATGCTTACTACTATCACGGCCGGTCGTTGTTACTCCAAGACGACGATCAGAGAGCGCTCGCAGACTTTGAGAAGGCGCTGAAGATTTTGGGGCCGAAATCTCCCCGCGGCCAGCTAATCAATGAAGAAATAACGGTTCTTCGAGCTAGAAGAAGGTAGCGCTATTCCTGCTCACCCTAGGCGAGAACGGCATGGACCTCGCCGCACGGACGGGTTTGACGTGCTGATTTTCTCGCTTCAGTAGAACTTGACGGAGATAGTCAGGGTCGAATCCGAGGAGATCACAGATGTTGGTGAAGGAAAAAAGCCATTCCGTGCCCTTATCCTGCACCCATTCGAGGGCGTTCTGGTAATGGCTCCGGCCCGTACTGTTGCCCGAACCTCGATACTTATCGAGGCACTCGACCGCGTCCTTTAGGATCGCGATCATCAGCCTTTTTTCTCCCTCCAGTTGGCGCGACAAGCCGCTCGTCCCGTAGAACTGCGAAGGCAGAAAAACGTCCGGCTCAAGAATCCTTGCTAGAAAATCATCATACATGTGCGGAATACTCCCGACTGAATTGAACCGCATTGTATACCACAGGGTCTACCCGCGCGCAAGCGAAGAAAAGGCCGAACGTTCATCGGGCAAATCGCGAACCGAAGCCAGCCGGTATCAACCGATTCCTTCCATCAAACCCGCCAGTTTGGTTTTGGCGGCATTATGGTCCCAGATTTTTTGCACCACCGAATCCTTGCGTCGGCCCGCCATCACCCGCCGGGTCTCGTCCTCGTTGTAGACACGCACCGGACCTAAAAGCGACGCTTTATAGAAGCGTGATGCGGCTTCTTCCAGATCGACACAGGCCGCGAACACCCACTCGATAGCTTGGCCGACCACCATCGAGCCATGCCCGCGCAGCATGACCGCGTCACCTTTTCCCAGGCTGCGCGCCACCGCGTCTCCTTGATCGATCGTGTGAATCAGGGCTGGGTCCATGTAGACCGGCAGCGGACCGGGCCCGAAGAACGCGCCCGGATTGGATGACGCCGGGAAAAAAGGCTGGTCCACCATGCTTAGGACCGCGACCATATGGTTGTGGAGATGGGCAACGCTCTGGATATCATCACGCGCCTTGTAGGCGCGCGCGTGCATATAAACTTCCGAGGGCGCTTTGTATTTCCCTTCGATCAGTTTTCCATCGAAGTCCGTAACGACCATATCGTCCGCTGCGACTATCGCGCGGCTGACGGGATGCGGTAGGATCACAAGGTGATCGGACCGAGGCACGCGCGCGCTGATGTGACCGCTGTAGTCGACCAGTCCGGCGTTGAAAAGCATCCGCGACGACATCGCCAACTTCTTCTTGAGATCGTTGATTTCTGACACGGTTAATCTCCCTTCGGTGTGCTTTCCTGACTAAGCTCGCGCATCTTATACTCTGCGGCCAAGACACCGCAACGGGTGCGCTGACGGACCTTGCTCAAGGCTTATAGAGATGGTTAAAAAGAACGGGGCTTCACGCATTCCTGTGAAGCAGGACTCGGAGATTGCACCGCGTCTTTCGACGGGCTCAGGACGTAGTGAGCCTGCCGAACTACGGAGGCGCCCTTCGATTTCGCTTAGGCTCCGGACGCGGAGTAAAGAGTTCTTGATCAAAAAATTCTCCGATCTCTGCGAACTCGGCGCCTCTGTGGTGAATACTTTTTAACAGAAAACCCGGAATAACCAAAAGAACGAGGCTCTGGAGGGCGCATGCCGGCTAATAGCGCTGAAGGTATTCGTTGGAACCTGAACGATCTGTTTTCTTCCCATGACGATCCCCGCATTGACCAGACCCTGAACGACTGCCGCGCCCGCGCCGAAGCGTTCTCGCGTCAGTTTCGCGATCGCATTGAAAATCTCGCTGGGCTGACGCCGGAACAGTTGCTGCAAGGGCTTCAAGAGTTGGAATCCATTTATGAAGCCTTGAGCCGCGTGGGTTGTTATTCCGGGCTGCTTTACGCCGCCGACACCGCCCGGCCCGAATATCAGGACCTGGAGCAAAGAGTCGAGCAGCGCAGCACCGAAATAAGAAATCTGCTGCTATTTTTCGAGCTGGAATGGCTTAAAGTTGAAGACGCCGTTGCCGAGCGGCTAATCCATGATCCTGCCCTGAAGCTCTACAGTCATTATCTGAAGAGCCTGCGCCGGTTTCGCCCGCACACACTTACCGAGCCTGAAGAGAAGATTCTCAACGAAAAAGACAACACCGGTCGAAACGCCTTCGGCCGGCTGTTCTCGGAGATCTCGTCTTCTCTGACCTTCGCGTTGGAGAGGGACGGCAAAAAACAGGACCTCAACCTGAGCCAGATCCTTTCTCTGCTTCATGAGCCCGACCGTAACTTACGCCAACGAGCGATGGAGACGCTTTACGACGGTCTTTCACGGCACGGTCAGGTTCTCACTTTTGTTTACGATGCTCTCATCCAGGATCATTTGACCATGGACCGCCTCCGCCACTATCCCAATCCGATGCTTCAACGCCATCTGTTTAATGAAATCGACGGCGCAGCGGTGGACACGATGATGCAGGTCGTGGAATCGAACTACGGTCTCGGACGCGACTATTTCAGGCTCAAAGCCAAGTTACTCGGGCTTTCGCGTCTCGTTTTGTACGATCAGTACGCGCCGATGGCTCAAGAGGTGACACCTTTTCCGTATGAGCAAGCCCGGCAGGCCATTTTAGAAGCCCTTGGAGCCTTTACTCCGGCATTTCGCGAGATCGCTTCGGAGTTTTTCGCCGACAACTGGATTGACGCCGAAATCCGCCAGGGCAAGCGCGGCGGTGCCTTCTGCGCGTCTCCTTCGCCACAACTCCATCCCTATATTCTTTGCAACTACACCGACAACTTGAGAGACGTCATGACCGTCGCCCACGAGCTTGGACACGGCTTGCACGGCTGTCTCAGCCGCAAGCAAAGCTATTTAAACTACGACACCCCGCTCACTACTGCTGAAACCGCGTCGGTCTTCGGCGAGATGCTGGTTTTTGACTATCTGGTGGCGCGCCAGACCGATCCGGAGGTGCAGATCGCCCTGCTCGCCGGAAAATTGGAAGATATTTTTGCCACGGTGTTTCGCCAGAACGTGCTCACACGATTCGAAGCGGCGGCCTTCGCGGCGCGCAAAGAGAAACGGCTGACTCCGGAACTGCTAGGCACTCTCTGGATCGAAGCCAACAGCAAGTACTACGGCGATGCCGTCGAGATGCCCGAAGGCTATCGCTGGGGCTGGTCTTACATTCCGCACTTTATCCACTCGCGCTTCTATTGCTACAGCTACGTCTTTGGCCAGTTGCTGGTTCTCGCGCTCTATCGGATGTACCGCGAGGAGGGACAAAGCTTCGTGGCGAAATACCTCGCCCTGCTGGAAGCGGGCGGCTCGGACAGTCCTGAAGCGCTTCTGAAGCCCTTGGGGATAAATATCCACGACCCGAACTTTTGGCAAAAAGGCTTCCAGGAGATTGGCCGGTTGATCAAAAGGTTCGAAGGACTGGTCGCCAAGATCTAGCAGTCCGGGACACTAGCCGACCAACGCGGTAAGAATTGCTGTGGTCTCGTTAACCGGGGCATCGACAATAGATCGAGCGCTTCGATGGTAATCCCCAGCTGCCACCCATCGGCCGCGCATGCCGGGCATACTTTCATATCAATAATATCGCTATAGGCCCGGTATTGGGCTTCTTCCGCTCTTTCACATCGCTCACAGTTCATAAATGCTTACCTCACTCTCTGTACAATGAATTTGTCTGCAGTTCACAAATCTATCCGTTCTTTGAAGCGGCTCCTACCTGCCTATGAAACAGGGTCTCCTGCTGCTTTCGGGGAGCAGTTTCACACCGGTCTTGATAGCCTTCCAGCCGTACTCAATCACCGTCGAGAAAAGCGCTTGTTCCACTCCCTGGACCGTTACACGAGTCAAAAGGTCAGTTCCAGCAACGAGCAAACCTGCTAAAATTGGAATTTCAATTTTCACGACCTTGCACCGATAAATCTCATGGCAAGGCGTG
>Ga0105092_10000927_pt1 | contig 15541 bp, 14 predicted proteins | sample PPLLak2March2015_FD_87021 | JGI IMG/M metagenome (GOLD analysis project Ga0105092, IMG submission 87021) | Freshwater sediment microbial communities from Prairie Pothole Lake near Jamestown, North Dakota, USA - PPLs Lake P7 Core (1) Depth... | ecosystem: Environmental > Aquatic > Freshwater >... | reverse complement strand
TATTGGGGCTCGTGCATCCCGGTCTGGGAATGCACCGATTGTGACGAAGCGGTCGCCGTCGGCTCCCTCGACGAGCTGGAGGCTCTCTCCGGCCAACGACCCGCCGATCTCCACAAACACGTCGTCGACGACATCGGCTGGGCGTGCTCCTCCTGTGGTGGTTCGATGATCAGGGTCCCCGAGGTGCTCGATGGCTGGTTCGAGTCGGGCTCCATGCCTTATGGGATGCTGCACTACCCGTTCGAGAACGCCGAGCGGTTCGAGGCGGCCTTCCCGGCGAAATTCATCGCCGAGGGCCTCGACCAGACCCGGGGCTGGTTCTACACGCTCATCGTCCTCTCCACTGCCCTTTTTGACGCGCCGGCGTTCGAGAACTGCGTGGTCAACGGGCTGATCCTGGCCGAGGACGGACGAAAGATGTCCAAGAGCCTCAAGAACTACCCGGATCCTTCGGAGATCTTCGACCACATGGGAGCCGACGCGCTGCGTGCCTTCCTCATCAACTCGCCGGTGCTACGGGCGGAGCCCCTCCGCTTCAGCAGCGACGGCGTCGCCGAGGTCGTCCGCACCGTCCTTCTGCCGATGTGGAACACCTACAGCTTCTTCACCACCTACGCCGAGGCCGACGGAATCACTGTGGCCGACCTCGAGATGGCCCCGAAACCGGGTGACCGGCCAGAGCTGGATCGATGGATCCTGTCCGTCCTGCAGAGCCTCGTGTCCGAAGTCAACACACAGATGGAGGGTTACTACCTCTACAACGTTGTGCCACCCACCCTGGGATTCATCGATCACCTGACCAATTGGTACGTGCGTCGGTCACGACGTCGTTTCTGGCGGGCCCGGGGTGAGTCGGGTGAAGGCGACGCCGACAAACTGGCTGCCTTCGCCACGCTCTACGAGGTGCTGACCAGATTCATCGAAGTGCTCGCCCCTGTGCTGCCGTTCATCACCGAGCACCTGTATCAGGATCTGGTTGCCCGCCACCACCCTGATGCCGTTACCAGCGTCCATCATCGTGACTTCCCCGAGGCCGATAATGCCCTCATCGACCGGGACCTGGAAACGGCGATGGGGGTGATCCGAGAGGTGGTTCGCCTCGGCCGGAACCTGCGCAAGAGGGAGGGTCTCCGCGTTCGTCAGCCCTTGACGAAGCTGACCGTGCTCACCCGCGACGCCGCGGTGGCTCGGGCAGTTGAGACGCATTCCGATGTGATAGCCGATGAGTTGAACGTCAAGGCTGTGGTTACGTCCCCCGACGAAGCAGAACTGGTTCACCTTTCGGCCAAAGCCAACTTCCGAACGCTCGGCCCGCTTTTTGGGTCGAATATGCCCGAGGCGGCTGGTGCCATCGCGGCTCTCGGGCCCGAGGAGCTCGAAGCCGTCCTCGGTGGCGGCACGGTCTTCATTGGCGGACGAGACATTGGCTCGGCAGATCTCATCATCGAGCGAACTCCCAAGGAGGAAACCGTGGTCGAGGCGGGACCCGACTTCGCGGTCGCTCTAGACACCCATGTCTCCGATGAATTGCTCCTCGAGGGCATCGCCAGGGAGATGATCAGCCGGGTGCAGAGGCTGCGGCGTGAGGCCGGCCTGGATGTGACCGACCGGGTCGTTCTGGTGTGGGGAAGCCAGGACCCTCTGATTCGCTCCGCCATCGCCACCCACGCCACCGAGATCGGCGCCGAGGTGCTGGCGGTCTCAATCGAGGAGGGCGTCGACGACCAGGGAGAGGCCTTCGACATCGATCGGCGGACCGTCTCGCTTCGGGTCAGCCCGGCTCCGACTCCCTAACGACGCTCGTTTCCCCGCTTGTAGTTGCCGGTGACTCGGGCCATGAGTTGTTGCGGGCCGCCGTCTCCAATGCGGTCTTGAATCGCTTGGCTGCGTCGCCGCGCAGCGTGGTCACGGGGACGCCGTGTCTTGAGATCACGATCTCATCGGGCCGACGGGCCTGACAGGAAAAGCCGAGGTCGCCGAGCCGTTCCAGGATCAGATCTCCTGGTTCTCCTCGCTGTCCCCGCCTTCGATCTCTGAAGAGCCCGCATCGTCGTCGCCCTCGGCGGACTCGACTTCCGCCAGGTCGACCTCCAAGCCGGCTTGCCCGTCCGGCTCGGAATCATCTCCCTCTTCGACATCCTGATCCAGCTCGTCACCTACGTCGACGATCTCATCGGCGGAGTCATCTCCCAAATCGTGCTCGGAGTCGGCCGTCCCCGTGTCGGTCTCTTGGTCCATCGAGCCCTTGCTGTGGGCTCCCGAAACGACTGCATCCATCTCATCGAGCTTGTCGGCGACGGTGGTGGCGAGCACGGCCAGCTGGTTGCGGACGCCGGCAACGAGACCGGTCATTTCGGCCATCTCGGCGTCGACTTCGGCCTTCCTCTGATCCCGCTCGCGGACGAAGGTGTCGGCCTCCGACCTGGCATCCCCAACGATCCTGTCCGCTTCGCTTCGCGCGTCGTCGAGCATCCGGTCCGCTGCGGCTTGGGCGGCGATGAGGGCTCGACCCACGGCGGACTCGTCGGGCGCCGGTGTGGTCGGCGCAGCCGAGACGGCGGCGAGCGCCGCAACCGCATCCGGGTCTTGCTCGAGTTGGGCGACCCGCTCCTTGGCTTGGAGGAGCTCCTCCTCGAGCTCGCGGACCGCTACCACCATCTCATCGAGGAAGTCATCGACCTCGTCGAGGTCGTAGCCCCGGAGCGCGGTGGAGAAGGTCTTCTTCTCGATGTCGGCAGGTGTTATCGCCATAGCTATCTACCCCTTGGTTGTGGAGTGAGGATACGAACCAAGCCGCCTGGCTCCAAGGATCAGAAGATCCCCCGCACCAGCCCCATCAGTAACTGGATCCCGATGAGGAGCACGATCGGTGTGAGGTCGAGCATCCCACCGCCGAGACGAACCGGCGGGATGACACGGCGAAGCGGGAGTATCACCGGGTAGATGACCCGATCCAGGAATACGTTGACCTTGCCGAGCGGGTGCTCCGAGGACGTCGGTATCCAGGACAGGATCACCCACGCCAGGACGGCATAGAAGTAGATCTGGAGGATCAGGAGCAGGACGCCGCCGATGTTCACAGGTCAGTCGTCGATGTCGTCGAGCTCGTAAGCTCCCAGCGTGGAGAGACGCCGCTTTTCATCCCGGCTCAGGGTGACCCTTGGCGGTAGCACGACCACGAGCCCATCGCCCACTTTTTTCATCGAGCCGTCGAGGGCGTAGATCAGACCCGAGGAGAAGTCGACCACCCGGCGAACCAGATCGTGATCCGCCCGGCGCATGTCGAGGACGACCGGCACCCGGTCCCGGATGCGATCGGCCAGGATCCGGGCATCACCGAACTCCTCGACAAGGATGACATCGGACTGAGACTCGACAGTTCTCACCACTCCTACGGTTTCAAGGCCTTCGCGACCCTGAGGCCTCGTGGCGGCTCGACCCGTCGGCGGCGGCTCCACCCTACGACTGGGAGGGAATGGCTCGACCCGCCGCGGTTCGACACGTCGTGCGGGCTCCTCGATGGTGCCGGGCGCAGGGCGATCGGCGGTCTCGGAATCGAGCTGGTCCTCGTCGACCAGTCCCAGGTAGACGAGAGCTTTGGAGAACAGTGACGACATATCACTCCGTCAGGTGCGTTCACCAAAGATAGCCCGCCCCACGCGGATAATTGAGGAGCCTTCCTCGATCGCTATCTCAAAGTCGTCGGTCATCCCCATCGAGAGCTCGATGAGCTCGGGGTACTCGACGGCCAGTGCGGACCGGATCTCCCGCAACATGGCGAAATGTGGGCGCTGGGCCTCCGGGTCCTCTGTAAGCGGTGGAATCACCATCAACCCGCGAACTTCCAGCCCGAGGGACCTGACCTGGGCCAGCGTGGCTGAGGCATCGCCTGGCTCAACTCCCGATTTCTGAGGCTCGTGCCCGGTGTTCACCTGCAAAAGGACCGGCGGGGGCAGGCCGCCTCCCTTCGCCCATGCTCCAGCAAGCGATTCCCTGTCCATCGAATGGAGGAGATGGGTGATGGGTCGGATCAGACGTGCCTTGTTCGTCTGCAGACCGCCGACGAAGTGCCAGCGGATGTCATCGGGCAGCCTCGCCGCTTTCTGCGCCATCTCCTGGGCGCGGTTCTCGCCGAAGTCGCGGTGACCCAATTCGTACACAGCCTCGATGTCGGCCACCGATTTCGCCTTGGACACCGCCACCAATTTGACCGACGAAGGATTCCTGCCGGACCGCTCGGCCGCCGCGCTCATCCGCGACAGGACATCGTCGTAGCTCATGACACCCAGGCAATCGTTGCGTTGCGGAGCGAAGTCCCGCTCCGACGATGGCTGTACAGGCTCGTCTCATGCATCGTGCAGGCGCCGGAGAGCCAGATATCCAATCCATCGAGCTGTCTGCTCAGAACCTTCGCCAGGTCCACCGAGGTCGCTCCCCAACGGGTCTCCGTCAAGTCCTCGGGGAATCGATCCGCCACATCAGACCCCACTTCGAAGCAACACGGGCCGATTCCAGGCCCGATGGCGGCGACCCGGGGAACATGGCCCGACTGCATCATCTCCTCCCGTAGGGCGGGGACCACACCACTCGTCACCCCGCGCCACCCGGCATGGGCCACACCCACGGCGGACTCGGAGGCGAGCACGACCCCGAAACAGTCGGCGGTGAACACCGCCATTGGGAGGCCGGGCACGTCGCTCCAGATGGCATCCGCCTCGTCTAGCTCTCCCGATGCCTCGGCGCGAACAACGACAGACCCGTGGACCTGGCGAACCGTCGCCCAGTCACGCGAGATCCCCAGCCAGGACGACACCGCCGATCGCGCCGTCAGGTCGTTGCGCTGGTCTCCGTCTGTCGCATCGGTGAACGCCGCCCCGTCGACACCGGGGGGTCGGTTCATCCCTGGACGAAGGTGGGGATGTCGAGGACGTCGTCCCCCTCGTCCAAGCCGGAATATGAGCGATTGGAGGGGCGCGTGGTTGCCGAGCGGCCCTGGCGTCTCCGTTCGAATCCAGCCGCGATCACCGTCACCTTCATCTCCTCCCCGAGATCGTCGTCGACGATCGCCCCGAAAATGATGTCTGCCTCGGTGTCGGCGTGATCGGCGACGACCCGGGCCGCTTCTGTGGCCTCGTGGAGGGTCATCGAGGAGGGTCCGGACACGGAGAGGAGGACACCTTTGGCGCCTTCCATAGATGTCTCCAGCATCGGGCTGGAGATGGCGCGCTCGGCGGCCTGCTTGGCTCGGTTCTCACCGGTGGCCCGGCCGATGCCCATGACCGCTGAGCCGGCGTCCGACATGATGGTCCTCACGTCGGCGAAGTCGACATTGATCAAGCCCGGGGTCGTGATCAGGTCGGTGATTCCGGCCACACCGCTCATCAGGACCTCATCGGCCAGCCGGAACGTCTCGGCAATCGGGGCTTCGGGATCTCCGACTTCGAGCAGCCTGTCATTGGGAATGACGATCAGCGTGTCGACCGCATCCTTGAGATCGTCTATGCCCTGTTCGGCGTGCACCGCCCGACGTCTCCCCTCGAAACCGAACGGCCTGGTCACCACGCCAACGGTGAGAGCGCCCACAGAACGGGCTACCTCGGCAACCACGGGCGCACCACCGGTACCGGTGCCACCACCCTCGCCCGCGGTGATGAAGATCATGTCGGAGCCCTTGAGAACATCCTCCAGCTCCGCCTTGTGCTCTTCGGCGGCGGCACGACCGATCTCGGGGTTGGCGCCGGCGCCCAGACCCCTGGTCACTTCGCGGCCGATGTCGAGCTTGACATCGGCATCGCTCATGAGCAGTGCCTGGGCATCGGTGTTCAACGCGATGAACTCGACACCGCGTATGCCCGCTTCGACCATGCGATTGACGGCATTGACGCCGCCACCGCCGATCCCTACGACTTTGATGACGGCCAAATAGCCGCCGCTCGACGAGTTCACGACAATTCCTCCAGTGGATATCGGAAGCTGAAGTAGAGGTTTACCGTTCACCGGCTGGTTAGTAAAGACTCAAACTCTAACCTTCAACTAGACCTCTACACCTTCGGGTCGGATTGTCAGGGCGGTGAGACGGCGGGGTGGGTCGGGGCGATGAGGGTCAGGGTCGAGCCCGGCGCAGGCTCCTCACGGAGCAATGCGGCCAAGCTCAGCGCCTTGGCGCTCATCTCCACCGGCCGCCCGAGGCGCACCTGAAACCCGGCAACCTCTGCCCAGATTTCTCCCCCGGGCTCCGTACGCACTCTGGCCGTTTCCCTGAGCTCCTCTGGCAGGGTGGCAGCGAATTCGAGCGATCCGAGGACCTCCTGAGAGGACTCGGTCTCATCTGCGGAGATCGCACCCAATTCGATCCATGGTTTGGCAGGATCGGGGTCGGAGGCGGTGCCGAGCTGGACGCCATCGACGGCGAAGAGCCCCCACCCCTCGCTGGTCTCCAGCCAGGCAACAGGGACCCGCTCCTGGACCCGCACCACTACACCGGTCGGCCAATCCAGCTCGACCACTGACTCATGGACCCATGGATCGCGCTCGAGGGCGCTCTCAACCTCCTCCGACCGGATCAGTATGAGCGGAGTTCCCTCGACCACGTCATGCTCGACCAGGACGGTCTCTGCGGAGCTGGCCGCGATGCCCGAAGTCGTCACGGAAGAAACGCTGAGCAAAGGTGAGAGGAAGAGCCAGACGACTGCCCCGGCGAACCCGAGGGCGACGAGGAATTTGACCAGACGGCTGACCTTGCGCCGCGCCCGGTCCTCGGCGACGGCCCGTCGTCGCTCGGCTAGTCGTGGGTCAATTCTCATCATCGAATCCGACGAATTGGATCTCCGGCTCCAGCATGGTGCCCGTCTCCTCGAAAACACGGTCTTTGACCGCTACCACCAATCTCCGGATGTCCTCTGATGTGGCGGATGATCCGGCCACGAAGAAGTTGGCGTGTTTCTCCGACACTGCGACGTCCCCGACCCTCATCCCCTTCAAGCCGAGCGAGTCGATGATCTCTCCGGCTGTCGCCCCGACCGGGTTCTTGAAGACGCTGCCGGCGTTGAATGTTCCTCCCGGCTGGTTGTCACGGCGCCATCGCGTGATCCGGCGCAATTCGGCGCGCCCGGTGTCGGTGTCACCAGGCGAGGCCTGAAACGAGGCCCTCACGACCACCCGCTTCGAGGTGACGTTGGAGTGCCGGTAGGACAGGTCCAGATCGTCCGGACCGAATGTGCCCATCTTCCCGTCCGCCAGATCCAATATCGCGGCCTCGATGAGACAGTCGCGGGTCTCGGTTCCGAAGCACCCCGCGTTCTGGCGGACGGCTCCCCCAACCGATCCGGGAATCCCGATGAAGAATTCGAGGCCGGCAAGGCCGGCGTCCACGCTGCTGCGCGCCACCTGCGCCAGGGGTGCGGCAGCGCCGGCGCGCACCTCTGTCCCCTCGACTTTCACGCCACCAAAGGATGGTCCGAGACGGATGACCAGGCCCTCGAATCCTGAGTCGGACACGACGAGATTCGAGCCGCGCCCCAGGACGAGAACCGGCAACTCGGAGCTCACCCCCGAGGCGACCAGATCGTCGAGCGCCTCTTCGTCGTCCACCTCGGCGAGGTAACGGGCAGGGCCGCCCGACTTGTACGTGGTGTAGGGGCCAAGAGGGACTCGTTCGAGGACCTTCCCGAAACTGACGAGCGACTCGAGCGAGGTCATCATCGCTCCGCGAGACGAATGGCGAGCTCGGTGGGCACGATTGTGATGTCCCCGGCCCCCATTGTCAGGACCAGATCCCCTTCGGCGACACGCTCGGCAAGGAAATCGGCCAGGTCGCGACGGTGGGGAACGTAGTGGGCACTGGCACCGTGACGACGCACCGCCTCGACGACCATGGCGCCGGTGACACCCGGAACCGGCTCTTCCCGGGACCCGTATACGTCCGTGATGACGACCTCGTCCGCCCCACTGAGGGCGGCGCCGAACTCGTCGTGGAATCGGGCGGTTCTGCTGAAGAGATGGGGCTGAAATACCGCCCACAGACGCCCCCGGGCCAGATCTCGGCCCACCGCGACGGTTGCCGCCACCTCGGTGGGATGATGGGCGTAGTCGTCGATCAGGGTGACCCCCGACACTGTTCCCCGGTGCTCCCATCGGCGGCCGACGCCGCGGAACGAAGCGAGACCGAGGGCGGCAGCGGCAACGTCGCGTCCCAGGGAGCCGAGCAGGGCGAGAGCGCCTGCCGCATTCAGAGCCACATGGGCACCTGGCCGTCCGAGGCTGACATGAGCATGTGTCGACGGCCCGACCAACTCGAACCGGGTGCCCGCGTCGTGCCGCGTTAAGTCGATGATTCGCCAGTCCGCTGCCGGGTCTAGGCCGTAGGTGATAGCACCGGTGCGGCGGGCGACTTCGCGCGAGCCCGGGTCGTCGGCACAGACGACAAGAGGCCCATCGACGCTCTCGGCCACCAAGACGAACGCCTCCTCGAGGTCGGACTCGGTCCCGAAATGTTCCAAGTGCTCCGGCTCGACATTGGTCACGATGAGACCGGCGAGTCGCAGCCTCTCAAAGGTGCGAAAAGCCTCATCGGCCTCGACCACGAGCAGTGGCGTCGCACCGAAATGGCCGTTGGTGTTCCAGTCGGCCAGATCGCCGCCGACTATGAAGCTCGGATCCTCGCCCAATGCCTTCAACGCCGCAACCAAGAGCGCCGTCGTCGTCGTTTTCCCGTGGGTGCCAGTCGCCCCGATCGTTGTGATCCTCTCGGTGAGAGCGGCGAGGAGATCCGGACGGCGCCATACCGGCACCCCGGCCTCCGCCGCTGCGAGCAGCTCGGGGTCCTGATCGGGCACAGCCGACGAGGCGACCACCAGGTCGGAGACGCGGGCCACCTCCGGGTGATGACCCGTGAGGGTGGTTATGCCGAAGTCCTCCAACCTGTCCAGAGTCGACCCTCCTCGCTGGTCCGACCCTGAGACGTCGTGACCCATGCCTGCCAGCACCTTGGCGATGGCGCTCATCCCGGCACCGCCCGCCCCGACAAGATGGATCCGTCGATGGTCCAATCTCAACTCACCAGCTCCTCCATCGCTTCGGCGATTGTCATCGCCGCGTGTGGCTTGGCGATGCTCCTGGCCCCGATCCTCATGGTCTCGAGTCGTTTCGGCGACGACAGAATGTCCGACACGAGACCCGAAAGCAGGTCGAGTCGATCCTGTGAGACGACCTCCGCCGCCCCGGCCCCCTGGAGGAATGCGGCGTTGGCGGCCTGATGACCCGACGAGCCGAACTCGCCGGGGATGAGGATCGATGGTGTCGCGGTCGCCGTCAGTTCGGCCACCCCACCGCCGGCACGAGCAACAACCAGATCACTGACGGCGTAGAACAGCTCCATCCTCTCCTCGAACGACCTTTGCACACGGTGGACTGCGTCGGAGACGTTCTCTTCGGTGCTGACATTGCCGTCTCCGGTGAGATGCAATACCTGGATTCGGCTCCCCTCCCATGTCGTGACCAGATCGCCCACGGCTCCATTGATCACACCAGCACCCAGCGAGCCGCCCATGGCGCCCAGGACGGGGTATCCCGGGTCGAGGCCGTAGTGGGCCAGGGCCTGGGGCCTGACCTCCTCCCGGTTCAGATTCGATAGCGCCTGGCGCACCGGGTTGCCGACCCACTCCCCTCGCCTCAGGCCCTCAGTGTCGGGGAAGGAGGTGAATATGCGTGTTGCCCAGCGCGACGCAATCCGGTTGGCGAGACCGCCGCCCGCGTTCTGCTCAGCGACGAGCAGGGCCGACTGCGAGCTCCTGGCGGCCAAAGCGGCCGGGATGGTCACATAGCCCCCCATCCCGAGCACGACCTTCACCTCTCTATCCTCGATAGCGGCGTTGATGGCATCACGCGCCCGCCACACCACCCGCGGCAGGCTCAGGTTCCGGGTGGTCATGGACCGCTGCAGACCCCTCATTTCGACCTGGAGAAACGGAAACCCCGCTTCTGGATAGACAGCCTTCTCCAGACGGTCACCCCCGACGTACAGGATCGACTCCTTGGGGGCCCCCCGTGCCAGAAGAGCCTCGCCAACGGCCAGCCCCGGGAACACGTGGCCACCCGTGCCGGCTGCGGCGATCAGAAAGGTCATGTCTTGGGCTGCACCCCTGCCTGGGCGATGTTGACGAGGATGCCGAGCGACGCCATGCACACGATCAGCGATGTGCTCCCGAACGAGACGAACGGGAGGGAGATGCCAGTGATCGGCATGACACCCAGGACACCCCCGATGTTGACGATGGCCTGAAAGGTGAGCCAGGCGGTGAGACCTGCCGCAATCATCCTGCCGAAGCGGTCTGGTGCCCTTACTGCGACCATCCACCCCGCCAACGCCAGCACGATGTAGAGACCGATGACCGTCAGCCCGCCAATCAGCCCGGTCTCCTCTCCGATGATGGCGAAGATGAAGTCGGTGTGGGCGTTCGGCAGATAGAACCATCGGGCGCGACTGGCCCCCAGGCCTACCCCGAAGAGACCACCGTTCGAAAGGGCGTAATAGCCCTGGATCACCTGGTAACCCTCTCCGCTGGCGTTCCCCCAGGGGTCGAGGAACCCGACGATGCGTTCGACCCTGTACTCGTCCCCGAAAGCGAGAACCCAGGCGGCCAGCACGACCAGGACGGAGAGGACGAGCACGTACCGAAGCGGGGTGTCGCTGGCCATGATCACCGCCATCGCCGCCGCGCCGATGATGATCGTCGTCCCCAGGTCGGGCTGAAGGATCACGAGGCCGCCGAGCACACCAACGGTGAACACGACGGGGACCAAGAAATGGCCGAATCGGGTGAGAAGCCGGTGCTTCTTCTCGAAGAGATGAGCCAGGACCAGGACGATCGCGATTTTGGCCACCTCGGATGGCTGAAAGCTGAAACCCGCGATCGGCAGCCACCGCTGCGAGCCACCGATGACCGGTCCCACCGCCAGCACCGCAATGAGCAGTCCCACGGTGACGAAGAAGCCGGGCAAGGCGAGCCTGCGATAGACCCGGTAGGGGATCCGACTCGTTATCAGGAGGGCCACGGTCCCGATCCCGACGCCGACCAGCTGTCTCTTGAAGAAATAGAAGCGGTCCTCGGATTGGTCGATGGCGACTGCCGACGAAGCCGACTGGGTGGCGCCCAGCCCGATGACTATCAGGACCACGGCCATGACGAGGAGAGCAGTCGCGGTGCGGTTGTTCATCTTGAGCCGTTCGGCCCGGCTTCGGGCTGCCGCACGAACCTTCGCAATCGATGTCACGTTCGCGGTCATCCCGACCTTGCCTCCTTCGTGATCGATCGGACCAAGCCCGCAAACCTGTCCCCCCGCTCCGCGTAAGAAGAGAACTGGTCGAAGCTGGCGCAGCCTGGGGCCAGAAGCACCGTGTCACCGGGCTCTGCCAGCTCCGCCGCCAACTCGACGGCACGCTCCAGGGTGCCTGCGACACGTCCCCGCTCCCCCGCCGCCGACGCCAGATCGGGCCCTGCCTCGCCGATCCCGATCAGAAAGCGAACATTGGGCTCGCGGGCGATCGGGGCCACGTCGAGCCCCTTGGCCAGGCCCCCGGCGATCAGAACCACCGAGTCGTGAGCCCTGATCGAGGTAACGGCGGCGTGGGTGTTCGTGGCCTTTGAGTCGTCGATCCAGGTGACACCGCCGCTCCGCGCTACCAACGATCTCCGATGGGGGCCTGGCGCGAATGACCTGGCCGCCTTCGTAACCCCATCGGCGGTCGCCCCCATACGCAGTGCGAGGGCGGAAGCCGAGGCGATATTTACCAGGTGGGTCGGGTCGTCGGACACGAGATCGCCGATCGAGATCGTCAACTCGCCGATCACTAGATGGTCGTCGTCGACTCCACCGCCGCCGGACGGAAGATGACTCCCGGAGACGGGGAACAATTCACTCCGCGCTCCGACGACCAGCGATGCGGCGCCCTCGTCATCGGCATCGAACACCAGGAGGTCCTCATCGGTCTGGTTCATGAAGATCCTCGCCTTGGCCGCTCGGTATGAATGCTCCGAGCCGTGCCAGTCGAGATGGTCGAGGGCCACATTCGTGATCGCGGCCGCTGTCGGGTGGAACTCCTCGCAGAAGCGGAGCTGGAAGCTGGACACCTCGACCACCACGGCCTCATGGCCCCGGCCGACATGCTCGGAGAGGGCGGACCCGATGTTGCCCGCCGCCGGAGCATCGATCCCCGATGCCTCGAGCATGGCAGAGGCCGCCTCGGTGACGGTGGTCTTCCCGTTCGTGCCCGTGACGGCCGCCACCGGGACATCCAGGTGTCTCCAAGCGAACTCGACCTCGCTCCACACGGGGATCCCCCATTCCAGGGCCTCGACGATGGGCAAGGAGCGCTCGGGGAATCCTGGGCTGGCGACCACGAGGTCGATGCCGGTGAGCAGCACCGGGTCCCAGCCACCACTGGCGACGGGAAAGCCCTTCTCCAAGACGATTTCGGGCTGATCCCGGGTGTAGATCGTCACCGTCATCCCGCGTTCTCGGGCGAGAGCGGCGGCGGCCAGACCGGAGACCCCAGCACCGAGGACGAGGACCCGGGTCACAACAAATCCTCTAGCCGGAGGAAGTCGCCGTAGAAGAACCCGAGCCCGAGGGCGACGCCGAAACCAGTCAGGATCCAGAACCTGATGACGACCGTGGTCTCGGGCCATCCACCGAGATCGAAGTGATAGTGGATCGGCGACATGCGGAAGATCCGCTTCCCGAAGATCTTGAAACTGGCCACCTGGAGGATCACCGAGGCGGTCTCAGCTACGAAGATCGCTCCGAGCACGACCAGGAGGAGACTGGTGTTGGTGAGGAGGGCAAGAGCAGCGAGAAGCCCTCCGATGCCCTGTGAGCCGACATCTCCCATGATGATCTTGGCCGGTGGTGCGTTCCACCAAAGGAAGCCGAGGATCGCCCCGAACATCGCAGCCGAGATGATGGCCAGTTCGAGGGGGTCAACCGACTCGTAGACCTGAGGGTTTCGGAATTGCCAGAAGGCAATGACGGTGTACGAGGCAACGACCAGGGCAGATGACCCTCCGGCCAGGCCATCCATGCCGTCGGCCAGGTTCACGCCATTCGCCCACCCTGTAAGCATCAAGAGCACCCAGATCACGAAGAACGCGCCGAGATCGATGCCCAGGGGCCTGACGAATGAGATCTCGGTGACGACCCCCGCTTCTGTGGCGCCCCAGGCAAACAGGGCGGCTATCGCCAGCTGACCGCCGAACTTGGCCGACTTGGAGAGACCAAGGCTCCGCTTGTTGGAGAACTTGATCCAGTCGTCGAGGAACCCGACGACGCCCATGCCTGCCAATGCGAACACAGCGAGCAGCCCGCCGTCGGTAAAGGGATCGAGCTCCAGTCCGATCCCGCCGCCCGGCGACACCAGACGGACATGCGACACCAGGTACCCGATGATGGCTGCGAGGACGAAGACCACGCCTCCCATGGTCGGAGTCCCCTGCTTGTGGCCGTGCATCCCGGCGATCTCCTCCTGGATGAACTGCCCTATCTCCCGCCGTCTGAAGAAGCGAATTGCATAAGGAGTGCCGAAGATCGACACGAGCAGCCCGACGGCGGCGGCGGTCAGGAGCGGTATCACGCCGTAATGCTCCCTGAATCGGGGTCGAAATCAGCGGACCCGAATCTTGCGGCCAGGATCTCCCTGGCGACGGTGCGATCATCGAATGGAAGCACCTCGCCCCGGACCTCCTGCCCGGTCTCGTGCCCCTTGCCAAGAACCAAGACCACGTCTCCCTCCTCGGCGGCTGCGATGGCCGATTCGATAGCGCGTCGCCGGTCGACTTCGAGGATGACCCAGGGCCCGGCCGCGCCTTCGGCCACTTCGGCGATGATCTGATCAGGGTCCTCGGAACGCGGGTTGTCGCTGGTCAGGATGGTCAGATCGGCCCCTGTCGCCGCCCGACCCATCAACGGCCGCTTGTCCCGGTCCCGGTCGCCGCCTGCGCCGACCACGGCGATCACCCTCCCCGCCGCTATCGACCTTGCCACTGCGATGGCCTCCTCAACTCCGTCGGGAGTGTGGGCGTAGTCGACAATGACGTGGATCGGCCTGCTCCCTGAGACCTGCTCGAATCGACCGGGCACTCCTCGAAGTCGCGCCAGCCCGTGGGCGATCTCGTCGAGGGTCAACCCGAGAGCCAGGGAGCAGCCCGCCGCTACCAGGGCGTTCTCTACGTTGAACGAACCGATCAGATCGGATGTGACGGGGACGGCGCCCTGATCCGTGACAAGGTCGAAATGCGTCCCGACTAGAGATGTCTCGACCCGGTCGGCGCGAACCTCGCCGGCGCGGCCGACCCTGATCACTGGCGTCTTCACCCAGGAGGCAATAGCGGCGCCCACCGGGTCGTCGACATTGAGCACGGCTGTCCCCACCTCGTACTCCCGGAACAGTCGCTCCTTGGCAAGCCGGTACGACTCCATCGACCCGTGAAAATCGAGATGATCCTGGGACAGGTTGGTGAACGCAGCGACTTCGAACCGGGTGCCGGCCACGCGGCCCATCTCCAGGGCGTGTGACGAGATCTCGGCGGCGACGACACCGGCGTCGAGTCGACTCATCTCGTCGAGCAGACGCTGGAAGTCGGTGGCTTCCGGGGTGGTTCGCACCGAGGGCAGGGACGTCGCCCCTACACGTGTCTCGACCGTCCCGATCAACCCGACGACCCGGCCGGCGGAAATGAGGAGCGATTCGAGGTAATGGGTGACTGTGGTCTTGCCGTTGGTCCCGGTGACGCCGACCACGGCAAGCCGGGTCGAGGGGTCGCCGTGGACCAGGGCCGCGATCGGGCCCATGGCGGCTCGGGTGTCGCCGACCACGATCTGTGTCGCCGGTGAGTCCTGGAGCGTCTCGACGACGACGGCGGGAGAACCGGCTCTGACCGCTGGGCCCACGTAGTCGTGTCCGTCATAGGTCGAGCCCTGGACGGCGACGAAGAGCACATCGGGACCGGCAAGTGCCGAGTCATGGGTCACATCGCCGAGCCAGATTTCGGGGTCGCCGACGACGAGACCTCCGACCCGGCCCGATGCCTCACCCACGGTGCTACCCGGCGCCGGCATCGGGAGGCACCCCCAATCGGTGGAGGGCTTGTTCCATGACCTGTGCGAACACAGGCGCCGCGGCTGCTCCCCCGGTCCGATATCTGTGAGACGGGGCGTCGATGAGAACCGCAACGACGACCTTCGGGTCACTCATCGGCGCCATCCCGACGAACGACGCCCTGGTTACTTCGGTGTAACGCCCGTCCTCACCCAACTTGTTGGCGGTGCCAGTCTTCCCTCCAACCTGGTAACCCTCCACCGTGGCCGCCTGTCCGGTGCCCTCATCGACCACACTGGCCAACAGTTCTTGCATGAGGACTGCTGTCTCCGACGACACCACTCGGTTGGTCTCCAGACCGGCGACGTCCTGATCGCCGTCGACGTCGGTCGTCGATGCGACGATGTGGGGGGCCGTCCAGATCCCGTCGTTCCCGATGGCGCCGTAGGC
>Ga0105092_10000926_pt1 | contig 15543 bp, 12 predicted proteins | sample PPLLak2March2015_FD_87021 | JGI IMG/M metagenome (GOLD analysis project Ga0105092, IMG submission 87021) | Freshwater sediment microbial communities from Prairie Pothole Lake near Jamestown, North Dakota, USA - PPLs Lake P7 Core (1) Depth... | ecosystem: Environmental > Aquatic > Freshwater >... | reverse complement strand
GCGGAGCGACCCGGCCCGTACCTTGAGCAGTAACCGACCATTGATTCGGTTACTGCTCAAGGTACGGGCCGGGTCGCTCCGCAAAAAACGCTGCGCTCACGGCTCTGTTCCAAACGCTACACCGCCTTCTCCGTCAGCATCGCTTCCAGTTCGTCGGCGGAGGTTGCAGGACGAAGACAGGTGTAATCCCGACAGATGTAGGCAGCCGCCTTCCCTGCGGCCGGAGTTTTTCCAGCCAGAAGTGAGATCCTGCCCGTCGCGTGATCCCCGCCGGAGTTGACAGCCAGGACTTTGTTCGGGATGTAGAGGCTCCTGATAACGCCGAGCAACGGTTGCCGTTCTTTGGCCGCCCCGATTATGGCAATCTGGTCGACCGGTCCGACAAAGAAGTCCAAGGCCTGGAGCCAGTAACCAAGGCCGAGGGGAAAGCGCCCCAGCGCCTGGCTGACCGTGCCCAGCATCTGCCCGGCGCGATCCCGGTACTCCGCCCTGTCGAAGAATTGAGCGAGGCGGACCAGATTGAAGCAACTGGCGGAGTTTCCGCTTGGCGTGGCGTTGTCCAGAAACTCCTTCTGACGGACGAGGAGCTGTTCGTGATCGCTCGAGGTGAAGTAGAAGTGACCGGTCTCCCCGTCGGAGAACCGCTCTACCTGGAGCTTCATCAGCTCATCGGCCTTGAATAACCATTCGCTTCGTCCAGATGCCTGATAAAGTGCAATCAGACCCTCGATGACGAACGCGTAGTCTTCGAGATAACCATTCAGGCGCGGAGTCCCATCCTTCCAGACTCTATGCAGCCGGTCATCCCGCCACATCTCGGTGGTCAGGAACCGCGCGTTCTGCTCCGCAATGTCCAAAAACCGCTGGCTGCCCAGAATGAAAGCGGCCTCGGCGAAGGCCGTGAGCATCAAACCGTTCCAGGCGCAAACAATCTTGTCATCGAGGCCAGGTTTTATGCGCCGGCTTCGCACCTGAAACAGTTTCCGACGACACTCCTCGAGCTTCTCCGCCAGCTGTTCGGCCGTCAGCCCGAGTGTTTTTGCGTAAGGCCGCAATTCCCGGCGATGGTGCAAGATGTTCGCCTTCTCGAAATTGCCGGTTTCGGTTACGCCGAAATAGTCCGAGAAGACACGCGCATCTTCCGCGCCTAGTACCTGCGCGACTTCCTCCCGCGACCAGACATAGTGCTTTCCTTCTTCGCCCTCGCTGTCGGCATCCTGCGCGGAGAAGAAGCCCCCGCTCGGGTGGAGCATTTCGCGGGCCACGTAGTTCAACGTCTCCTCCAGGATCTGCCGGTAAAACCCGTTTCCGGTCAGTTGGAATGCTTCACCATAGAGGCGAGCGAGGAGAGCGTTGTCGTAGAGCATCTTCTCGAAATGAGGCACGAGCCAGGCGTCGTCGACCGAGTAACGGTGAAAACCGCCGCCCAGCTGATCGTACATTCCGCCTCGGGCCATTTGCTGAAGGGATAGCTCGGCCATCTCCAGAGCACGAGCGGATCCTGTCCGTCGGCCGTAGCGCAGGAGGAACGCGAGTGGCATCGTGCTCGGGAATTTCGGCGCACCTCCAAATCCGCCGTGGTTGTTGTCAAACTGCCTGCTGAGGCTTTGAAAAGCCTGATCCAGCACCGCCTCATCAGGGGGAGTTTTGGGACCTGACGCCAGCTCGTCGGTTTGCGAGAGGTTCGCCCTGACCGCGTCGACCTGTGACTCGATGTCCGAGCGGCGTTCTTTGTAAGCCTTCGCAACGGCTTGAAGCAGGTCGGCAAAGCCCGGGCGTCCGTAAGCGCTCTTCGGCGGAAAGTAAGTGCCGCCATAGAAAGGGGCCTGTTCGGGCGTCAGAAACACGGTGAGCGGCCAGCCGCCTGAACCCGTCGCCAGCTGCACATAATCCATGTAGATCGAATCCAGGTCGGGCCGTTCCTCTCGGTCGACCTTGATATTGACGAAGAGATCGTTCATTAGCGCGGCCGTCTCTTCGCTCTCGAAAGACTCGCGTTCCATGACGTGACACCAGTGGCACGAGGAATAGCCGATGCTGAGCAGAATCGGCTTGTCCTGCTCCCTGGCGGCGCGCAACGCCTCTTCCCCCCATGGATACCAGTCGACCGGATTGTGTGCGTGCTGCCTGAGGTAAGGGCTGGCTTCATTGATCAAGCGATTGGCATGAATTTTGGACATAGTCTGATCACTATATGCATCGAAGGAAGGGTTGGTTCCGAAAAGCAGGAGTCAGGAGCCAGAAGTCAGGAGTCAGGATGGAAAGAAGGGAATCGTGGATTCAATCGCGCGGCCAGTTTTTATTCTGACTTCTGACTCCTGACTTCTGCTGTTGTCCTCATTGACTGAAACTGCCCGATGGCATATATTTCGTAGGTTTTAAGTCCGTAGCTAAAGACGATTGAGAGGGAGAAAAACATGATTGTTTCAACTGTCGAACTGTTCAGGCACGCGTACGGCAAATACGCCGTCGGCGCTTACAACATCAACAACGCCGAGCAGACGATGGGACTTTTTCGCGGCAACCTGGACAGCAAGGCGCCGTTTATCGTCCAGATCTCAAAGGGCGCGCGCTCTTATACCGATAAGCGAATGCTGGAAGCCACGATCCGGGCAGCCGACGAGATTTTCCCGGAGTCGATCTTCGCGGTTCATTTGGATCACGGTGATGAAGCGGCTTGCATGGACTGCATCAAGAGCGGCTTTTACAGCTCCGTCATGATCGACGCCAGCCATGAGTCTCTCGATAAGAACATCGAAATCACCAAGCGGGTCGTCGACGCTGCGCATGCCAAAGGCATTGCGGTCGAGGCCGAGCTCGGCCAGCTGGGAGGTGTCGAAGAGGACATCGCGGTCAGCGAGGCCGCGGCCAATCTCACCAACCCTGACCAGGCGAAGGAATTTGTTGAGCGATCGGGCTGCGACAGCCTGGCCTGCGCCATTGGGACCAGCCACGGAGCCTACAAGTTCACGGGCAAACAGGGATTGCGGTTTGACGTTATCGAGGCCATTCAAAAACGGCTCCCGGGCTTTCCGCTCGTGATGCACGGCTCCAGTTCAGTGCCGCAGGATGAAGTGGCCAAGATCAACGCCGCCGGGGGCTCTCTGAAGGGCGCCAAGGGCGTTGATGCAACCCAGTTTCGCCGGGCCGCTCAGCTGGGCGTGACTAAGGTGAACATTGATACCGACGGCCGCCTCGTGTGGTGCCGCGTGCACAGAGAACACTTCCTGCAGCATCCTGAGAACTTCGATCTCCGGCCTCCGGGCAAGATTTTCATGGCCGAGTACGCGAAGTTCATCGCCGAGAAGAACAACTATCTGGGCAGTGCCGGACAGCTCGAATGCGTCCGCCCGCTGTTCGCGAAGTAAGAAAGCAGGGGCAGAGGGGCAGAGGGGCAGAGGGGCGAAGGGGTGAAGGGGCGAAGGGGCAAAGGGGCGAAGGGGTGAAGGGGCGAAGGGGTGAAGGGGCGAAGGGGCAAAGGGGCGAAGGGGCGAAGGGAAAGTGCCCTTTCGCTTTTTCATTCTTCCCTTCACCCCTTCACCCCTTCGCCCCTTCGCCCTTCGCCCCTTCGCCCCTTCGCCCCTTCGCCCCTTTGCCCCCGTTTGTGACCGATCCGGCTTGAAAAAACGCTAAGCAGGCAGTACAGTTGGTCTCCGAGTCTAGGAGTCCATTGGGTACCAGAATCCAGCAGCCGGGAGTTGGCACAACCAAGCTTGAACACTTCACGTTCGCACACCCACCGAACGAACTGGTGCTGGAGTCCGGCGAGAAGCTGGGACCAATCACGCTGGCCTATGAAACTTACGGCCTACTGAACAAGAACAAGAGCAATGCGATCCTTCTGCTGCACCCGCTGACGGCCGACTCCAATGCGGCCGGGTTTCACGAAGGGAACACCGAGCATGGGTGGTGGGACACCATGGTCGGACCGGGTAAAGCATTTGATACCCGCCACTTCTTTGTGATCTGCTCCAATGTCCTCGGCGGCTGCGCCGGCAGCACGGGACCTGCCTCGATCAATCCTCAGACGGGCAAGCCTTACTCCCTTGATTTCCCCGTGATTACGATCGGGGACATGGTTAATGCCCAACGGCACCTGATCGACTTCCTAGGAATCGAAAAACTCCTGTGCATTGCCGGGGGGCAAATGGGCGGGATGCAGGTGATTCAGTGGGTCGCGTCCTATTCGAGAAGAGTCCGAAGCGCAATTCCGATCGCCACGACGCTGCGTCACTCGCCTCAACAGATTGCCTTTAATGAAGTCACGCGCCAGGCGATCACCGCCGACCCGGAGTGGCGAAAAGGTTATTACTACGGGCTTGGCCGGCCGGAAACCGGGCTTGCAGTCGCCCGGATGATCACGAACATCACGCAGATGAGCGATCAGGTCATGGAGGAGATGTTTTCGCGGCGACTCAAGGAATCGGGAGAAAGCGGGCACTTCACCGACGATTTCGAGGTGGAGGGGTATACCAAATACCGGAACGACCGGTTCGTCAAACAATTCGACGCGAACTCCTTCTTGTATCTCACCAAGGCGATGGATCGGTTTGATCTTTCCAGGGGTAAGCTCTTCGCCTCGGGTCGACCTATTCGGACCCGCTTTATGGTCGTCGGGTTCCTGTCCGACTGGCTCTACCCGCCATACCAGTCGCTGGAGATCGTCAGAGAGTTGAAGTCCCGCAAAGGGGACGCCACCTACTGCGAAATCAACTCCAAATTCGGCCACAATGCCTTTCTGATGGGCGCCGAAGAGCAGACCCATCTCATCCGCCATTTCGTCCAGACTGACATCTTCTGGTAGGTTCTTCTCCTGGACAGGCATCATCTGAGCGGTTTTTTTGGAGTGCCTCCCCCGTCCTCCTCGGCCCTCCGGCCCGTCCCTCCAGCTTGAAGTCCGTCTTTCGGTTGATATAAATTCGGAACTAAGCCAGAAGCAGACACGGCACCAGGTTTCGGTTGGACACGAAAATGATCTTTTTCAGGGACAAAATCAGCCCCCCGGGGAAGTACTACGTGCTCGGCACAATGGTATGCGGAGCCGTTATTGCCGCCTATTGCCTGATTGTCACCCTGCATTCCGCCGAAAACCTTACCTGGTTATACTTCGTTGCCGCCATCGTCCTTGGCGGTCTTCTGCCGGTGCGAGCCTCCTCGCGGACTGAGGCGCCTCCGTGGTTTACCATTACGCTCAACGATCTCTTCGTTTTCCTCGTTCTGCTGCTCTACTCCCCCGCCTTTGCCGTTGTGGCTGCAGCCGTGGACGGGCTGGTCAGCGGCGCCCTGGTGTTGCGTCCCCGTTATCGAGCATTCTTTAACGCATCACGGCTGGCGATCTCAACTTTCGTAGTCGGCAATATCTTCTACGCATTGATCGGCTCGAGTCCTCCCTTGACCCCAGGGGCTGATGTCACTCTGGTCTTTGTAAACGTCGGCTTTGCGGCTCTTCTGTTTTATGGGTTGAACACACTGCTGATCGGCGCTGCAACCTGGCTGTGCTCGGGCCGACGGGCCTTCACCGCCCTGCAGGAAAGTACACTGCTGGCCGCCCTCCCCACCATTGCTGGAGCGTTCACGGCGGCGGCGATCTTTATCAGCCTCGGCCGCTCTGAAATATACGCGATCGCCGTGGCGATCCCGACTTTCCTGCTGGCCTTTGCCGTCTACACGGTCAATCGAGAACGCAACAAGTCGATCAGGCAGCACGCGGAGCAGTTGAAGGAGCTGTACCATGCGACCATCGCTTCGCTGGCGATGGCGATTGACGCGAAGGATCAGTCGACACACGGGCACGTTTACCGAGTGCGCGCTTTAGCCTTAAGCCTGGCCCGGTACCGGGAGTTGAACGATGAAAATGAGCTCCAGGCCTTAAGTGCAGCTGCATTGCTTCACGATATAGGGAAGCTGGCCGTCCCTGAATACATTCTCAACAAGCCGTCCCCCCTCACAGAAGGGGAGATGCTCAAGCTGAAAGCTCACCCCTCGGTGGGAGCAGATATCCTCGACACCGTCCCGTTTTCTTACCCAGTCGTGCCTTTCGTCCGCCATCACCACGAAAAATGGGATGGCACTGGGTACCCTGCCGGGCTCAAGGGAGACCAAATTCCCTTGGGGGCGCGTATTCTCTCGGTCGCAGATGCCTACGACGCGCTTCGCTCTGACCGTCCTTATCGCGCGAAGCTCCCCCGGGACCTGGCTCTCGATTACTTGCGCGCGGAGCGGGGAAAATCCTTTGACCCAGAGGTAGTGGACGCGGTGCTTCAGAACGTCGAGGCGCTCGAAGAAAGCATCCGCGAAGCAGAGAAATACACGCCGACCGGCGTAATGCAGGAATTTGAAAAGAAGGTCTCGAAGGAAGCGCCCCGGAATGGGCAGAAGGTGTTCGAGGACATTGCCACCAGCTATCGCGAAATCCAGGTTGTTTACGAGATATCTGAAGCTGTGGGGAAATCGCTTAACACCACTGAGACCATGAATCTGCTCACCGACAAGATCGGTGAGCTGATTGGCTTCGATGCCTGCGCGATCTTTCTTGTGAATCTCAATCAAAATCGGGTTTTGATGAGCCACGCCGTAGGGTTGCACGCGGAGATGCTGGAGCAGGTGGTGATCAGGATGGGTGAGGGTGTGTCCGGGTGGGTGGCGGCCAACAACCAGCCACTCACTAATGTATCGCCGGCCCCGGATTTCTCCGCACAACCGGAGCTCCATGACGAGTTCAAAAGCTGCCTGTCAGTGCCGGTGGCCATGGATGACCGAGTTCTTGGGGTAATCACCCTGTACTCGACCTCCACGACCGGCTTTCATCACGACCACGTCCGCCTGATGGACACCATAGCTCACCACGCCGCCGCCGCAGTCAACAACGCCCTCATGTTCGAAGAGACGCAAGAGGACGCCTATACCGACCTTTTGACCGGCCTTCCCAATCTCCGTTACTTCAACGAGTTCATGGACCAGGAACTCGGAAGAGCGGCCCGGATCGACTACCCGGTTACCTTGCTCATGATGGACTTGGAATGTTTCAAGGACGTGAATGACAAGTACGGGCACAAGGTAGGAGACCGAACTCTGGCTGAAGTCGGGCAGGTCCTGCGGCGGCAGATGCGCCGCTCCGACATGCTCGTCCGCTATGCCGGAGACGAGTTTCTCGCCGTTCTCCCGGGGACGACCAGGGAGCAGGCTCGCCAGACGATCGAACGGATTCAATCGGCCGTCGACAGTTTCCGGATGCCGATTCGAAGCGAACAGTTCGTGCGCGTCGGGATCAGCGTCGGCGCGGCTGCGTACCCGGAGGACGGGCAGGAGACAGACGTCCTGCTCAGCCTGGCCGATCAGGACATGTACAACAACAAGATTATGCGCGCCAACCGCCGAGCCAGCTCGGGTGATGTCCTGCCGTTTGAGAAACGTTAGTTCTTCGTGGTCGGTGTCCTCGGCCCTTCAGGCCTCCCATGGAGGAGGAGGGATGAAGGATGAAGAAGAGCCCTAAAACGCGTGATTACAATTGTTATTCCTACCTTTAATCGATCAGCCAGTTTGAAGCAGGCGATTGAATCTGTCCGCGCGCAGGAGTTTGCCGACTGGGAGCTGATAGTTGTTGATGACGGGTCGGAGGACGATACCGGTGCAATGGTCGCCGGCTTTGGCGATCCCCGGATTCGATATGTCTTCACCGAACATGCCGGCGTGTCGGCAGCCAGGAACCGCGGGATAGCGCTCGCACAACGGCCTTGGATCTGCTTTCTGGATTCTGACGACTACTGGATGCCGCTCAAGTTGAAAAGGGAGGTCTGCGAGCTCGAGCGAGACAACCGATATTCGGTGATCTACACGAACGAGATCTGGATCAGGCGAGGGATCCGCGTCAATCAGAAGAAGATCCACCAGAAGTACAGCGGCTGGATCTACGAGCGGTGCCTGCCGCTATGCATAATCAGCCCGAGCTCGGTGCTTCTCCAACGGGACGTGCTTGCTGCCGAAGGCGTGTTCGACGAGAGCCTGCCGGTTTGCGAAGACTATGAGCTTTGGCTTCGGATCACCGCCCGTCTCCCGGTTCGGTTTTTGGACGAGCCGCTGATCGTGAAGACCGGGGGGCACGCAGATCAGTTGTCGCACAAGTACTGGGGTATGGATCGTTTCAGAGTGCAAGCCTTAATCAAAACGTACTCTTCCGGCCGACTCACGCCGCGGCAGAAGCGGTGGACGGCCGCCGAAATCGTTCGGAAAGCGGAGATCCTGGCAGAGGGTTTTGGGAACCGGGAGAAGACGGAAGAGGCAGGCGAGTATAGCAACCTGGCGCGGGACTGGGAGGAAAGGGCAAGAGGCGGTTCGTTTCTGAATCCGACTCTTTCAGAGCCGGGAGCGTAAGGCGCGAAGCGCGTAGCGACCGGATCGCGGCCCTCTGAGGAATGACGGACCTTCAGAGGGCCGCGATCCGGTCGCTACGCGCTTCGCGCCTTACGCTCCCGGCTCTGAGACTTGTCGTCAATTCCCCGCCGAGGCCGACGTGATGGGCTTCGCAAAGTACCCTTTGCGGTGTCGAATCTTCACGTCCGGCTTCGTGACCTCGACCTTGATTTCCCGGAACTTGCCGTCCCTGATCTTGTTGGTCGAGACGTAAGCGATGTTGTACTGGCTTCGCAGTTCCTCGTTAATTGCCTGAAAGGCTTTCGACAGGTCTTTGGTCGAGAACGGGAAATAGGCCTGGCCCCCGGTACTGTCAACGAGTTGCTTGAGCGCGTTATCGCCCTCGTGGTCGATATCCGCGCCGAAGCGGGTGGTGCTGATGGCAAAGATCGTCACTTCCGCGCGATACGCCATATCGAGCGCCTGGTCATAGGTGTGATGGCTCGTCACGTCGGCGCCGTCGGAAAGTATCACCAGGACCTTTCGCCCGGATTCCTCTTCGAGCATCTTCTGCTCGCATATGAGGTAAATCGCGTCATACAGCGAGGTGCCGCCGCCCGCCTTCAGGTTCTTGATCTCTCGCACGAGATCATTCGCGTCCGAGGTGAAGTCGTGAAGAAGAGTCACGCCGCTGTCGAACTCGAGAAGAAGGGCCCGGTCGGTAGGCCGCATAACCGAATAGAGAAAATCGAGCGCGGCTTCCTTCTCAAACTCCAGCTTCAGTTTGACGCTCGAGCTGGTGTCGACTGCCAGCGCGATGCTTAACGGAAGGTTGGTCTGCTGGTGGAAGTTGGTGATTTCCTGCAGCACGCCCTTTTCAATGATTCGAAAGTCGCTCGGGCTCAAATCGGTCATGAACTTGCCCGTCTTCTCATCGTGGACGCTGACCAGGATGTTGATCGCTTCTACTTCCACCCGGAAAGGCTCTCGTTGCTGATCCTGGGCACGGGCGGGAACGGTAGTCAACACGAGAGCCGCAAGCGTTAGAGAGTAAAACCAGTCTATTTTCATGGCAACAACCGGACAATTATTCCAAACGGGCCAAGAACTCTGCAAGCTCTGAAGGAAGAGGTGAGTCGAAACTCACTCGCTCCCGGCGCACAGGATGCTGGAAGGCAAGAAAGCCGGCGTGCAGGAAATGCCTTCCGAGGCCGGTAATCTCCTTCACCAACCCCGCGCCTGCGGGCAGGCCCCGGAGCAAACGCCTCGGTTCTCCCCCGTAGGTCTCATCGCCCACGACCGGGTGCTTCAAATGCTGAAGATGAACTCTGATCTGATGAGTCCTTCCAGTATGGAGAACCACCCGGAGGAGTGAGAAGTACCTAAGCTGCCGCAGCACTTCATACTCTGTAACCGCCTCGCGAAGTTTGCGGCTTCGCGTCGATATCCGGGTTCGGACCGCCGTATCCCGCCCCAACGGCACCTGGATCACGCCCTTCTTTTTTTCGAGATGGCCATAAACCAGGGCCTGGTAGTGTTTCTCCACCTCCCGGCGTCGAAACTGGCCGGCCAGTTCCTCATGGACTTGTTCGTTCTTGGCAACAACTAAAAGGCCCGACGTGGCTTTGTCCAGCCGGTGCACGATTCCCGGTCTTTCCGTCCCTCCTTGGCTGAGTTTTCGAAAGTGATGGAGGAGGGCGTTGGCCAACGTCCCATGACTGACCCCGGCTCCCGGGTGCACGACGATCCCCGCCGGCTTGTCGACCACGACCAGCCACTCATCTTCATAGACGATGTTCAACGGAATAGGTTCAGGGAGAAGTTGGGAAGGCTCGGCAGGGGGAGGATCGATTCGGACCTCTTCGCCCGGACGAATCGAATAACCGGCCTTGATCGGTTTGCCGTCGACGAGAACGCGCTCCGCCTTGATCCACGCCTGAATAACGGATCGACTTCGACCCTCGAGCTTCGAGACCAAATAACGGTCCAGGCGCTGACTGGCGTCTGCGGCGTCCACCGTGAGTTTGATCAATTCACACTCGCCTGTCTGGCCGCTGTCGTCGGAGGTGCCAATAAAGGATGAGGCCGGCGGGGACAATTAGGAGGCTGACGAATTGCGACGTGGAGACCCAGGCGAAGACAAAACCCCGGTCCGAATCGCCCCTGAAGAATTCGAGGATGAACCGGGCTATCCCGTAAGTGATCAGATACAGAACGAAAACCTGACCCGGAAACCGCTTCCTGCGGTGCAGAAAAAGCAGAAAGGCAAAAATTACGAGGGTCGCCAGGGATTCGTACAACTGAGCCGGGTGAAGCGGGATGTTGAGCGGCACGCCAGTGCGCTCGCTCGCGTAGACGCTGGTGAAAGTGACCGCCCAGGGTACGTGGGAAGGACTTCCATAGTCGCAGCCGGCTGCAAAACATCCAACCCGGCCGATTGATTGTCCTAAGGCGATCGCGGGTGCGGCAGCATCGGCCATCCGCCAAAATGGCATTCGAGGGTTCTTCCAGGCATACAGAGCACTTCCCGCTATCGCGCCCAGCAGCCCGCCGTAGAAGACCCCGCCGGCTCGCCAGAACTCGATGGACAGAAGCAGTGAAGGCTCACGGAGATAAGTCCCAAGCTCACTGACCACCATCAGGAGCTTGGCCCCGATCAAGGCCGATATGATGACCACAAAGCCCAAATCCCAGGCATAGGCGCGAGCGATTCCGCTCTTCTCGGCGAGGTGCGCGGTCACGGCGATGGCAACCAGGTAAGCAGTCACCAGCATCAGGCCGTACGTGTGAATCGTGAGGGGGCCGAGTTCGATGAGCTTTGGATACATGTGAGGAATGATCTCACCACAGAGACACAGAGGACACAGAGAAAGCTTTCGACGCTTTTCTCTGTGTTCTCAGTGTCTCTGTGGTGAGAAGCTTTACTGCTCTTCTTTCTCCTTCTTCGCCTCGGCTACGACCTTCTCAGCAATGTGAGCGGGAACGATGTCATAGTGGGAGTATTCCATCCGGTAGTTGCCTCGGCCGCCGGTCAGCGAGGTGAGCACGGGAGCGTAACTGAGCATTTCCGCAAGTGGAACCTGCGCCTTGACGACCTGGTTGTTCCCCTTCCGATCCATTCCCTGGATCCGGCCTCGTCGGCTGTTCAGGTCACCCATGATGTCGCCCGCGCTTTCTTCGGGGACATAAATCTCGACATTCATGATGGGTTCCAGGAGGACAGGTTTCGCCTCTTCCATGGCTTTTTTGAAGGCGAGCGAACCAGCGATCTTAAAGGCCATTTCCGAGGAGTCGACGTCATGGTAGCTGCCGTCAAACACGCTGACCTTAAAGTCGACAACCGGGAAACCCGCCAGAAAGCCTCTCTCGGCGGAATCAACAATACCTTTTTCAACGGCCGGTACGAATTGTCGCGGAATAGCGCCGCCAAAGATGTCGTTCACGAACTCGAATCCCTGGCCGCGTTCCAAAGGCTCCATCCTGATCCAACAATCTCCGAACTGGCCGTGGCCGCCGGTCTGCTTCTTGTGTTTTCCTTGGACTTCGGCCTTTCCGGTAATCGTCTCGCGGTACGGCACCTTGGGAGGCTTCAGAATGACTTCGACTCCGAATTTCTTCTGGAGCTTGGCGACCACAACCTCTACGTGCAACTGGCCGCTTCCCGACAGCAGAAACTCCTTGGTCTGTGGGTCTCGCTTAAAGCGAATGGAAGGATCCTCTTCGATGATTCGGGCGATGGCGGAACCAATCTTGTCCTCGTCACCCCGGGACTTCGGTTGAATGGCAAAGCTGATCGCAGGTTCGGGAAAATCAACTTTCTTGATGAGAGTCGGGAATCCCTTCTCTCCCAGCGTGTCACCAGTCGTCGTTTCCCTCAGTTTCAACACCGCACAGATATCGCCGGCCCGGGCTTCGGGCACGGGTTCGTTGGTCTTACCCTGCGGAATCTGGATTGGGCCGAGTCGCTCGTCCTTATCCTGATTCAGATTCCGGAGTGTGGAGTCACCCTTCAGGGTCCCTGACACCACCTTGATCATGCTGATCCGGCCCGCGAATGGATCCGCAAGTGTTTTGAAAACAAAAGCCAGGGTTTTGCCCTCCTTCTTGACCGGGACTTCTCGAGGTTCCTTGGTGTTCGCGTCGACTCCGGCGAATGGTTCGCGTTCAAGAGGTGTGGGAAACAGCTTGACGATCCAGTCCATCAACTGCTTAACGCCGATATTGAGGGTCGCGGACGTGCAGACCGCGGGGACAATCGACCGGCTCTTCAGCGATGTGCGCAGTCCGCTGATCAAATCTTCATCGGACAAGGTCCCGTTTTCGAAGAATTTCTCCATGAGGGAGTCATCGCTTTCGGCGACCATCTCAATCAACTGTGAACGAAGCTCTTCGGCCTGGTCTTTCAGCTCAGCCGGGATGTCCGACTCCTTGAAGGCGCCGCTGCCATCCGGTTCATACATAAAAGCGCGGTTGCGAGTCAGGTCAACGATCCCTCGAAATGCCTTCTCTTCCCCGATCGGCAACGAAACAGGGACGACGGTTCTCCCGAAAACAGAGTGCAGTGATTCAAGCGCCCGGGAAAAGCTGGCGCGTTCCCGATCCAGCTTGTTTATAACCACAACGCGAGGAATTTTGAATTCCTCGCCGTAGGACCATACCTCCTCGGTCTGGACCTCGACTCCTGCCACCGCATCCACCAGAATCAGCGCGGTCTCGGCAGCGATCGTGGCGCCTTTGGCGTCCAGGATAAAAGCCCGATAGCCGGGAGTGTCGAGCAGATTGATCTTGTTATTGTTCCACTCGCACCGTGCCAGAGCGGTGTTGATGGTGATACGGCGCGCGATCTCATCTTCGTCGTAATCAGTAACGGTGTTCCCTTCTTCTACTCGGCCCAGTCGATTGACAGCGCCCGCGGAATAGAGCATCGCGCTCACGAGGGAAGTCTTTCCGGCGTCTCCGTGCCCCACGACTGCGATGTTCCGGATGTTCTCGCTGTCGAATACCTTCATAATGATTCCTTTCTGCGGTATAGTGAAAAATCGAAATTTAGCACAGAGGTCGGGAGTTTGCAATTTGCCAATAGGATACAGGCGATTGCGGATTTGGAACTGGACTTTGGGCATTCTGCAAAGCGGTCTAGGGTTTACCCGGAAGTTCTGGCTTGCCTTTCTACCCACGTTAGTCGTCTGTTCGGCTGCATACCCGACCCTGTCTTCTTGTCAGTCTTCACCAGCGACTCCAGCGAAAATGGTTACCCCAACCGTGCAGACCTCCCGGCCGACGACCGGTTCTACCCGACCGAGGACGGAGCGGTCCCGACCTAAATTTGATGCGGCGACGATCATGCGGCACGCCACCGCAATTGTCGGTTTTGGCCCACACCCGCCCGGAAGCGAAGCGCAAAGGAAGGTGGGCGACTACATCATCGGCCAATTGAAGAGTTCCCGCCTCGAAGTCCAGACCCAGGAATTTCAGGCGCTGACGCCCAACGGATCGCTGAACATGCGGAATATTTGGGGTGTTTTGCCGGGGAAAAGCGGCAAAATCATCATCCTGGCAAGCCATTACGACAGCAAGTACTTCAAGGATTTCCAGTTCGTAGGCGCCAACGACGGGGGCTCCAGCAGCGCGATCCTGTTGGAGTTGGCCCGGGTTTTGAGCCACGGTAATCCGACCGAACACGCCATTTGGTTCGTCTTCTTCGACGGTGAGGAAGCGATCCGGGAATGGTCGGACTTTGACAGCCTCTACGGAAGCCGCGAGTTCGTCAAAATGATGAACGGACAGCAAAAATTGGGCTCAATAGGTGCCCTCGTACTGCTCGATCTCGTCGGCGAAAAGGATCTTGCCTTCCACCGGGATACGAACTCGACCCCCTGGCTGGTTGACACAATTTGGTCCGCGGCGGCCCGGCTCGGTCATAGCGACAGGTTCCGCCAGACCGCGACAACGCTGATCGACGATCACATCCCTTTCGCCCAACAGGGAGTTCCAGTCGTCGATATCATCGATCTGGAATACGCTTACTGGCACACTGCCGAAGACACCCTCGACAAGCTGTCGGCTGAGAACATGCGCGTGGTTGCCGAGGTCGTCCTGAACGCGCTTCCGGATGTCGGGGCAAAGGTGAGCAGCAGGTGAAGCTCGCCAAGGTTGTGATCGCGCTTGCGATCACTATTCACGTGATCTCCTTCCTGCTCATGCTGAAGCAGGTGGAACCCTTCTACTCGTGGTTCTACTCGATCGCCTGGTGGACATACATCGGATTGCTCGCCGCAGTCAATCATTTGAAAGCGGGCAATTCGCTGATCTTTGACAGACCCCGGGAAGCGCTTTGGGTCTTCGTCTTTTCCACAACACTCTGGCTCTTCTTCGAGATCTTCAACTTTCGTTTGGACAACTGGAACTACGTTGGCGTACCGCTCCAGACCTGCATTCGCTGGCCCGGGTATTTCATCGCCTTCGGGACAGTACTCCCAGGAATTTTCGAGACCGAGACGATGGTCCGGAACCTGGGAATCGCGAAACGGATCAGACTGCGCCCCTTGCGGACTAGCCGGGCTCTGCTCGTCCGGTTTATCCTGCTCGGCATCGTGATGATGATCGGCCCACTCCTCGCGCCGAAGTGGTTCTTTCCATTCGTCTGGCTGGGCCTCATTTTCTTTCTCGATCCCTTGCTCTACTGGTCGTCGGAGACCCATGACCATTCGTTCAGCGCACAGGCCGAGCGTGGGGACTACTCGCTGGTGGCGCGACTGCTCATCGCGGGAATGATCTGCGGCCTGCTCTGGGAGTTCTGGAATTTCTGGGCCGGTTCCAAGTGGATCTACTCGGTCCCGAAGCTGGCTTTTCTGAAGCTCTTCGAGATGCCCTTCCTGGGATTCTTTGGTTTCCCGCCCTTCGCGCTCGAATGCTACCTGGCATACCGGGTCTCGGTCGTCGTTCGGGATCGGTATTTGAGAGGGAGCATCTTGCGGCCGGCGCTTATCGCCGTTCTGCTCCTGATTTATTGCGTGCTGGTCTTCAAGGGGATCGATCGGTACAACGTGTGGACGTACAGAGTCTGACGAGCTCGCACGCAAGACCACGCACGGTCCCCGGCAGGCGTTACAGAGCCGCGCACGCAGCGAGGGTGTTGAAAAAGCTGTCTTGGCTCCGTTAGGAGCCGGATGTTTATAGTCTGACAGAATGCCG
>Ga0105092_10000924_pt1 | contig 15574 bp, 14 predicted proteins | sample PPLLak2March2015_FD_87021 | JGI IMG/M metagenome (GOLD analysis project Ga0105092, IMG submission 87021) | Freshwater sediment microbial communities from Prairie Pothole Lake near Jamestown, North Dakota, USA - PPLs Lake P7 Core (1) Depth... | ecosystem: Environmental > Aquatic > Freshwater >... | reverse complement strand
TTCTCCGCTTATGCCCTCATAAAAAGCCCGGTATAGCGCGGCGACACCCTTGAATGGAAGCCGGGTACGCGCGTTGCCCAGGAAGACTGTCCGTGCCATTAGCAATAGGTTTTCTGCTCCGGTTTGAAGCACAGTATCATCAATATCGCTGATAACCCCATATTGTGCTTGAGGTCCTGAAACGAGCACGGTACCGGTTGCTGTGACCGGGACATCGCTTCGCGGTTCCAATAACTCGAGGTCAACCTCCCACCACATTTTGTCTTCTGTCACAGGTGATGGGGGTTCGATCAGGACCTCGAAAAATCCCTCCTCGTTTGCAGTAACGATTTGTTCTACCGATTGGAACCGGACGAGCACTTTCGAATACGGTATTTCATCGCTTTCGAAGCGCTTGTACATATTCAGCAGATTATCCCATATGGAGTCGTCATCTTCTGGAGTCGTAATCCCCTTATCTTCCAACACCCTTCCCTTGAGGTAGAGCCTGTCGATGGACCCGTATCCACGGTAGGGGAGGATCATCAGACCATTGTATCTACCAATCCGGTTCTGCAGCCGTGTTTTCAAGCGATCGTAATGTATCTCAACATCGTGCGCAACATGAGCGATCACTTCATGCCAGTTTGCCATTTTGTTTACTCCAGTGTAAACACTGCTATTTCAGGGCGGGCATTAAAACGGAGGGGCAGGTGGATCATACCCAATCCCCGGTTTGTGTATAGTTTCATCCCATTGATTTGATACATGCCACGCGGATATTTCTTCCCATAATAAGGCAAAAACGGCTTTGCAAGAATGGGTATATGAATCTGCCCTCCATGTGAATGTCCTGAGAGCTGCAGCTCAAACCTTCCGGTTGCAGCTGCCAAATCAGCAAAATCCGGTTCATGTGCGAGCAATATCGCAAAGCCTTTATCGGGAATCTTTTCCACCAGTGTATCTATTCGAGCCATACCAATATAGTGGCTGTCAATCCCTGCGATATGCAGCACTGCCTCTCCACGAGTGAGGGTATGGTAGGAATTTTGCAGCTCGATTACCCCGCCATCTTTCAACCCTTTACGAACCTGATCGGCGCCAGACCAGTGATCATGGTTTCCGAGAACCGCAAAGACACCATCCTGAGCTTTCAATTTACCCAGTTCTACCGCCAACCAGTCCATATGGCTTGTCGATTCATAGGTGACAAAATCGCCAGTAATAGCGATAAGATCTGGATTTAATGAGTTAACGATTTTGATGATATCTGCCACGCGATTTCTGGTCATCCACCCATCCGCATGGATATCGCTGATCTGTACCAGCCGGTAGCCCTTGAATTCTGGGGCAAGGTTAGCGAATTTTAGCGAATAATGATTGATGTCTACACGGTTTGGTTCAATCTGCCGGGCATAGATGTATCCCCCAAGTCCCAAAATTGCGGTTCCAAGGGCGGCGTAGGTGGTTATACTGCGAGGATTCCACCGGGACTTTCCATTCGTTGTCATTTTGTAAGCATTCTCCAATTTATACTCATTTTCTCTTATTATACTTAGTACTTTCAGAGTTATCTTCCCAATTTTGAAACTGATGGAAAATCATAGCAGAAAACGAGAGCATTCGGTAACCCTTCCACCTGTACTTTTGAACAACGAATTCAGAAAACAATCCATTGAATTCTCCTCGATCCGATTAAGGATTTCTACAGCAGACGCCAGTACATGTTTTGCAATGCCTGCCCTGAAAACATACCAGATTTTCAATAAGGACAGGTCTCCGATTGACTACTGCACTAATGCTCTCGAAAACTAAAAACGGTCAAATAAAGTCGGATATATCGTATAATTGTGCAAAAGTGGGGATATCGGCTCTGGAGTATTATGAAAACTATTAATCAGTTAAGTTTTAATAACCCGGCAACCGGAGAGGTGTTTGGTGAAGTCGATGCTTTGGATCCTGAAAAAGCACCGGATGTAATCGCAGAACTCAGAGCTTGCACCTCGTTGTGGAGCAGTAAGCCTGTCAAGGAGAGGGTGCGAATCCTACGCAAATTTCAGCACCTGATGCTCGATTCGGCTGATGAAATCACAGCGGTAATGAACAGAGATACGGGCAAAAGTCGCCAGGATGCCCTTGCTGAAGTTCTGATGACTGTCCTTACGCTTGATAAGTACTTAAAACATGCCCCTCAATGGTTGAAGAAAAGAAGGGTATCCAGTGGCATTTTTGTTTTTAAGCAAAGCTATGTAGAACCCAAACCGTATGGTGTTGTGCTGGTTATTTCACCATGGAACTATCCCTTTTACCTGGCAATGAACCCGGTATTGGCTGCGCTGCTCGCCGGAAATACAGTTGTTTTGAAACCCTCCGACCTTACTTCTGCAACCAGTGTGGTTATGGAGAAAGTTCTCCATTCACTGCCTGAGCTTGCTCAATTTGTGCGAGTTGTTCATGGGGAAGGCAATGTCGGAGCAGCCCTCGTAGCTGCAGCACCAGATTATATTTATCTTACTGGATCTCCTCAAACTGGCAGATCTGTGATGAAAGCTGCCGCTGAAAATATGGTGCCTGTCGCTTCAGAGCTGGGCGGAAAAGATCCTGTGATTGTGCTGGAAGATGCAGACCTGTCGCAGGCTGCATATTGGACGGTGAATGGGGCATTTTACAATACCGGACAAACCTGTATAGCAGCCTCCAGGGTTTACGTCGTTGAAGATGTTTATGACCAGTTTGTGGATCTGGTCGTTGAGTTCACGAAAATCCTGAAGATTGGATATACTGCAAGAAAAGAAAGCCCCTATTATCTAGGTCCAATAAAAGACAAGCGCCAATTAGGAATTCTCGACCGCCACCTGAAAGATGCAGAAGCAAAAGGTGCTCGCCTGCTTACTGGAAATAAACGTGACGGTCAGTTTGTCAGCCCGGTGATCGTTGTAGATGCAACACATGATATGCTGCTTTTGAAGGAAGAAGTCTTCGGGCCAGTCCTTCCAATCATCAAGGTCAAAGATGAAGGCGAAGCTATTCATTTGGCAAACGACAGCGATTTTGGTTTGAGCGGTTCGGTTTGGAGCAATAATCTTCAACGAGCTCAGCGGGTTGCAGGGAGAGTAGAAACTGGTACGATAACCATAAATGACTCCCTTGCGCATTTTGCAATCCCAATGCTGCCTTTTGGTGGTATTAAGCAATCTGGTTATGGCAGGACTCACGGCAAGGAAGGGCTGATGCAGTTTACCAGGACATTTGGTATGGTTGTGAGCAAACCGCCGCACCCGTTAGATATTGCTGTGATTATGCGGAAACCTGGGCATTATGGATTAGGGATTTCGATCATGAAGATACTATTTGGGACAACCTTGAGACAGAGACTCCTGGGATTTCTAAACCTCATCAAGAAAAACAATGAGGAAGATATCGAAGAGCAAAGTATAGAATTTTCCCCAGATAACGAACGGTTATCTATAGATCGATAGGGATCGAATATAATACCAACTGGTTCCATTTCGATATTGCGCAAGGAAAATAAAAGGAGGGAGACATGAAGCTTGTCACCACTGAAGAGATGCAAAAGATCGAGCGTGAGGCCGATAACGCCGGGCTTACCTATGAAGATATGATGGAAAATGCAGGGTCGAACCTGGCAGCAGTCATTGCCGATATATTTGATTCATTACCAGAGAAGTCGGTGTTAGGGCTCGTTGGTTCTGGAAATAATGGTGGTGACGCGCTGGTGGCTCTTTCAATCCTTTCTCAGCTTGGGTGGGATACATGTGCATACCTGGTACGCCCACGCCAGCCAGGAGACCCGCTCGTCGAGCGCTTTCTCACTGCAGGCGGAACACTGGAAAAATTAGAAGATGATGTCGTTGAAGCAGATTACCCTCATCTCGAGAAAATGATCGAGACGAATACTTTGCTCCTTGATGGGATTCTAGGAACTGGAGCACGCTTACCCCTCAAAGAAGAGTTGGAAAGCGTTCTGAAGGCGGTACGGGATAAAGTTGATGGAATGGACGAAGCTCCGATTGTTATCGCAATCGATTGCCCTTCCGGAATCGATAACGATACAGGAGAGGCGTCTGATAATGTGATCTCGGCTGATATTACAGTGACCATGGCGGCTGTAAAAAAAGGGCTTCTGGAATACCCGGCTTCTACTTATGTAGGTGAGCTTTACCTGGTCGGAATTGGATTGGATGATCTTAAAACCCCATTAGATGCCTGGGAAGAGATAAACCGGTATGTTGTGGATGAGGAAATGGTAGAAAAAGCTCTGCCGCTTCGCCCTATCCATGCGCATAAGGGTACATTTGGAACGGCGTTCATCGTAGCAGGTTCGGTGAACTATACAGGAGCCGTGCTCCTTGCCGGAGAAGCTGCCTATCGTTCAGGAGCCGGATTGGTCACTTTGGGCGTGCCAGCTTCTCTACACACTGCTCTTGCGGGACAACTTCCGGAGGCGACCTGGGTGCTTATGCCTCACGAGATGGGTGTCATTTCCGAAAATGCCACAGACATTTTTTATGAGAATATGGATCGGGTCACAGCTTTATTGATCGGCCCAGGTTTTGGAATGGAAGAGACGACCCGAAATTTCTTGCAGCGCCTGTTTGCGCCTGGCGTTACCTCTCGCAGATCGGGTATCGGATTCTTTCCATCCAAAAAGAGTGAGACTGGCGAACAACCGAAAGAAACAATGGTTCTGCCGCCGTTAGTGATCGATGCTGACGGATTAAAGCTGCTTTCCAAGCTGTCCAACTGGCCGTCTCGCTTGCCACCCCGATCAATTCTCACACCACATCCGGGAGAAATGGCGCTTATGACAGGTTTGAAGAAAGAGGAGATCCAGGCAAGTCGGATAGAGACTGCTGAACGTTTCGCAAAGGAGTGGGGGCATATCGTGGTTCTTAAAGGTGCGTTCACTGTCATTGCCGATCCTACCGGACCGACGGGAGTCATACCGGTTGCAACGGCTGCACTTGCCAGGGCTGGAACGGGTGATGTCTTATCTGGGTTAATTGTGGGGCTGCGCGCTCAGGGAGTCGATTCATTCTCTGCGGCTTGTGCTGGGGCATGGATCCATGCTGAGGCAGGGTTAACAGCTGCTGAGGAGCTGGGTACCTCAGCTTCCGTTCTTGCAGGTGACGTGGTAAATGCGATACCTGATGTTATGTCTCGGTTTACTTAATCGCAGCGTATTTTGATGATTGGATTTACCGGCCTGGTGTATACTATCGGTCATTATTCGGAGTAGGATACCTACGAAATAGAAGGAAAATGAGGCTTTCTAAATGGAAGGATTTCAATTAACAGACCCGCAAACATGGATAGCTTTATTGACACTGACGGCCCTGGAAATCGTCCTGGGAATCGACAACATTGTCTTTATCTCTATCTTATCTTCAAAGCTCCCTGACCATCAAGAACCGAACGCGCGCCGGATAGGTCTGGGCGTTGCTATGATCACCCGGATTCTCCTGCTTTTATCCATTAGTTGGGTGATTGGGCTGACTGAGCCGTTATTCAATGTGTTTGGGCTAGGAGTTTCCGGACGAGATCTGATTTTGATTATCGGAGGTGTATTCCTGATCTATAAAAGTACTCGAGAGATCCACGAGCGGCTTGAAGGGACAGAGCATGAGAGGAAAGCTGCTGTTGCTCCTTCCTTCGCTTCTGTGATTATTCAGATTGCTCTTTTAGATATTATCTTTTCCCTCGATTCAGTAATAACTGCTGTAGGTATGGCGAACAGTTTATGGGTGATGATTGCTGCGGTGGTAATCGCAATTGGAATTATGATGTTTGCTGCAGAAGGCATTTCTGGTTTTGTTGAAAAACACCCGACTGTGAAAATGTTGGCTCTCAGTTTCTTGCTCTTGATCGGTTTTACCCTGATGGTCGAAGCGCTCCATATCGAAATCCCTAAAGGCTATATTTATTTTGCGATGGGCTTTTCAGTTTTTGTTGAGTTTCTCAACTTACGTGCGCGAACAAAAGCCGCGGCTGAACCTGTGCATCTAAAAGGTCCGTTTGTTGAAGCACAGACCGGAAGATTCTCAGGTGAGATTCGCAGGCGTTCGTCTGGTAACAGTAATGATAAGGGGAAAAGAGTGAAAGCACGTACAAATAGGAAATAGAGAGCAGCGAAGAACAGGTTTGCCATAACATAATACTGCTAAAACAGGACAACAGCGGCGGCTCAACCGCCGCTGTTGTCCTGTTTTAGCTTATTTTTCGTGAATTAATCCATGGACAACCAAATTTTAACTATTGACAGAACAGACGTTCTATATTATCCTTCAAACCACGAAATAATAAGATTTTTCTGGTCGGAATGCGTATGTTTTACCAGTATAAGGGAACCTGCCAGAAACAAAAGCGAGGTATGAAATGACGAGTATTAGTGGTGGTTTTAATGGTGATCTTAGAGGGGGAAAAGGAAAGAATTCGCCCTTGAAAGCGGTCGAATTTATCGCTGATCCTAACGACCTGATCGATTCTATCGTCGATGCTATTGATTATGCTGAGATGGCGCGCGATACTCAGGGGCTGATCAAGGCGCGTAAGCTTCTCAACAACGATCTCCGCCAGGCAATCGATCTCTATGTACAGGATGAAGTAACGAAGGCTTTGCGTGCCAAACGGCTCAATCTATCTGGACATTAGCGAAAGGTATAGGATATGCCGGTTGTAGAAGATTCTTTGTGGAAAAATCCCGGAAATCCGGGCATGATTGTGGTTACTGCTCACGCTTCCGTGTCGGAAGATGGTTCTCTTTACATGAAATATGGAGAAGCTTCAGAAGCTGCCCGCCGAATCCCTGATCTGGAACGAGAGTGCGGGAAAGTCGTTACTCAATATTCTCAGGGAGGAGTCTTCGGGTTCTTGCCGGTCCGGCCGGCGCGTCCAGAAGACAGGTTAATAGGATTTGGCTTGTTTCAGACCCGGTACAACTGGAATGAGGGCGCCGACCCAGATTTAATCCGCTATTCGATGAGCTGCTTGCGGATGTATATGGAGGATAACCCTGGCTTGAAGATCCGTATGAATTTTCCGGGAATTGGTCACGGTGGTTTGCCGGTCGATGAGGTGAGTCCATTACTGATCCCCCTGCCAGACCAGGTCACGATCTGCCATAAAGGCGAACTGCAGCGTTCCATTCCCGAATCATTCATTGGCTTCAAAACCATCTATCTGTTCGTCGAAGAGCTTGTGAAGGACGGGCGGCATAATCAGGCAGTGGAATATATGGTCAGCCAGGGGTTTGACCTGCAAAGTGCAATCGAGCAAGTGAACGCAGTACAGCGCATCCTCAGGGAAGGGAATAATCGAGAGATAAAAAGACCATCCCAGTATTCTCTCCTATAAAACGGTGAAGTTCGCTTAATAAACATCAGGCATCCGGGTTTTTCCGGATGCCTGATGTTTATTTTGAGATATTTACGAAGGGTTAGAAAGGAATTTCCTCTTCTGAGGAGAAGAAGCTCGAATCTGCTTCTCCATATTCATCCACGCTGCTCACAGGGGCTGCTTTCCAGGCATTCATCCATTCGGCTGCCTGTTCCTGGAGTGAAGCCATTTTCTCTGCTATTTCCTTACCAACAAACAGGCTGGTCATCAGCTCTTCTGTCAGGCGTTCGGGGATATAAGCAGTAATGGGGGTAATGGGGCTCTGTGCTCCTGGCTTACCAACGTTCGTCACCTGCCGTTCTTTCCCAAAAGTTCCGAGAGACAGGTAAAAGCACCAGGCAGGCACACCAGGGGCAACCTTCCAGCGGATTTGCGTGGTTGCTTTATCCCATTGAGAAAAAGCCTCCAGGAGATTCCCTGCCTGATACCCCTTGGCAGTTAGAACGACTGGACCCCAGGGGACGAAATTGCGATTGCCATTTTCTGACCGGTTTTCCGCCAGATAAGCTAAAACCTGAACGTGACGCCTGCCGCCTTCGATGTATGAAGTTGAACGTTTGCCATCTGCCAGCCAGGAAATCCTCTTGCCGATCGGCGCAATGATTGCGCTCCGGCAGGTATAGGCCTCGAACTCACCGCCATCGCGGCTGTTTATCGTTACTTGTTTCCAATCTTGTGGAATTGACAGGCCAAGTTGTTCGGCTGCAGCATTCATGTCTTCTGCTTTACTTGCCCAGCCTCCGTAATAGAGAGCACCACCCTGCTGTTTGTAAGTCGCCTGTCCGTTGATAGTCCAAATATATACGACGGGGAAGGGAAGCTCGCTCGCTTCTCCGGACTTCATTCCCTGTTCGATTTTTTTTGCAATATCGGAATCTAAAGAGATGTTCATTTTTTTGTTCCTTTTCTATACATAAAAGAATGGATATGTTACTAAACCGGTTTGGAAAAGGTTTCAAGTATATTTAGTTGTAATGTACTCCAACTCCTTTCTAACTTAGAACAATTGTCTTAGAACATTTGTACACCCTTCTCGATAATTTGTCAAGGATGATTTTTTCAATTTTGTTTCTATTAAATTCTCTGGGATTAACTTACCCCTTCAACGCTCCAGCCAATATACCGCGGATGAAATACCGTCCGAGAACCAGGAAGAATATGAGCGGCACGATCACAGCAATTAGTGCCGCTGCCATTTGCAGATTGTAAAGTACCAGAGTTGTTCCCGCTGCTTCTGCCATGACGACCTGTACCGTTTGTGTATCTCTGGAAGAGAGCGTCAGCGCAAGGAAAAATTCATTCCAAACTCCGGTGAAAACGATGATAGCTACAGAAGCATAAGCAGGTAATGAGATTGGCGCTACGACTCGGAAAAATATTTGTACTCTTGATGCGCCATCGACTTCTGCAGCTTCCTCAAGCTCTCTGGGAACTCCCAGGAAAAATGTTCCCATTAGCACCGTTGCCAGAGGTACGTTCAGGATCAAGTAGCTGAAGATTAACCCCGCGTGTGACTGGCCTAAACCAGTGCGCGACATTAATATCGAAAGCGGAATAATGACCACCTGATAAGGGAGGTACAGACCGATCCCAACTAAAATAAACAGGAACCTCGACAATCCACTGCGCGAGCGGCTCAAGTAATACCCACCTAATCCACCAAAAAATATCGCCAGGGCAGTGACTGATAATGAAATAATCGCAGAATTCGTCATCCTGGGGAACATCTGACTGCGAAAACGTTTGCTGCCAAATAGGACCTCTATGTAATTATTGAACTGAGGTTCAGTGCTGGGTACCAGGTAGTTGCCGGTATTTATCTCCTCTGCAGACTTCACTGAAGTGACAACCATAACATATATGGGCAGCAGATAGACAATGCTCAAGCCTAGCACGACCAGGACGACGAGGAGACGGGCTGAGAAAGTATTACTTTTCATTCAAACCACTTCCTGAATGCGTAGAGTGTATATGGAATGACAAGGATAAATGCCAGTAAGAAGATAATGACCCCGATACCAGCTCCGGCAGATACCAGGTGCTGTTGGAATGTTGTGATCCACATGTTGAGCGCCAGAACATCGGTCTCAATACCCGGACCGCCAAATGTAACGATGTAAACAATATCGAACACTTTCAATGTGTTAATCAATAAAAGGGAGATCAATATGAGTAAACCTGCCCGAATGTTTGGAATAACAATTGAAAACAGGATTCGCAGCCTGGAGGCGCCATCTACTGTTGCAGCCTCGATTAATTCTTGGAGTTCAGTTGTGCGGAAGGAAGACTGAGTAATGATGACTGCAAACCCAAGATACTGCCAGATAAAAATTACAATCAACCAGTAGGTCGCTGCATCGGGGTCTGTTGTAAACCGAACAGGTGAATCTACTCCAAGGCTCCTTAATATCGTATTGAAAACACCTCGCCTAGGTTCGTACATCCACGACCAGATCGTTCCAGTAACAATAAACGACATAGCTACTGGATAGAGTATCAGGGTCCGAAGATATGATTCAATTTTTTGTGAAGGCACAAGCTCCAAAAAATAGGCTAAAAAGATTGCAATGGCTACTGTTGGTACGACACCCAGTATTAACCACTTCAAGTTATTAATAATATCGACTTCAAAACGGGGCTGTCGTATCAGATGTTCATACCATTTCAACCCGGTAAAATCATAGTTGGGTGCAACAGTTCTCCAATCTGTAAAAGATACATAGATTGTCCACGCAAGTGTTCCATAGAGAAGAATAACAAAAACAAGCAAGGGGAGAAGGAAAACGACAAACTCTCCAATACTCAAGCTTCTGCCCTGCATTTTTGGCTTTACTACAGCTTTTGTCTCTGTAATCTCCATTGGTTTGCCTGCCTTTTCAAAGTCAGGTAGGGATGCAAAACTGGCATCCCTACCTGACCCTTAAGTTGTTACCTCGTATTTATACCTGGTTCTGAATTCGATTTCCAGGCTACCACTCGTACCATGCAGACTCTTCCTGAACACTGTAGGTATCCATCATCGCATCAACATTCTCTATCATACCATCGATATCAGGAGAGACTGTAAAGGCAGAGATCAGGTCCCAATAGGCTACCTGGGCTGTAGCAGGCATGATGCTGCCGTGCTGGTCGAGGATGAGCTTATCGGGATTGTCTCGAACGAACGCTTGCATTTCTTGCCGGATGGGATCCGGGAATTCCGAAGGATCGATGTCAGTCCGGGCGAAAAGACCACCCTGAATGACATCGGTGGGAATCTGAAGCTCTGGTGAAGCCACGACCGTCAACCAGTCGCGCGTTGCTTCCGGATGAGGTGCTTCTACGGTGACGCCGTAAGCATCCGGGTGGAAGAGCAAGATCCGCTCAGGCACCTGTGGAAAGGTGACAGCGCCGAAATCTTCACCCGGCTGCCAGTCAGAACCCTGGATGAAAGCACCGATTGCCCAGGTACCCATGATGGTCATTGCTGCCTGTTCGGCACCTACCATACCAACCGCCTGATCCCAGGTAAGGCTGGAGTGATCAGTGTTCAGGTATGGGATGAGCTGCTCGTACATTTCCAGAGCAGTGCGGAAATTTTCATCCGTCGCGACATCGACCTCACCCTTGAAGAGGCTGACATAATACTCAGGACCGCCTACTTCCAGCAGGATGCTGTCAAACACGAAGGCATCACCCCACTTTTCACGTGATCCAAGCGCAAGGCAGACCATATCGCCGGCTGCCTGGATCTGTTCGCAAGCTGCGATCAGATCATCAAAGCTGGCTGGAGGTTCTATTCCAAGTTCTTCAAACAACGGTAAGTTATAGTACAAAATGTTCTGGATGTGCATGTTAAGTGGTACGACGTAGTGCTGACCGTCAATTGTTACAGCATTTTCCAGCGGACCTGGGATAGAATCTGAATAACCCAACTCATCCCAAATATCATCAATCGGCTGGAGGACTCCGCCATCCACATAGTTTTTCAGTTCAGCTCCACCTAAGGTCTGGAAGGTATCCGGGAAATCTCCGGATGCAATCCGAGATTGAAGCACAACTCTCTGGTTGACACCACCGCCGCCCGGATTTGGATTTTCACTGATCTCAATATCCGGGTAAGCTTCGTTTAACGCCTCGAACATCGCATCGGCAGCTTCTCGCTCACCAGGAGCAGTCCACCAGTGGTAGATTTCGAGGACTCTTTCACCTGCTGCTGCCTCCTCGGTCATCTCTTCGGTAGCTTCGGGGGCTTCAGTTGCTTCCATTGTCTCTTCCATAGCTTCTGTTACTTCGGCAGTTTCTTCTTCAACAGGTTCTGTTACTTCAGCGGTTACTTCTCCTCCCGGTTCGACCCCTGTCTCTTCTGTTTCCGCCACTTCTGGTTGGGCACAAGCTGAGAGAACCAGGCTAAGAATGATTGTAAGGAAAAACAAAACACGGAACTTTCTAAGCATAGAACGATCTCCTTCAACTCATAAAACGAAATGTTTGTTACTACCTATACATGAGGAATATTGAATGAGCAACAACTTTATCTTTCTCTGATGCGCCTCCTTCTTGTGGGATTGGAAAATCCCATTGGGAACGATAAGTTTATTCGACTGGCAAAATCAAGATTTGCTTCAGTTTTACTTTCCCCTTGATACTGACAGTAATTCTCACCCCTTATAGCCAATTTAACATAAATATTAAAAAATGTCAATTGAGGTATTTATTACCTTATAGGTTCTCTTATAGTCTGAGTATTTAAAACTAGGGAATCTCCTAAACCCATTTCGGAGTTCTCCCTATTGAATGATAGGGTTGATATAAGGTATAAGGTTACGAAAGATGAAAAGGAAATTGAGATGGAAAAGAAGGAGAAAATAGTGGAATGTTTGGGCAAATCGTAAAATATATCATGGCATTACTTGTTGCAAAATGGCTCGCAAGAGATAAGGATAATGAACAGAAGTATGAGCAGGAGCGAGTTAGAATTCAACAGGAACGAAAGGGCGTTAATCCAATCTTGGCTGTCGGTGCGCTTCTCTTAGGCACGGTAATTGGCGGCGCTTTGGGTTTTCTCTTTTCTCCAAAATCAACCGAAAAACAAACTACCTGACAATCTCTTAGATTTTCGGAACAATCCTGTTCCGCATAGTTTGTTCTGGTAATGCTCCCATCCAGCGGTCCACGATCTGGCCATTTTTAACGATCATCATCGTCGGAATGCTCATTACGTTGTATTTTTGGGAGAGATAAGGATTTTCGTCGACATTTACTTTAGCAACTTTTAGTTTTCCCTGATACTCATGGGCAAGTTTTTCCACGACTGGTTCGGTCATCCGGCATGGTCCGCACCAAGTAGCCCAAAAATCTACCAGCACTGGGATGGAAGACTGGATTACTTCCTTATCGAAATTGTTATCCTTCACGGGAATCGGTTTCCCTGCTACCTGTGAACTTGTCTGATTCCTCCAGGAATCACTGGAAGTTTTTCGTTCTTGTGAATTGGCAGGCTTTTCTTGTACTTCTACTGGTCTTGGACCTTTCCCTGCTAAGTAGAGAATATGAGCTCGAATATCCTGAGCAGAGGCATTCTGTGTCCGGCTCATCTCTTTTCCTGCTTTTATGGTGACAACTGCAGGTACCCAACGGATATCGTACTTTTGAACTGACTGTGGATTCCCTTTGACCTGTATTTGTACCACAAGCATATCTCCCGCGGTTTCCCTGGCGAGCCGCTTCAATTCTTCCGTAATCTCAGAAGAAGGAGCCCCATCAAGGAATACCAACGCAACTGGAAGACCTGTAGAAAGTACTTTATTAATCGAAAGATCGCTTGTTGTTATAGGTGTATCGAACATAAGTAGTCATCCTGGTATTTGACAATCATCTTGATAATTATTCTACTAATTGAACATAATTATCCTATAAGAGTTGAATAGGAAAATAATTAACTTTTTTGGATTCACCAATTAGATAGGGGAATTCCCTATATTCATTAAGGAGTTTCCCCGATTGCCTGCGCTTCAATTTGTCCATATAGTCATGATTATGGACGTTTTTGTCGATCGCAAGGATGCTGGGGAAAAGTTGGCTCAACAGTTGAAGAAATATGCAGGGCGTTCAGATACCATTGTTCTCGGTTTACCTAGAGGAGGGGTACCTGTAGCGTATGAAGTCTCCAGGAAGTTGAATGCTCCTCTTGATATCTACCTGGTTCGTAAGCTAGGTGTTCCCGGACATGTTGAGCTTGCTATGGGAGCAATCGCATCTGGAGGAGTCCGAATTATTAACTTAGATGTGGTGAAATCACTCAATATTCCTCAGGAGGTTATCGATATGGTTGCCCACGAGGAGGAAGTGGAGCTCGAGCGGCGTTTTTCTGCATACCGTGGAAACCGGCCTCCTCTCGATCTAAAAGATAAAATTGTCATTTTGATAGATGATGGTCTGGCAACAGGCTCGAGCATGCGTGCTGCTGTTACTGCCGTGAAAAAAATGAATCCCAAGAATATTGTCGTAGCGGTACCTTTGGCGGCTAGAGAAACATGTCGTTATTTTGAGGTCCATGTTGATGAGGTGGTATGCCTCATGATACCAGAGCCATTTTATGGCGTTGGATATTGGTACCGGGATTTTTCACAAACGAGCGATGAGGAGGTTATAAATTACCTCAACCAGGCAGAAGAGGCTCATTATCAGGAGAGCAGGGGAACATTTTTTACATGAATTCACCAAAAAATATCGACCACCGCTATGTCGTTGTGAAGATCGACTCTCTTGAGCTAGAAGGTAATTTAAGCATTCCCGAGGGGGTTAATGGCATCGTCGTTTTTGTTCATGGTAGCGGCTCCAGCCGGAACAGCCCTCGAAATATCTATGTGGCAGAGGTGCTCCAGGATGTAGGTTTGGGGACATTACTCTTCGATTTGCTGACATTCGACGAAGAGCAAGAAGACATGATTACACGCCGCCTTCGATTCGATATTGACTTACTCGCCAGCAGGACGATCAGTACAGTCGATTGGCTTCACAAGCAGCCTTATGCTGCTGGAAAGAAGATAGGACTGTTTGGATCGAGCACCGGAGCGGCCGCAGCTTTGATTGCTGCAGCCACACGACCTGATATTGTTCAGGCAGTTGTATCGAGGGGAGGTCGTCCGGACCTGGCTGGCAGGGCTCTGCCTCGAGTGCATGCAGCTGCATTACTTATCGTTGGAGGGAATGATAGAGAGGTTATCAGTCTCAATGAGCAAGCACTCGATAACATGCGGCAGCATCCGGAGAAGAGGATAGTAATCGTTCCGGGCGCGAGCCATCTTTTCGAAGAGCAAGGTGCTTTGGAACGAGTAGCCCTGTTAGCCGGTAATTTTTTCCGTCGTTACCTCAGCGTTGATGTAGATGTCATGGTAGACAGGGATTCTGGGGAAGAGTTCGAGTAACCCTATTGATTGAATGTAGTTTTCAGATAGCAGACCGGTATGAGAGACTATGTGAACTGCGAGTGGAGAAGAAGGATAGGGTTCGAAAAAATCTTGAACTTCAAAGCTGGTAGAGTGGGAATCAAAAAAGACAGAACTATTGACATGGCTCTGTCTTTTTTCTATGGTGGTGCCGAAGGTGGGACTTGAACCCACATGACCGTACGGTCACTACGCCCTGAACGTAGCGCGTCTGCCAATTCCGCCACTTCGGCATTTCTAGATTTTTTTTGAGATTGTCAAGCAAAGCTTCACAATCTCAAAAGTATTCCTGTAACTATAGTAGCGGGGGTTGGATTCGAACCAACGACCTTCAGGTTATGAGCCTGACGAGCTGCCACTGCTCCACCCCGCATCGTTATGATGCCATATTATATGACGAAAACCCTAATCCGTCAAAATTTTCAAAAAAGTCTCTTGGCAATGACCTACTCTCCCAGGAGGCTGCCCTCCAAGTACCATCAGCGCTGACGGGCTTAACGATCGTGCAAGCACGATTCATCCGGGTTCGGGATGGGACCGGGTGGACCCCCGTCGCTCCAATCACCAAGAGACTTTCTTTTCCATATCGAATTGTTGAATAGTGCCAAATGATACCATAGATTTACCGAAGAAGGACGAGTTCTCCGCACCACGCAGGCGAAGCCCTCGGCCATTAGTACGGGTTGGCTGAACGCATTGCTGCGCGTACACCGCCCGCCTATCCAGCAGGTGGTCTGCCTGCGGCCTTA
>Ga0105092_10000923_pt1 | contig 15575 bp, 12 predicted proteins | sample PPLLak2March2015_FD_87021 | JGI IMG/M metagenome (GOLD analysis project Ga0105092, IMG submission 87021) | Freshwater sediment microbial communities from Prairie Pothole Lake near Jamestown, North Dakota, USA - PPLs Lake P7 Core (1) Depth... | ecosystem: Environmental > Aquatic > Freshwater >... | reverse complement strand
GACGGGCAGACTTGATGAGGCGACGATACGGTTGCCATCGGCCATTTACGCCACCCTCGGGGTTTTGCTGATTTATTTGCTCGCGCGCAAGTTATTCGATGCCGAAATTGCGCTCTACGCCGGCGCGATACTGGCGACGACGCTGGTTTACCAAGACCAGGCGCTGGACGCGCGGGTCGATATGACGCTGTGCTTTTTCGTAATGCTCAGCCTGGCGCTGTTTTATGCGCTGTATCGAGGGTTTTTCAGCCATCCATTCTGGTATTACTTGTTTTTTGCCGTCACCGGCATCGGAACTCTGGCCAAGGGCCCGTTGGGTATGCTTCTGCCGGCGCTGGTGGCCGGCGCTTTTGTGTTGGCCAAGCGGAAATGGGACCTGCTCGCGAAGTTTATTTTTCATCCCGGAATTATTCTGATGCTTGTGCTCGCCGCCGGATGGTATGTTATCGCGGTGACGCGCGGCGGCGAAGGATTTTTCGACCGGCAAATTCTGCAAGAGAATCTGCGCCGCTTCGCTGGTGGTTCCGGCCATAGCCACCCCATCTATTATTACATTCCCTATCTTTTTTCCCAGGCGCTGCCGTGGGGACTGCTGCTGCCGGTAGTTCTATGGGATTCATTTAAAAAGGGCGCGCCGTCCGACGATAACACGCTATATCTCAAGATTTGGTTCGCGGTCATGTTCGTGTTCTTTTCCATTGCCCTGGGTAAACGGCCCGTGTATTTACTGCCGCTCTATGGCGCGCTCGCGATACTCATGGCGAGGTGGTTCCTCGGCCATAACGGCACAGCGGGAGGGAGGTCATACTATTACCGGTCCGTGGCGCTTTTGGCCGGCTTTACAGGCGTGGTTCTGTTGCTTGTTGTTGCCGGGGGACTATGGAATCACGATTCCGGTTTTCTGTTCGGCCCCATAGAACAGTTCCTCAAGCCCAAGGACCGCGCCAACTTCGTCGTAATAAAAAACGAATTGGCATCGTTTGGCTGGCCGTTCACGATGGCCGCGCTGTTCTCGGCGCTTTTGTGGTTCTCCCTGGCGCGCTGTCTCTGGGCTCAACGCATGCGCGCCGCCGCGCCGTGCCTGGTGCTTATCGCCGTCGTTTTTTCCGTTGTCGCCCGCGGCCTAGTGGTGCCGAAAATCGCCGAGGCAAAGAGCTACCGCCCGTTCATGATCGAGGTCAATCGACTCGTAGCACCGGAGCGTAAACTGTATCTGTACGGCGCATCCTTTAACAGCGATCCGGTGGTCTTTTACCGTGGCGATCCGCTTGAGACGCTTGATCTACCCGCGGAGGAGATTGCGGCAAAGATTGGCCGAGGTGACGCATACTCGATCATGGCGGAAAAAGACTGGCTGGATTTGCGGAAGTTTAACCCGAATCTCCCGTCGCCGCTCTTGACGAGCACCGGCAAAGGCCCCGAAGGCGACGCGCCGCTTGTGCTGGTGCGGGCCGAAGGGCTATGAGAACTTTGGTCGGATCGAACATCAGACATCCTGCCAACGCCGCCGATAACAAAGGAGCCGAATGATGCGAGAGGACCTTCTGCTGCTCAGTGGAGCTATAGACATTCATGTGCACTCCGGTCCCGATCTCTATCCGCGTATCCAAGACCATGTGGAGTTGGCCGAGTCTGCGCGGGCGGTGGGCATGCGCGCTATCGTAATCAAATCGCACAACTTCCCGACTGCGGCCCATGCCGTTGCCACCTCCAAGGCGGTTCCGGGCATCGATATATTCGGCGGCATCGCGCTAAATCTGCACGTCGGGGGTGTGAATCCGGTCGCGGTGGAAGCTGCCCTCAAATATGGCGCGAAGCAGGTTTGGTTTCCCACCGTGGATTCATGCAATCATGCCGCGCTTGTCGGCGGGGAGATCGGGCAACATGGAAAGGGGTTGGTGATTCCCGGAGGCCTGTCACAATACACGCGCAGCCGGCCGCGGATTCACATCATCGGCAGCGACAACTCGTTGTCACCAGAGGTTCGCGAAATCCTGCGCCTCGTCGCCGAGGCGAATGTCATTTTGAATGTCGGTCACACGTCGTTTGCGGAGATGGACCAACTACTCTTGGCGGCCCGCGCGGCGGGGGTGAAGAAGATGGTCGTGGACCACCCGTTTTTTTCGCAACTCAGCCTGGAACAGCAAGAAAAGTTAGCGGCTCGCGGCGCCCTCATCAATTACACAGCCGGAGAGTTGCTCCCCAGGTGGTGGCGCGTGAAGGTAGAGGATTTTGCCGCCGGGATTCGGCGCATCGGCGTGGCCCGCATGGTGCTCTCAAGCGATGCCGGCCAATTGCACAACCCGGCGCCGGTGGAGTCCCTGCGCGTCATGGTGCAGTTGCTTTTGGAGGAAGGCTTCTCGACGGCGCAGATTCGCACGATGCTGCACGCTAATCCGGCGAAACTCTTATACGAATAGCGCACCCAGCCGTACCGGTCCGTTGAACAGCGCTATCGTTTCCCCGCCCCGATCATCGCCACGGCCTCTATCTCCACGAGAATCTCCGGGGTCGCGAGACTGCGAACTTCCACCAGTGTCGAGCAGGGAAAATCTCCGGTGAAGAATTCCTGGCGGGCGCGCCACACTTCGGTATTGTTTTTGATGTTGACGACGTAGATCGTGACTTTCACTACGTCCGGCATGGCGCCGCCGGCGGCTTCCACGAGATGACGGATTTTGTCGAAGATGATTTTTGCCTGTTCGTATTCGTCGCTCCCCTGGATGGTTGTTCCATCCAACCCGCGGGAGACCATTCCAGAGATGAATAGCATGTCGCCGACGCGCAGGGCGTTGGACCATCGGCCCGGCGGCGGTTCGGCAACCTGAGGGCTGGAAACTCTTTCGATCGTCATGCTCTGAAAGGTTGTTTTCATGATCCCCTCTTTTTCTATCGGCCTCGCTTGCGCTTCAGCGGCGCCACTTGAGGTTATCTGTTACACCATTTTGCCGTTCCAGGCCAGGAACGGAACGGCTGGCTCGGTGAGGTTCAAGGTTCAATGTTCAACGTGTCGGAATGAAGAGTTAAGAATCATGTTTCGGGTTTATGGTTTCGATTTTAAACCTTGAACTTTGAACGTTGAACGGACACACATTCGGGCTAGCGCGGCTTTCAGCGAAGTGATAATTACAGAGGGGCAAAACTCTGCATTCCCACGGAGGAAGCGATGAGCGAAAACGCCAAGCAAGCATTCGAAAAGACATCTCTCGGCGCGCAAAACCGCGCTTATGATCTAATCGCGGAGCTGGACCCGGAGTATTTCGAGAAGCTCAAGGGACTTTACGTGGACGGTACTTTCGGGCGTGAGGGAGCGCTGCCGCGCAAGACCAAAGAGTTGATCATGATCGGCATTACCTGCGCGTTGTCGCGTCCGCGCGGTGTTCGCCTGCACAGCGAGCGAGCGTTGGCGTTGGGCGCGACGCCGCGGGAAGTGCTGGAAACCGTCGAAGTAGCGGCAATCCCAGGCGGCATGCCCGGCCTTTGGCTCGGCGTGGAGACGCTTCACGAGATTCTCAAAGAGAAGGGGATCGCGTTCAAATGAGCCAAGGCGCCGCCGGGGCGCTGGACGGCATTCGCGTTCTGGACCTGACGCGGGTGTTGGCGGGTCCCTATTGCACGATGTTTCTCGGCGATCTCGGCGCCGCAGTGGTGAAGGTGGAACAGCCCGGCGCCGGCGATGACACGCGCGGTTGGGGACCGCCGTTTGCCGGCGGCGAGAGCGCCTATTTTCTCAGTGTCAACCGCAACAAGAAGAGTTTGACCCTCGATTTGAAATCGCCTGCGGGCAAGGATTTACTTAGCCGCCTGGCGCAAAAAGCGGACGTCTTGATTGAGAATTTTCGCCCTGGAACGATGGAGCGGTTGGGTCTGGGCGAAAAAGATTTGCGCGGCGCCAATCCGCGGCTCATTTATGCTTCGCTCTCGGCCTTCGGCGCCGACGGGCCCATAAGCGACTGGCCGGGTTACGATCTAATCGTCCAGGCCTGGGGCGGCTTGATGAGCATCACCGGCATGCCCGACGGCGAGCCCACTAAAGTCGGCGTCGCAATCATCGATGTGGTGGCAGGGTTGATGCTTGGCAAAGCCATTTGCGCGGCGCTCTACGCGCGCGAGAGACTCGGCGTCGGGCAAAAGCTCGACACCTCGTTGCTGGAAGCTCAAGTCGCTTGTTTGATTAACGCCGGCAGCAATTATCTCATCGGTGGACAGCTTCCCCGGCGCTACGGCAACGCGCACCCCAGCATAGTACCTTATCAGAGCTTCAAGACCGCAGACGGTTATCTCGTCATCGGGGTCGCCAGTGAAACGATCTGGCAGCGATTTTGCCCGGCCATCGGTAGCGCTGACCTGGCGGATGACCCGCGTTTCGCAAAAAACGCGCAGCGCGTCGAAAATCGCGGCGAGCTGCTGAAAATGCTCACGGCAATATTCTTGAGCCGCGATTCTCAAACCTGGTCGCAGATCCTCCACGAGGCGGAAGTACCCTGCGCTCCGGTGCAGACCATCGAGCAAGTTTTCCGCGATCCGCAAGTCATTCACAGAGGCATGCTCGCCGAGGTCGAGCATCCGAGCGCGGGGAAAATTAAGATGGCCGGCATCCCGTTGAAGTTTTCCGCAACGCCGGCGAGTTTGCGTCTGCCGCCGCCGCGGCTTGGCGAGCACACGAGAAACGTGCTGGCGGATTGGCTGGGCATGACTGACCAGGAGATCACTGCGCTCGGCGAGAAGGGCGTTGTATGAAAGGAATTTTCTTCGAAGGATTTAACTCCGGCGACCGTTTCGTGACGGGCCGGCGCACCATCACCGAGCACGACATCTTACAGTTCGTCACCCTGGTGGGGCTTACCGAACCGCTATTTCTTGACCTCGAATATATCAAGAAAGAAAGTATTTTCGGCGAGCGCATCGCGCCGGGCAGTTTGACTTTCGGCATGGCGGAAGGATTGACCGTGCAAACCGGGATCATTCACGGCACCGGCCTCGCCTTTGCCGGCCTCGATCGTATGCGCCTTTTCGGTCCCGTGAAGGTCGGCGACACAATCCAGGTGGAGATCGAAGTGCTCGATACCAAAGCGGTGCCCCAGCGCGGCGGCGGTATCGTCCGATACCGGCAATGGGTGAAGAACCAGCGCGGCGAAGCCATTATGGAATACGACGTCGCGCGTTTGATCCGCGGCGAAGGAAAGGTTGAGAGCTGAGCATGGCATCAGAACAAGCGACTATGCAGTTCGGGGTATTGTTGCCGACGCGCGAAGCGGTCATGTCCCGATGGCGCGATCCGGCGCCGATCTATCAAATGGCGGAGCGCGCCGAGGAATTGGGGTTTCATTCCGTCTGGGTGGGCGACAGTCTCACCGCCCGGCCCCGGGTGGAAGCGCTGGCGACCTTGGCCGCCGTGGGCGCGCGCACGCGGCGCGTGCGCCTCGGCACGTCGATCTTTCTGGCGGTGCTAAGGCAGCCCGTGATGCTCGCCTACCAGCTCGCCAGCGTGGACTGGCTTGCCGGCGGGCGGGTCGATCTCGGCATCGGTTATGGCCGGCCCAACGACGGAGCCCATGAACTTGAATACCGCCATGTCGGCATTACCGTGGAAAACCGCATCAAGCGCAGCGAAGAGATCGTCACGGTGCTGCGCCGGCTGTGGCGCGAAAACGACGTGATCCACGAAGGCGCTTTTTACCGCTTTGAACATGTCACCCTGGAGCCGAAACCGGCGCAGTCGGGCGGCATTCCCATCTGGCTTGCCGCCAACGAAGTCGAACCGGGACTCAAACGCGTGGCGCGCATGGGCGACGGCTGGATCAACAACATCAAGACGGCCCAAGCTTTTCGTGAGTGTTGGGACAAAATACAGAGCTACGCGGCGGATGCCGGGCGCGACCCCCGCACGATTCATCCGTCGATCTACATGACCGTCGCCGGCGGCGCTAAGACCGATGCGGAGGAGGGCATGGAGTTTCTCGCGCAGTATTACAACCGCTCTTACGAGTCGGTGGCAAATTCTATGCTGTGCGTCACGGGGAGCTGGGATGAAGTGATCGACAAGATCGAGGCCTACCGTGAAGCGGGCGCAGGCACGGCGGTGCTGCGCTTCGCCGCCCGCAATCAAACCCGCCACATGGAAAGCTGCGCCGAGGCGTTGGGCCGGCGCGGACTGCTAAATTAGCGCCGCAGACGAGATTTAACCACAAAGGGCACATAGAAACGATTGTAGGGTAGGGGCGGACCTGCGTGTCCGCCCTCCGAACTGCCCGGAGCCGGTGTCGGAGGGGAAGATTTAACCGCAAAGAGCGCAAAGGGCGCAAAAAAGGAAGATGATAAATCAACCACAAAGGGCCCTCAGATTTTTGTAACGGACGTTTTAATCGTTCCGACCGGAAGAATTCCTTGCATTTCAACGACTGGAACTACTGGAACGAATGGAACAAACGCGGAACGCGACCTCTCGGGCGCGCTCGCGTCAAGCGCGCAGCGCGGAAAGTTCGATGTCGATATTTTCCTCCCGCTGGATCTCGGCGAAGCGTTCGCGCACGGCGTTGATGTTCGTCGTGATGGGGACGGCAATCTCGGCTTCGAGACGGAAAATAGGGGTTCCGCTGACGGGCGCCGCGTAGGTTTCGGTTTCCATCGATTCGATGTTTACACCCATACTACTGAGTACGTTGCTGATCTGGTGGACGATGCCGGGATGATCCATGCACGACGCGGTCAGTTTGTACGGAAGAAAAGCTATTGCGGCCTGTCTAATGGCCGGGGTTTTAATCGAGATCGTTAGGCCGGTTTCAGTTTCGATTTCGCGATAATCGCGGGCGATCTTGACGAGACTTGCGCCATCGCCGCTGATCAGGACGATCACCGCGAACTCGCCGCAGAATACCGCCATCTTGCTGTCCTCGATGTTGCAACCGTGGCGGGCGATAAACGCGGAAATCTTTTCCACTAGCCCGACTCGGTCGGGACCGACGGCGGTTAGGATCAAGTGATTTTTGTCTGCCATGGGCGTAGCCTAAAGAATTCGTTCAAACAGTTCAAATCGTCCCAGCCGTTCAAAACCTCGGCTCGGCGCGGTCCCGCGATGGATTGGCGTAGCGGAGTGATGGAGTATTGGACTGTTGGGTCCGGAAAAAACATCACTCCAGTACTCCAATGCTCCAGCACTTGTACATTGCGCGCCTTTACGCGGTGAAGAAGCCGTTCATGATCGCGTCGTGCCAGAGTTTTGCCACCGGCGGCGCGACGCCTAGGGGCAGTTTTTCATCCGTCCAACTCCAGGAATGGATGCCGGCGCCGAGCGAAACGGCGCGCACTTTGGGCGGCGGCTTCAGCTCCGCAAAAAGCGGCAGTGATCTCCGGCAGCGTTCGAGCGTAACCGTGCCGTCGTTGATGCCGTGGATGGAAAGAAAAGGCGGCATGGCTTTTACTTCCGGTCCGGGCAATTCTCGCGTGAAGCCGAGATAGCGCTCAACGAGAGCGCCGGTTTCGAGATTCGATAATTTCAATCGCGCCGCTGCCGCGCGCGCTGCGGCTTCCAGGGCGCCTGTCGAATTCTTATGAATGAAATCCTCGGCTTTGAAGTTGGGCCGCTTCTTGGCGTTCTCCCAGCGCTCGAAGGTCAATTCGATCAGCATCGGCAGTCCAATGCCTTTGTCTTTCATGCCTTCGTACATGTAGCGCGCGGCGTCGCGCCAGGTGCGCAGGCGAAGTTGGTTGAATGGAAACTCCCAGTCGTCGCCGCTGACCAGCGGATACATCCAGCCGAAGGGCGAACTGCCGTAGCCGACGAGGCCGGCGATGTTCGCCACACGTTGCGACGCCATCATGGCGAAGGGTCCGCCGGTGGAGTGGCCGTGGATGTAAATCGAATACTCGCCCTCGGGAAATTGGCGGCGGGCGGTTTCTTTGATGGCGTCTTCGAATGCTGCCGGCCATGCCGCCATGCGGTGATAGAATTCGCTGCCTTCTTTGGCAGCGAGCGAAATCAACGTGCCGTATTCCTTACGTTTCGATCCATCCTGGACGATGGTGTACTGATCCCTGGTGATTTGCGTCTCCCTCGTCCAGAGCGGCGTGCGCGCGGAGCCGTCGCTGTTGTCAACGTCGCCGGGCCAATCTCGGTCGGGGTCAAGGAAGTAGAATCTTCCGGGAAACGTCATAGTTGCCACTTTGACGCCGTATTTTTCCGGCAGCAGGCGCGCGATGCGCTCGACGGACTTGAAGTCCGATACGCCGCCGTGAAGCAAAAAAACACCGGCCTTCTTGCCGTCTGGGCCCGTCGGTATTTTCGCTGGATCGGCCGGCTCGTAGATGACGACTCCGATCTCCCATTCCATCTCCAGCGCGGAGATGCGAAAGATATCCTCGCGGGTATTCATGGGAATGTTTGGCAGCGACATTAGTTGCTCGCTCAGTCGCAACACTTCCTCCTGCGATACCTCGGCCGGCGGTTCCCAAGGTGGCGTAGATGACATGACTTTCTCCTTGAACGAAAAGACTATTCACTGCTCGACGGTTATGTCAACGCGCGTCGCTGAATGCTTCTTGTAAGACGCGGCCGGTGGCGTCTTTGGGCGCGGGAAGTCCCAGGAGTTTGGCGAGGGTGGGGGCGAAGTCGATGAGCCGGACATTTTGCAGCCGCTTGCGCGCGGCGATACCAGGCCCGTTCAGGACCATCATCGTGCGCATGGACGGGCGCGCTGGATTGAAGCCGTGCGTGCCGTAGGGCTCCCGCGGCGTTATGATTTCGCCGGGGCCGGTGCGCGGGTCGAAGTCATAACCAGGAACAACGTCCAGATATATATCGCCGCCGGCCTCACCGCCGATAGCCATTTTTTCGCCGTCGCTTTGGGCGTCGTACACCGCCGCAATTACGGCTTTGCCGCCGTCGCGGATGCCTAACATTGCGCCACGCAGCCGTTTGACCACGCTGGCCCGTTCTTCCTGGGAGACGATGCCACTTTTTCGGTTGGTGGAATTGATCAATAGATAGCCGTTGTTGACCGGGGGATAGAATGCCTTGGTCCGCGCCAGGTCCGGTTGTCCTTTGTCGTTCAGGACCAACAGCCCTGCGCGCTCCAGCGCGCGGTTGATCGCTACTAGTTTATTAACGCCTTCCATGCCGTGATCCGATACCAGGGCGATTAGCGTATCGTCCGGCCGGTTAGCCAGCACCGCGCCGAGAATATCATCGGACGATTTATAGATCTCTGCTAAATTTCGACGCGCGGCCGCCGCAAGCCTCTCATCCGCGTTGCTCGCGGGATCGATATAGCCGCGCCACAAATGCTCTCCTTCGTCAGGGAACGGCGTGTAAAGAAACAGCAAATCCCAGGCTAGGCCGCGTATGGCCCAGAGGGCTGTTTGCTTAAGTTGTCGTTGCGCCATGCCCACGGTTTCCAGGTAACGCGCTTCGGCGATGCCAGCGCCGCCGCCGGCCAGCGTGGGTCCCAAGGCCCCTTCTTGATATAGGAAACTCGCTCCATTACCGATGAATGCGCCGGCGGCTGCGGCATAACCGGCGGCGAACTCGGCAGGGAAAATCATGCCCCTTGTGGGGCGCGTATAATAAAGCAAAAAATCGCCGCCGTCAGGTTCAAGTTCGAAAAGCCGCAAATAGACGGTAGCGTTCTCGCCGCCGATGGTTTTAACTTCAATGGGCCCGCTCCACAGGCCGAGCTCCAGATTCGCTTCGCCGGCTGTTATTCTGGCCGCGACTTTCGCGCCGTCCCGCGAGCCAGTTACCAGAAGCGTGTCGTAGCCGGCGCGCCGGTCCGCCGGGTCATCGATGAACAGGCCGAAGACGGCCGAGCCGCCGATGCTAAACTGAATCTCCATGGGCGGCTTCGCGCTGGGAGGAAGGTTCTTCCATGAATTTGCCGGCTGCAATGGGGCCGCGTGGCTATTGACGACGCCGTCGCGTCCGCCATAACCATCATACCCAAGAAGCTTCACTGCCCCATCGGACAGCTCGCGTCCGAACGGCACGTGAGCCAATACCGCCTTGCGCCCGGCGCGCAGCGCCGTTGCCCAGATTGGCTCCGCGCGCAGCGGAGCGCTTAGGAAGGAGAGGTTGTTTTCCAGGATCGTATGTTGATGGGCCGGCGCCCGGGGTTGGCGGGTGCCGCTAATGCCGGTCTGCCGCGGCGGCGCGCCGCTCCAGAGCGCCGCGAAGCCCGGCGCGGTTTTGGAGGGATAAACCGAAATAACCTCATCGGCAAAGGCGCCGCCGGCAATGAGTTTCGCCAGGTTGGGAAGATTTCCCTGGCCGAGCATTTCATGAACGAAGGAAGGTAGCGCGCCATCCCAACCGATGACGATGGCTTTGGGCGGTGTCTGGGCACGGAGAATTTGCGCTGGCGCCAAGGCAGTGACGATTATCAGCGAAAGCGTGGCTATGAATCGTCTGGACTTGCATGACATAGAGTTGGAGTATGCCTAAAGAGTCGCGGCGTTGTCTATGGGGCGGTTGGTCATTCGGCTTCGGTACGCACTGGGCAACGCGGGCAAGAGTTTTTAACATGAATGGGGGAAGCTCTCAATGGTCAAAAAGGTTCCAATGACGCTCGAAAAGCACGGCCATACGCGCATCGACGGCTACTATTGGCTACGCGAGCGGGAGAATCCTGAAGTCATCGCTTTTCTCGAGGCCGAAAACAACTTGGCGGAAAGGGAGATGGCTCATGTCAAAGCGCTAGAGGAAAAGCTCTTTGAGGAAATCAAGGCAAGATTCAAGCAAACCGACATGTCCGTGCCCTTCAAACGGGACGGTTATTTTTACTACACACGCTTCGAGGAAGGCAAGGAATATCCGATCTACGCGCGCAAGAAAGATGCTTTGGATCAGCCCGAAGAAGTCGTGCTGAACGGCAACGAACTCGCACAGGGCCATGATTTTTTTTCAATAGGCGGCTGGGCGGTAAGCTCGGCGCAGGACATCGTCGCCTATGCCGTCGATACCCAAGGCCGGCGCATCCACACCGCTTATTTCAAAAATTTGACAACGGGCGAGCTCCTGCCGGATGTGCTGCCGGAAGTGACCGAGAACCTTACATGGGCAAACGACAACAAGACGCTTTTCTATGGGAAACAAGATTCCGCCACGCTCCGGGCGTTTCAAATCTATCGCCATGTGCTGGGCACGGACTGGCGCGAGGACAAACTGGTTTTCGACGAAGGCGACGAGGCGTTTTCCACCTGGATATTCAAGACCAAGTCCAGGAAATATCTGATGATCGTGTCATCCCAGACCCTCAGCCAGGAGTATCGCTATCTCGATGCCGGCGATCCCTATGGGGAGTTCAAGATATTTTTAGCTAGGGAACGGGACCACGAGTATCATGTCGCCCATTTTGACAACCGGTTTTTGATTCGCAGCAATGACCGGGCGAAGAATTTTCGCCTGATGGCGGCGCCCCTGGAGCACACCGGCAGGGAAAACTGGCAAGAGATTGTGCCGCACCGAGAGGACGTCTATCTGAGTGACTTCGATGTTTTCAAAGACCACCTGGTGCTGGAAGAACGGGTGCGTGGGCTGACGCAAATCCGCGTGCTCCCTTGGGCGAGCGGCGCCGGCCACTATCTTGAGTTCACTGAGCCGGCCTACCGCGCGCACCTTGGCATGAACCCGGAGGTCGATACGGCGACCTTGCGCTTCGAATACACTTCGATGAAGACCCCGCTGACGATTTACGACTACGACATGAACACGCGCCAGCGCGTGCTGCTTAAACAAGAAGCAGTGCTGGGCGGCTTTGATGCCGATAACTATGTGACCGAGCGTCTCTACGCCCGGGCCGCCGATGGCACGGAGATTCCTTTGTCCGTTGTCTACCGCAAGGGCTTAAGGAAGGACGGTCAAAACCCCCTTTTGCTCTATGGCTACGGCTCCTACGGCTTCAGCATCGACCCTGCGTTCGCCTCGCCACGCTTGAGCCTCGTCGACCGGGGATTCGTTTACGCCATCGCGCATATCCGCGGCGGACAGGAACTTGGACGGCACTGGTATGAAGCCGGTAAACTGCTCACCAAGAAAAACACTTTCACCGACTTCATCGCCTGCGCCGAGTTTCTCGTTCATGAAAAGTTTACCAACCCGAATAAACTTTTTGCCATGGGGCGCAGCGCTGGCGGCCTGCTCATGGGCGCGGTCGCCAACATGCGGCCTGATCTATTCAAAGGCATCGTCGCCGAAGTCCCGTTCGTCGACGTGGTCACGACGATGCTTGATCCTTCGATTCCGTTGACCACCGGGGAATACGACGAGTGGGGCGATCCCAATCAAAAAGCATATTTCGATTACATGCTTGCCTATTCGCCCTATGACAATGTGGCAGCCAAGGCCTACCCGCATTTGTTAATCACCGGCGGCTTACACGACTCCCAGGTGCAATACTGGGAGCCCGCCAAGTGGGTCGCCAAGCTGCGCGAGTTGAAGACCGACACCAATCGGCTGCTGCTTAAAACCAATATGGACGCCGGCCACGGCGGCGCCACGGGCCGCTTCCGCCGCCATCTCGAGACGGCGTTTTCGTATATGTTCTTACTCGATCTGGCGGGGATTAAAGAGTAACTCGATGCATAAAGAAATTTAACCACAAAGAGCAGATATAAAAGATTGCAGGGTAGGGGCGGACCTACGTGTCCGCCCTCCGAACTGCCCGGAGCCGGCCGGTGTCGGACGGGAGGATTTAACCGCAGAGAGCGCAAAGGGCGCAAAATGAAATTTCAAATTTCGAATTTTTCCGACTCTGAATCGTGAATCGTCGTGAATCGAATCGCGTGAATCGGTCCGCGAACGCGTGAATCGGGCGTGAATCGGGTCAAATCTTTATCCTTGATTTTGTCCCCCTCGCGATAGTAAAAGAGATCGCGTGAATCGGGTCAAATCTTTATCCTTGATTTTGTCCCCCTCGCGATAGTAAAAGAGAGCATGACACGGCCATTGAGGATCTTAGTTCCAGGCGGGTACTACCACGTTACCTGTCGTGGCAATGACCGTAGAGCGATCTACCGAGACGACCGGGACCGATCGGTCTTTTTGGAAAAACTGCGGGGCTCGCTGGCCAATTACCAGGTCGAACTGCACGCTTACGTGCTGATGAGCAATCACTTTCATTTGCTCGTGGCTACACCGAAGGGCAATCTGTCCGAGTTCATGCGCCATTTTAATATTAGCTACACCGCGGCCTATAACCGGCGCCATCGCCGTGTGGGCCACCTGTACCAGGGTCGATACAAAGCCATACTGGTCGACCAGGACAACTATTTATTGGAACTCAGCCGCTATGTTCATTTGAATCCGGTTCGGATAAAGAGCTCCCACGGCGGAAGTGTCGGGGAACGGATTCGATATTTAGAACGGTATCGTTGGAGCAGTCTGCCGGGGTACATCAAAGCGATAAACAAGCAGCCGTGGGTACAGTACGGGATGGTTCTGGGACAGATCGGCGGGGGTCGAAAGAAGTATGCCGAGTTTGTCGCCGAAGGGATGGAGCGCGGTTACGACACGCCCTGGGACAGTGTCACCGGGCAAGTGGTGTTGGGGCAAGAGGGGTTTGTCGAAAGGATCAAGGGCCGGATGGGCGATCCGGGAGCCGCGCGCGAACAACCGTCAGCGAGAGAATTCGCAGCCAAGAGTGCGGCGGTTATAATGCGGCAGGTGTGCCGGCGATTGAGCGTGAAGGAAAACGAAATTCGCGGCAAGCGAATCGGGAATCGGGACGAGCGAGCAGCGGCGATGGAGATGCTCTACCGGCACGGAGAGATGAGCCAGGCGGCGATCGGTAAGTTGCTTGGCGGGCTGGACTACACGACGGTGAGCCGGGAGAGGAAGCGGTTAAGGGATAGGGTGCGGGAGGATAAGAATCTCGGAATCGCGCTTGCGGAGATTGAAGACGGCTTGCGCCATAAGTAAAGATTTGACCCTATAGGCTTATGAGACCTACTTCAGCTCCACCGGTGCCCTGGTCATGCACCAGCACGACGCGCTGAAATAACGCGCCTTCGCCGGATTCCAAACCGAGCACTTGTTTGAGCGTGCGTTAGAGCATGCCCAGGCCGGGAAATTTCGCTAGCGCTGTGTCGAGTGACTTCCGCAACCAACGGCCAACCACCGTCGTGAGCGTGAGTCCCAAGAGGTAGAGCAGCAGAATAACGGCAAGCAAGCCTTCGCCGGGAAAATAGAACTTTGCGGGAATGAGCGGGCTCAGCGATCTCTCGGCGAAGACGACCAGAAGGATCGTGCCGCCGATGGGAAGAAGGGTGACGAGGCCGGTCAAAATACAAAGCAAGACGTGGCGGTAAAAGTTATCCACGGAGATCCTCGGGGCGGAAATCGTGCTCGTCTCGCGCCCGCGGACGGACACGAACTTGGGCGGCAAGGCGGATCAATCGGATGACCGCTTCCGTTTTTGATCCCATTGCATCATGCGTTGTTTAATTTGCTTCTCTTCGCCGGAGTCCGACGGAAAATAATACTTGTTCCCTTCGAGCTCCTTGGGCAGGTGTTCCTGCTCGACCACGTGATCGGGAAAGTCATGGGCATACTTGTACCCCTTGCCGTAGCCGAGCTTTTCCATCAGCTCCGTGGGTGCGTTGCGCAGGTGCAGCGGCACGGGCAAAGCGCCTTTTTCATCCACGTCTTTCGCCGCCGCCAGCATCGCCTTGTAGGATGCATTGGATTTAGGCGCGGTGGCAAGGTAGGCCGCGGTCTGCGCCAGCGGAATGCGGCCTTCAGGGAGCCCGACGAAGTGAACGGCATCCTTGGCCGCGACGGCCAATTGCAGCGCCCTCGGATCTGCGTTGCCGACATCTTCCGCGGCGAAAATGACCATGCGCCGGGCGATGAACAGCGGGTCTTCGCCGGCTTCGAGCATGCGCATCATCCAGTAAAGCGCCGCGTCAGGGTCGCGGCCACGCAGGCTCTTGATAAAAGCGGATATAACGTTGTAGTGCTCCTCGCCGGCTTTGTCGTAGCGGAGCGCTTTTCGCTGCAAGGCTTCTTGGGCATTTTGCACATCGATGATCTTATCCTTGCGCGCCAGGGCGGCGGCGATTTCCAGGGCATTCAATGCCGCTCGCGCGTCGCCATGACTCTGCCCGATGAGAAAATCCCGCGCTTGGGCATCGATAGACAATCCCATCGCGCCCAATCCTCGTTGAGCGTCGGATAGGGCGTTGTCGATGATCCTTGCGAGGTCTTCGTCGGACAGAGAATGTAATACCAAAACCTGGCAGCGCGAGAGCAGGGGGGAGATCACTTCGAAAGAAGGATTCTCCGTCGTCGCGCCGATCAAGATTAGAGTGCCGCGCTCCACATGAGGAAGAAAGTTGTCCTGCTGCGATTTGTTGAGATGATGAATCTCATCGACGAACAGCACCGTGCGCTTGCCGAGGCGTTGAAGGTCTTGCGCTTCTTGAAAGATTTTCTTCAGGTCTTTCACTCCTGAGGTGACGGAGGAGAAATGAACGCAAACCGCGCCGGCCGAGCGGGCGAGCAGTTGCGCCAGAGTCGTCTTGCCGCTGCCCGGCGGACCCCAAAGGATGAGCGAGCGCAACTCGCCGGCGTTGGCCAATTCACG
>Ga0105092_10000922_pt1 | contig 15577 bp, 15 predicted proteins | sample PPLLak2March2015_FD_87021 | JGI IMG/M metagenome (GOLD analysis project Ga0105092, IMG submission 87021) | Freshwater sediment microbial communities from Prairie Pothole Lake near Jamestown, North Dakota, USA - PPLs Lake P7 Core (1) Depth... | ecosystem: Environmental > Aquatic > Freshwater >... | reverse complement strand
CGCCCTGACGTCGCTGACTGGACAACTATAAACATCCGCCCCCTACGGGGGCAAAGCTACTTATTTGAGCGCTTCTGCCCCGAAGGGGTCGCGTAGCAAAGCCCAGGGTTGGTCGCGCTTTCTGCGACCTACCCCTGGGCTTTGCTACGCGACCCCTTCGGGGTGGAACCGGCAAGTTCGTGTAAGGAACAGGGCCTTGCCACCGCACTCCGAAAGAGTGAACGCAACTGCCGAGCTTCAGAGGCAAGAGGGACCGCTTCGCTCCCGACAAGCGTATAATTGCCCGGCGATGATCAAGGAACTGATTAGCAGGACAAGGAGTTACAGGCGCTTTGACGAAAGCCGGGCGATCAGCCGGGAGGAATTGCTCGATCTGGTTGACTGCGCGCGTCTCTCCGCCTCGGCCGGGAACAGGCAGCCCCTCAGGTTCATCGTCTCTTGCGAGCCGGACAAGAACGAGAAGATCTTTCCGCATCTCTTATGGGCGGGCTATCTCAAAGACTGGCCCGGGCCGGCAATTGGAGAGCGGCCGACCGGGTACATCGTCATTCTCGGGGATACCACGGTTCATCCGACTTTTGATTGCGACCATGGGATCGCGGCCCAGTCGATCATGTTGGCGGCAACCGAGAAGGGCCTGGGCGGCTGCATAATCGCTTCGATCAAGCGCGATGCCCTGCGCGCCGCACTCAATATTCCTCCGGCACTGGAAATCCTGCTTGTCCTTGCCTTGGGACGGCCCGTCGAGACCGTTGTGATCGAACCAGTCCCTTCCTCCGGCGACATCCGCTACTGGAGGGATGCCCAGCAGCATCACCACGTACCGAAGCGAAGCCTGGACGACCTGATCGTGGGGTAGCGGAAGCTCGGTTGGCAAAATCGGCGACACCTACGTTAGGGAAAGGGGAAAACATAATGGAAGTGCGTTTACCGCCTGCCCGTTTGCTGCCGAGAGTGGGCAACAATGAGGATGCCCGGGAGTATCTGATGCTAGGCTCACGCACGGCGAGTGCGATATATCACTTTCTCGGCAATGCCGGGTACCCGCTTGACTCCTTTGAAAGCAAAATCGGTGACACGCACGTTAGTCGCTTGCAACTCCGCATGAAGAATCACCTTTCTGGTTCAGTCTGGCACCATTTTCATTTCGCAAGAATTCGGACGCGAGTGGATGAGAGGGTGCAAGAACTCCCATCCAAGACCGCCCTATTCGTCGAGCCGAGTACGTTTCACGACGGCGTCACGTGCCAGGCGATGGTCCGGACAAATAAACGATGGTCCCACTGTTATGAGAATCCGTTCGGCGGCCAGGTACTGTCGTGCTCTTGCGGTGAGATGCCGAGGACAGACATAGAGGAAATGAAGAGGAACTGGCCCGAGGTGCTGCGAACGGATGGTGTCACTGAAGAGAATGGCGGGGCCGACGAGACTCGAACTCGCGACCTCCGGCGTGACAGGCCGGCGTTCTAACCAGCTGAACTACGACCCCGCCCTGGGGAAACTCAGATTATAGAATAACGGGTACCAAGAGGCAAATATTTCCGAAATCGGAGTGTTGGAGCCCTCTAGTTGGTGCGGACTCGGCGCTGCTGCCTGAGCGCGAAAGTCAGCCTTTGACGCATGGCCAGATGGTCGACATCGGCCAACCTGCACCAGTAAGGGAAACCTTCTTCATCACTGGCGATCCAATCGATCGCCTTCCGTTTTAATGCTCGATAGTCTTTCCGGGACTCCTCTTTCAGACCCCGGAGATCCACCATGGCCTCGTGCCAGGCTTGCCGCAGGATAGCGATAGCTAAATTGCGTTCGGAGACAGGATCAGGATGCACGACGTGATCTTCACCACAACTTGAACCCCGCAATTTCATCGCGACATCATAGCATAACCGGCCTCCGGACCGAGCCCAGAAAATGCTGTCAGAACTCACTTTGGGGGACCGTTAACGAACGTCATAGAATTGTCGAAAAAATCAATATTGTCGGGTAAATAGAGGGTTTTGAGTGTGGAGTTTCTAGACAGGCATTGACGGCTTTCTTTCGGCGGTCCGTCAGGACCGTCACGGGACTGGCGCCGCCCATGCGACACGTGTCGGTCCTAACGGACCTCGAAGGAGAGTCGTGAAGAAGGTGTCGACTTTGCCCCCCTTGTCCCCCGTTCCCCAATCACCTAATATGAGGAAGCCGGAGGGACGCCTATGGTCGTGTTCACGTTCTGGGACTGGTTGTGGCTGATCCTCTACATCGCGGTCATGGTCTTCAGCGGGGTCCTCTTCTACACGCTCGGCAAACGGTCGGAGTCGGACTTCTTCCTGGCCGGACGCGGACTCCCCTGGTGGCTTCCCGCTTCTTCAGTGTATGCGACGCACACCGCGACTGACACGCCCATATGGATGTCCGGCGTGATTTATCGCTATGGCCTCGCCGGGATCTGGTACTCGTTCTTTGCCGCCTGGTGTGCAGTCAGCGCCTACGTTTCGACCCGAATTTTTCGGAGATCGCTGGCCTACAGCCAGGCCGAATGGCAGACACTGAGATTCAGTGGGCTGGGCAGCGAGCTGCTGCGCGGCTGGCTGGCCGGCTGGCAGATCTACATGAACATGATGATCCTCGGCTGGGTGGGAATGGCCATGGGAAAGGTCTGTCATTATGCCTTTGGATGGCAGCCGTGGATCGGGCTTGTCCTCTTCTCTTCCATCTGCGCCATCTATGTATTGGCGGCCGGTTACTGGGGCGTGGTGATCGCTGATTTCCAGCAGGGCATCGTCGTTTTTCTCGGGATTCTGATCGTCTCAGTATGGGGAGTTTACGAAGCCGGCGGCCCAGCGGGCATCGTCGGCAGACTCAATGCGATGGGCGAGTCCTGGCGCCTTAACCCGTTCCATTTCACCGGCTGGTTCACGGGCGATTTTCCGGGGGCCTGGTTCGCCACCATGCTGTTCATTGCGCTGCTGGGCGGGATCGGAATGGGGACGACGCTCGACTGGTACGTCGAGGCCCAGCGGATTCAGTCCGCGAAGAGCGTGCGCGACGCTTCTTACAGCATCTGGGCAGGAACGGCCCTGGTTCTCACCCGCAACTCCCTGTGGGCCGCCTGCATCCTTGGATTCTTTGTCCTGAATCCCGGCATTACAAATCCCGACGAATACGAATTGGGATGGTTCCGCATAGGCTTTGAGAAGCTCCCCCCGGGCATGGTCGGCTTCTTCTTCGCCGCGATCGTCGCCATCCACCTGTCGACCGTGGCTTCAATCCTTAACCTCGGCGCCCTGTACGCGACGCGCGACCTCTATCAGCACTACATCAACCCGCACGCCAGCGAGCGAAGACTCGTATGGGTCGGGCGCTTTTCGACGCTCATCGTCCTGCTCGGCTCTTTCTTGTACGGCTCCATGATGCAGAAGAACATCACGGAATGGCTCATCTTCGCGATCTGGATCATGGCTGCAGGAGTCTGGCTTCCGAACGTGCTCCAGATCATTTGGTGGCGCTTCAACAGCTGGGGCTACCTCTCTTCCTGGATCGCCAATCTGGGCCTGAGTTGGCTGGTCGTTTGGATCCTGCCGAGGGCGGGCGTCCTGCCGCCGCTGCCCGATTATGCTCAGTTTTGGTTGCTAATGGCGCTCGGCCTGGTGATCTACGTACCCGTCACGTTCCTGACGCGCCCGGACGATATGGACCACCTGGTGCGGTATTACGTGCAGTCCCGGCCTCTCGGATTCTGGGGACCTGTCAAACGGGAGGCGGAGCGCCAGGGATTGATCCGAGCGGTAACCGAAGGTGTGGAGCAGCAGACCGCTTAAAGAAGCGGACTACCGCGGAGGTGTTTTCTATGCCGCTATTTCGAACGCAGTGGACGGCTCACGAAGCTGACGAGTGGACCAAGGAGGATTTCTGGGCCTGCGTCTTCTCTTCCCTGTCCTATGTCTTTCTGATGATCGGCCTTGCCTTGTGCTTCCTCTTTCCTTTGTGGGGCATCCTGATCACGCTTGTGGGCGTGGTGTTTGTCTGGCTGATGTACGCCGTCATCGATCCGAAGCTCCGCCAGATTTCTGCGGATTACGAGATCAAACAGAAGGAGTACCTGAAGAACCTGGACAAGATCATGAAGTGGGAGGAGCAATAATGGATCAGGGACAGGCAGTCGTTCTGGGAATGGTGGTCGCCTACTTTTTTGCGCTCCTCGGCATGACGTTCGCGTGGGTCAGCTATTACCGGCAGAAGAAGGAGGCGAGAAAGAAGAAATGAACGGCCAATTCACCATCTTCTGGGGTATCGTGGTCCCCGGATCAATCATCATCTTCTCCCTCCTGGTCACGCTCTGGCTCTATAGGATGTTTGCACGGGAGCATCGGGGCGGAAAGCGGGAATAGTCCTTGTCCACGAATTGACACGAATTTCACGAATTAACACGAATTTGATTCGTGAAAATTCGTGAAATTCGTGTCGATTCGTGGATAAGCATTACGAACAGGATCTCACCCCTAACTTCTTCAGAAAAGTCATCATCGGGCACCAGTTGGTGAAGGCCGACTGGAACAGGTTAAGGCCGACAAAGGCCGTGAACAGGTACCAGTACGGGCTCACCCAGTGACCGAGCGCCAGGCTCAGGACCACGAAGAAACCGGCAACCAGCCGCAAAAGACGTTCTACAGTCATTGTTGTTCTCTCCTTTTAACCAGGTAATAAAGAATCGGGACGGTCATTCGCGACAGCAGCAGCGAAGCGACTTCGCCTGCCATCAGCGAGATGGCCAACCCCTGAAAGATCGGATCGAAAAGGATCACCGAAGCCCCGACAATCACGGCCAGGGCCGTCAACATCATGGGCCGGAAACGGACCGCACCCGCGTCGACAACCGCGTCGGCAAGCGGCATCCCCTGGCGCAGCCGCAACTCCACGAAGTCCACCAGGATGATGGAGTTTCTGACCACAATACCCGCGCCGGCAATAAAGCCGATCATCGATGTCGCGGTGAAGAATGCGCCCATGGCCCAGTGCGCGGGCAGAATGCCGACCAGGGAGAACGGGATCGCGGCCATGATGACGAGCGGAGTCAGTAGTGACTGGAACCAGCCCACCACGAGGATGTAGATGAGAACCAACACGACCGCAAATGCCAGTCCCAGGTCTCTAAACACCTCGTAGGTAATGTGCCATTCACCGTCCCATTTCACTGCGATTTGTTGCGCCGAAAACGGCTGGGCGGCCGTGTACTGTGCGATTTCGTAACCTTCCGGGATCTGCAGCCTGGAGACCGCCTCGTTGAGCTTCATCATCGCGTAGACCGGGCTCTCCTCGCGACCCGCCACGTCCGCCGTCACGTAGACCACCGGCATCAGGTTCTTGTGATAGATGCTTTTATCCTGGATCGTCTTCTCGATCTTGACCAACTCTCCAAGAGGGACCAGATTCCCGTTCTGCCCCATCACCTTAACCTGCTTGAGATCGTCGATGCTTGATCGCTCTTCTAGAGCGAGGCGCAGGAAAATGGCCACATCTTCCTTCTCCTGGGCCTGGTGCAGAAGCCCTGCGCTCATTCCTTGAAGACTGACATTGAGCGTTTGGGCAACCTGCTCCGCCGAGACACCGTTAAGTGCCGCTTTTTCACGGTCGACTAAGAGGTTGTATTTCGGCTGATCATCTTCGATGTAGGAATCGACGTCAACCACCCCTTCGGTCTCCATCAGGACTTTCTCGATCTGGCGCGCGATCTCCATCTGGCGCTTGTAATCCGGGCCGTAAACCTCGGCGACGAGGGTCTGGAGGACCGGCGGGCCGGGCGGTACTTCCGCCACCTTCACCCGCGCCCCGAAGCGGCGTGCGATCTCCTGGATCGCCGGGCGCACCCGCTTCGCGATCTCGTGGCTTTGAGTGTCACGCTCCTCTTTTGGCGCCAGGTTGACCTGGATATCGGCTTGGTTGGAAGCGCTTCGGAGGAAGTAATGCCGGACCAGTCCGTTGAAGTTGTATGGAGCAGAAGATCCGACATACATCTGATAGTCGGTCACCTCGGGCACCGTCTTCAAGAACGTGCCGATCTCCATGGTCGCCGCCGCAGTCTGCTCGAGAGTTGTCCCTTCAGGCATGTCGATAATCACCTGGAATTCGCTCTTGTTGTCAAAAGGCAGCATCTTGACCACAACCGCCTTGAGCCCGAACAGGCCGACGGCCCCGAGGAGCAGGACCACAACAATAGCGAGGAAACCATAGCGCCAGGTGGGAATGTTGATCAGCCGTCCCATCGTCCGGCGGTACATGCGTGTGCTCCAGCCTTCCTTGCTGTGAGGATCTGCATCTTCGACTGCGTCATGGTTCCGCTCCCGCTTGAGCAGGCGGAAGGAGGCCCAGGGAGTCACGACGAAGGCCACGATCAACGAGAAGACCATGGCCGCAGAAGCGCCGACCGGGATGGGCCTCATATAGGGTCCCATCAGCCCGCTGACGAAGGCCATCGGCAAGATGGCAGCAATGACCGCGAATGTGGCGAGGATCGTAGGATTCCCGACCTCGTCAACCGCCTCGACCGCCACATCCAGGATGGGCCGGTTTCGGTTTCCCGGGAGCCGGTAATGACGGACGATGTTCTCGACAACGACGATCGCATCATCCACCAAAATTCCGATCGAAAAGATGAGCGCAAACAGGGTGACCCGGTTCAGTGTGTATCCGTAAAAGTAGAAGACAACGAGCGTAAGCGCCAACGTCACCGGGATGGCAATAGCGACGATGCCCGACTCCCGCAACCCCAGCGTCAGCCAAATAAGCGCGGCGACGGACAGGATGGCGAGGAACATGTGGAACAGCAGCTCGTTGGACTTCTCGGCCGCCGTTTCGCCGTAGTTGCGAGTGATCGTAACGCCGACTCCAGCAGGGATCAGCCGTCCCTCCGCTTCCTTCACCTTCTCAATCACCTTGTCGGCGATCACGATTGCGTTAGTTCCCTTCCTCTTCGCGACCGTGATCGTAACCGCTGGGGAGAGCTGCCCGCTCTCGCCCGCCCGCTGACTGCTGACAGCTGACGCGAGCAGCATCCCTTCCGGCACCTGACTGATCGCGCTCGGGGCGTTCTGACTTAGCGTGTGGTCAGCGCCAGCAATCAGCGTGTGGCTGAAATCAGCGGCCGGCCCCTGGCCGAAAAGCACGTAGCTGGCCGGTTCTTCGGGCCCGTCTTCGATGCGCGCCACGTCACGGAGATATACTGGACTTCCGTTGGAAACTCCGACGACCACTTGGCCGACCTCTTCGGCGCTCGTCAGAAATCCACCCGTCTCAACCAGAAACTCCCGATTGCCCGACGCGAAACTCCCCGACTGCAGCCGGCGGTTGGCCTGCTGGAGCGTGCCGAGGATGTGTCCGGGAGTGGCCTGGAAGGCGGCCATGCGCGCTTCATCCAGGGTGACCCGGACTTGGCGTCTCTGTCCGCCGATTAGCTTGACTTCGGAGACATCCGTGACCTGCTTGATCTCGTCGTGAACCTGAGCCGCGATCCGCCGCAGGTCGTAGTGGTCGTAGCGATCACTCCACAGCGTCAGGGCAAGGATTGGCACATCGTCGATCGAGCGCGGTTTGATCAGGGGTTGACTGGCACCGGGCGGGATCAGGTCGAAGTTGGCAAACATCTTCTGATTCAGCCGTACGATCGCTTCTTCTTCATCCTGTCCCACATAGAATCGGACGATGGCCATCCCGAAGCCGGGACTCGAGGTCGAGTAGATGTACTCGACTCCGGGGACTTCCCAGATGAGCTTTTCCATCGGCTTCGTGATCCGCTCTTCCACTTCCTTCGCGCTCGCCCCCGGCATTTGGACGAAGACATCGATCATCGGCACGATGATCTGGGGCTCTTCCTCGCGAGGCAGCAGAATCACGGCGCCGACGCCAAGCAGAATCGAGGCGACGATGATCAGGGGAGTCAGTTTGGAAACGATGAAGGCCTTGGCGACGCTGCCGGCTATTCCTATGCTTCTCATTCGTGTTTACCTTGGTTAATCATTAGGACGCTCTTAGAGAGAACCACGAACCGTCCGACCGACACCGTTTTCTTTCGGAGTGCGGAGGCCTGACACCGCTTAGTGTTCGCCGGCCACGCGGGCGGCCCCTGCACTTTCGATGCTTTAGAGGCCGCCGGCAAGGCCGGCGAGTACAAAGCGGTGGCAAGGCCACCGCGCTCCGAAAGAAAGCGCGCCATTACTCCGCCATACTCACCAGCCTGCCATCCTCCACCCGGTCAGCGGCTTCCACAACCACGCGATCCCCGGCCTCAACGCCCGAGAGGATTTCGACTCGATCGGCGTAGCGTTTCCCCGGCTTTATCAGGCGGAACCGTGCCCTGTTCGCTTGATCCACAACGATCACACCCGACAACTGGCCCCTGGAGACGAGAGCTGATTCCGGAACAGTGATCGCTTCCTGCTCGTCACCCGCAAACCGGGCCCGGCCGAACATGCCAGATCGGATCCCGGCGCTCATCGGAAGTCGGACCTTGACCAGGAAAGACCGGCTGGAAGGATCGCCGGAGGGAACCATCTCGCCCACCGTCCCAACCAGCTCGCCCTCGCGCAGGGCGTCGATCTTAACGGGCACCCGATCCCCAATCTTGATGCGGCTGAGCTGTGACTCCTCGACGCTGGCTTCCAACTGATAGTCGTTATTGTCTTCAATAGTGAGTAAAGGCACGCCCGGTGCTGCCATGGCGCCGGCGTCAACGTGGCGGGCGGTGATGATTCCGGCGTACGGCGAGGTCACGCTCGCGTAGCTCAGGAAAGCGTCCGCATTCCTGAGCTCGGCCTTGGCCTGTTCGATCCGGTCGAGGACCTGGCGCCTTCGTGCCTGGGTCGCCAGCACGCCTTGTTCCGCGCGCCTGGCTTCCGCCACTGCCGCTTTGTATTTGAATTCCACTTCCTCAAATTCCTGGGGACTGACCGATTGCCGCTCCAGCAGTGCCTGAAATCGTTTGTACGTGGAGGCAGCAAGCGCGGCACCCGCATCGGCGCTCGCCTTTCCTGCTTCACCGGCCCTCAACGATTCGTCCACTTCCTGCAAAGCGTTCTGTGCCTCGCTCAAGCCCGCGTTTGCCTTCGACGAATTCGCCTGGGCGTCGCGGTTGTCGATCACTGCCAGCACCTGCCCTGCTTTGACGCTCTGTCCGGGATAGGCGCGGACGGACAGGACCTGCCCCATCACTCGACTGGATAAAACACTGCTGATCCGCGGGCGGACGGTCCCGACCGCCACGTAAGACCCCGGGACTGGCTTCTTCTCCACCTTCTCAACATGCGCTGGAACAGGCGCATCGTTCGCCTTCACTGTCCGCCTGGTCTCTCCTCCTCCACACGACGTCAGCACGCCGCCTGCAAGCAAGAGGAGTGTCGGTAGCCAAATTGCTCGATTCTTGGACATTTTTTCCATCCCCGATTCTCAGTTCACAAAAGCGTTTACGTCGTTCAGCCGACCAGCGGCCAGAAGCGATTGGGCATAGCCGAGGTAGTAGTCATAACGGGCGCCGAGGAGATTCATCCGAGACCTCACGACCGCGGTCTGCGCTCTCAGTACTTCGGTCACCGTTGTGAGCCCCACGCCATGGCGGTCCTGCGCGATGCGGAAGCTTTCCGCCGCCTGCTCGACCGCTCCCGCGGCGACTCGCACCCGTTCCTGTGCCGCGAAAAAATTCTGATAGGCTCGAACTACCTCGAGCCGGATCTGATCGCCTTGCCGGCGCAGCGCCGCGTCAGCCGCCTGTCGACCGGCAACTGCCTGGCGCACCCGCGCGCCTCGGCCGAAATCCACGATGTTGAAGCTGACGCTCGCCCCTACTGCAAAATCCGAGCTTCCGCCGGTCAGGTCACGGCTGCTCTGCCCGAAACTGCCGAACACGTTCAAGTCGGGAAGATACTGACCACGGGCCATCCGGACGTCTTGCTGGCGCAACTCGGTCTCCAGCACTGCCTGCCGGTATTCCGGGCGGGAGGCAAGCGCCTGCTCGATCAGCTCGTTCATTGAGGGCAAACTGAACTTCCGCTCGGCCAGCTGAGCGGTGAGCTCGGGCCGCGTGAGGAGGGGCTGTGCAAGCATGGTGTTGAGGCCGGCATAGGCCGTCAACAAGTCCCCTGCCGCCTGGATCTGCTGCTGGCGAAAATCGGCGAGCTGAACTTCCATCGCAAGAAGCTCGGAAGCCACGACTTTCCCCTGTTCGAACAGGTTCCGCAACCGGTCAACCTCAGCTTCGGTCGACGTCACAGCTTCATCGGACACCTGCTTGCGCGCTTCCGCCACCTGGACGCCGAAGTACGCCTGGACAACGCCGAAGCGCAGCTGTTGGCGCGCCATTTCCGTGAACGTGTCCGCGACATGCTCCCCGATTTCTGCCTGTGCAATCCGACCGCTGACCTGGGAACGATTGAAGACCGGGATGCGCAGGCTCAGCGCGCTCCTGAAATTCGAGATAGAGCCAGGCTGGTTCAACGAATCAATGCCGAAGTTCTGCGGGCCAAAACGGCCCTGCTCGAGCAAAGAGCCAAAAACAAAGACAGGATTGTTGCTGTTGGTAAAAGTCTCACTGAATTGGAGTCCGGGGAGGCGGCCGGCCCGTGCCTCATCCAGCTGGGCCCCCGCCACGAGTTGGCCCGAATGAACTGCTGCCATCATCGGATTACGCGCCAGTGCCGTCTCAGCTGCATCCTGCAGGCTGAGGGCGCCGCCCGGGGTCATCGCTTCCTGCTGGCCCAGCAGGGTGACGGTCGCGAAGACCGGCAACAGGAACAGCAGGAAAGGGGACCAGCGCCATCGCAACCTCATATCCGCTCCTTTTTCAAACATGTTATCTCTTGTCTCGTTGGCTTGATTATATGAGTATATACGAATATACTCAATATGTGTCAAGGAGAATTTTTCCGAGAGGCGTTATCCCTGGGAGCGCAGGCATCCTGCCTGCTCGCGCGTTACGGCAATCGATTTTTGCGAGCGCTTAAGCAGGCATGATGCCTGCGGCCCCGGTGCAGGCAGGATGCCTGCGCTCCCAGGCCAGACAATTTCTTCGGGAACCCTGTTACGAGAAATAGCATATGATTACGTGCCGATATAGTTCAAAGAGGAATACGGTGGCTCGAAAACTTTCAGATGATGCAGTCCGGTTGGTTGCGGAGCGCTTCAAGGCTCTCGGGGAGCCCATGCGCCTCAAGCTGATCATGGCCCTGGAGCAAGGGGAAAAGAACGTCGGGCAGATTGTCGAGGAAGTGTCTTCCACGCAGGCCAATGTCTCCCGGCACCTGCAGTACCTGACGGAGGCGGGAATTCTGAAGCGACGGAAAGACGGCCTGCACGTCTTCTATTCCATTTCCGACCCGCGGGTGTTCGACCTTTGCCACGTGGTCTGCGGCAGCCTGGAGCAGCACTTCAACAACCGGGCGAAGGCGTTTAAGTAGGCCGGGCCTTTGCGAAGCCCGGCATCGGCCAAACAGAGCCGTGAGCGAAGCGTTTTGCGCGGAGCGACCCGGCCCGGACGATTAACAACCACCGTAATCTGGAATGGTTGTTCATCGTCCGGGCCGGGTCGCTCCGCAAATAACGCTTCGCTCACGGTTCTGTAAGTCTTTTGTCGGGCCGCACGGCCAGCAGCATTCCTGCCGCCACTACCGCTAGCACGCTGCCGACCATGAAGGCAGACGCCGGACCCCAGGTCTTCCAGAGAAACCCGAACAACAGGCTCGATGGCAGGGCTGCAAACCCGATGATGGCGTGGTAATAGCCGAAGAACCGCCCGCGGGCACCGGGTGGAGCCAACACCGACACCCAAGCGCGCTCGGCCGGCTCGGTCAGGCCGTAGTAAAGGCCGTACGCCAGGAAGAGAGCCACGAGCCACCCGCGCGAATCGAGCCAGGCAAAACCCAAATAGATGAGAGCATAGTAAAGCCACCCGGCTGTGATGAGCCGGCGGTATCCGATCCTGTCTCCGAGGCTCCCGGCCACGTAATTCGACACCATCTTCACAACGTGATGGGCAGACCAGAGGACAGCGATGAGGGCAGCCTCGAGACCGGCCTCCCCCATTTTGAGAAGCAGGAAAGCGTCGGTCGAATTAGCCAGGGTAAATAGAAGCAGTGCCGTTAGGAACTGACCCAGTTCCCGGCTGATACCGGACTTCTCGGACTCGCTCGTCTCCGGCCTCGTCCGACCGGCTGACCGGTCTGGCTCGTGGACTCCGAGCGAAAACACGAGGACGACGACGACGGCGGGAATTGCGCTCAGGAGAAAGACGGTTCGAAGGGAAAGCCCGAAGAAACGGAGTAACCCGGCCGCAACCAAAGGTCCGGCGACGGCACCCGCATGGTCAAGTGAACGATGGAAGCCATAGGCCGCCCCTCGATTTTGTTGGTCGGTGACGTCGGCAATGAGCGCGTCGCGAGGAGAAGAACGCACGCCCTTCCCCACCCTGTCCAGGAAACGGAAAGCAGCGACGGACCCCCATCCTGGAGCAAGGCCGATCAGCGGGCGAACGGCGCCGGCCAGTGAGTAACCGGCAACAACCAGCGGTTTTCGGCGATTCGTCCGGTCGGTCCAATACCCCGCGGCGATCTTCAGCAGCGAAGCGGTCGATTCGGCCAGACCCTCCACAAAGCCGATTGCCACGGCCCCGGCGCCCAGGACAGTCGACAGGAACAGCGGCAGCAGAGGGTAGATCATTTCGCTGGAGAAATCCGTGAAGAAGCTGACGATGCCGAGGAGAATCACGGTGTGTGGAAGCCGGGCGGCGTGACTTAAGTCAATGCGCCACCGTCCCGGTTTGCCTATCCTGTCCGTGTTAGGGCTCAACATGCAACTTCCTGCAAGCTCCACGATGTCGCCAGTGCTGCCGGTATCCGGTGACGATGCCGGTTCGCCCAGAAAAAGAGAGTTGCGGGCAGAGCAGCCGAAGAAAAAACTCGTTCGGCGCCTGGCTCGTGACTATTCTCAGCGCTGGCGGGGACTTTTTCAAATCGCTTTCCTGGTCCTGAACCTTGCGATCGGGGCACAGTTCTACCTGTTTGTTCGCTATCACGAGAGCGGCGGGAAGACTCTGGCAGTATCCCGGCCGCCCGGCGTGGAAGGGTGGCTGCCCATCGCATCGCTGATGCAGCTCAAGGCTTTCCTGCTGACGCTCGAGATCCCCGCAATTCATCCGGCCGGGCTGGTTCTGCTGCTCGCCTTCATCGGGATATCAGTTGTCTTTCGGAAAACTTTTTGCAGCTGGCTCTGTCCGGTCGGCACGCTATCCGAAGGCCTTTGGCTCCTGGGACGACGGCTCTTCAAAAAGAACATCAGGTTGCCGCGCTGGGCCGATATTCCGCTTCGTTCTCTGAAGTACGTCCTGTTGGGGCTTTTCCTTTACGCAGTGCTCGGCATGTCGATGGAGGGCATCCGGGCCTTCCTCGAAAGTCCCTATGGCCTGATCGTCGACGTCAAGATGCTCAACTTCTTCCGCTTCTTGAGCTTGACCGGCCTGGTTGTCGTTGGCCTGATAGTGGGTTTGTCGCTCTTCGTCAAGAATTTCTGGTGCCGGTATCTGTGTCCTTACGGCGCCTTGCTGGGCTTGTTCTCGAAATTCAGTCCTTCGCGGATCATACGTGTACCCGACGCCTGCGTGGATTGCGGGAAATGCGCGAGGGCCTGTCCGTCTCTTCTGGCGGTCGACAAGTTGATTCAGATCACCGCAATGGAGTGCACCGGCTGCTACGAATGCGTCGCCGTCTGTCCGGCAGAGGGGGCGCTGAATATGAGGTTCGGAAAGAAGCGGATCCTGAGCGCCCAGTGGGTGGCCCTGGGTTTGGCAGCGATTTTCCTCGGATTTGTGGCGACGGCGATGGCGACCGGGCACTGGCACACCAATATTGCGCCCGATGTCTACTTTCAGCTGATCCCGCGGGCCGAGGAGTTCGGCCACCCGTAGCGTACTAAGGCGCTGTCGGCTCGATCTCGGGAGTAATCTCACGCCACGAGATCGTTCTCATCGGAAGGCGGCTGAGGGCCATTCTGATCTTGTCGCTGCTGTTGTAGATGCCGGCGTGTTCATTCCCGCCGCCGTGATCCGAGAAGGTCGCCTTGCCAAGCGTGTGGGTTTTGGGGTCAACATTGGCGATCAAGACCCCCCCGAGGACACTGGCAGCCCCGCCAATGGTGAGCTTCCCTTCCCCGACAACCAGGAGCATACCGTTATAGTCAAAGGTGCCTTTTAGCTCTAGCTCACCCTTAACCACCAGTAGCCCATAACCCGTCTCATTCCCGGCTATTTTAAGATCCCCTTCAGCGAGAATTACACGAGGGTCGTTTGCCTTGCCGTATCCGCCTTTCGGTTCCTTGTCGGGAGGGACCTTCTCGTCGGCAAACAGAGCAACGCTGCTGACAAACTTCTCGAGGAACTTGGCGTCGAGTATCTTCTGCGAATCCGGATCCGCCTTTACATCGACTGTACCGTCGAGGATCGAAGGAACGTCGCCGGTCCCGGTGAAATTGTCTTTCTCGTTTTTCGACAGCTTGCTGACGATGTCATCGACGGTGCCCTTTGAATTGGCGGGTGGATCGTCGTACACGACATTCACTGCAGGATGATCGGGCAACCCCGAGTCGTCATGGTCGCCGATATCGCCCGTATCGTCCCAGATAGAACTGTGATCATGCCCGTCCACCTTGAACTTCGCCCCCCCGAAAGGAGTCACCACACTCTGAGCCGGGATGGTAAGCGGCGATTCGAGTTGGAAAGTCGTATCCCGCTTCAGCACCGCTTCAATAACCGCCACCGCGTTCTTGCGAGTGGTGCCGTAGCTCTCTTTCTCAGAAGGCAGGCTGGAGTGGACCCCGATCACGCGGAGTAGCACGGTTCCGTCGCTGTCGCTGTCCTGATCCCCATCATCTTGGTTGTCCGACAGCTTGGCGAAGTAATATCCCCCGCCGAAGGACTGACCCGCGGGATCAGTGAGCCAGCCGTGATCGGTCCGATGGCCTGCCCCGGAAGGCAGGGAGTCGAAGTCGATATTGCGGGCCTCGAGCACCGTAATCGGATTGCGATACCCGAAGGGATGTTTGGGATCCCCATCAGGATAGGAGGTTGAACCCGGCGTGTAGGTCGGAACGCTGACCGCCTTGCTCAGCAGAGCGTTGAGGTCCTCGCCTCTCAGCGAATTCCGGATCGCCTCAAGCCCCCCGTCGGCGACTAGAAGGGCCTTCTCATGGTTTTCAAACTCGCTGCTGATCCTGAAGTCACTCATGCTCGTCATGCTTAGGGACAGAGCCAGGAGGGCGAGCAAAGCAGCAATCAACAAGACGACGATTAAGGCAACTCCACGTTCATTCTGCAACATTGGTGCCCCCAAAAGGTCACAGAGTGGAAAGCTTCATTGCCGGCTGGGAAAAAAGAAACGAAAAGGCAGAGACTCTGAGGGCCCCATTCCCCAGTGTCTTGAACCTCACACGACCTAACCTGGGCGCGGATTGTGACACTGATCACAAGTGGAGTCAAGGAGAAAGGGGCAAAGGGCGAAGGGGCGAAGGGGCAAAGGGGCAAAGGGGCAAAGGGGCAAAGGGGCAAAGGGGCAAAGGGGCAAAGGGG
>Ga0105092_10000921_pt1 | contig 15587 bp, 10 predicted proteins | sample PPLLak2March2015_FD_87021 | JGI IMG/M metagenome (GOLD analysis project Ga0105092, IMG submission 87021) | Freshwater sediment microbial communities from Prairie Pothole Lake near Jamestown, North Dakota, USA - PPLs Lake P7 Core (1) Depth... | ecosystem: Environmental > Aquatic > Freshwater >... | reverse complement strand
TTCTAATAAAGTGCAGTCTCAACCCCGGATCAACGTCACGTATTCAGCTGCGTTTATATAACATAATGGCCTTTTAATTTGTTCATTTCAAGGTATTTTTCCAGGAATCATCAGGATAAAAACGGATATCCTTACAAAAATCCTTATTCTATTCCACTAACCTTTTATTCATAGTTAAAAACATTATTTTATTCCATTGACCTTCGTAGAAATAAAACAACAATCAACCATTAAACCTTATTACCTAAACTATCTCAGTTAAAACTCCCAAAGGTTCAGCATTTATTCCAGGTTTAATGTTCTGGTTTATCCGGAACAGATTGAACGGGTCGTATTTGTTCTTGATGACCACCAGCCTGTCATAATTTTTACCATAGGTGGCCTTCACCCGATCCTCCCCTTCATCACCCAGAAAATTCACATAGGCACCGCCAGCTGAATAGGGATGAAGAGCCTCCCAATATTCCTTTGTCCATTTGGTTATTGCCTCACAGTTTGAAGCATTCGGATCGATACCAGCAATAACCATATTCCATTTGGCATCACGAAAATTCCATGGTGTGGAAGAATGGTTTACCCTGGCAGCAGCTCCGTCAACCGGATACAAATGCATTGTAGAAAGAGGTGTCGGCATCAGTCTACCATATTTAACATGCAATTCAATGGCCTCATCGCTCAACTCTTTCACAAAATCTGCCCGCCAGTAATGCTGCAGACCTCTGGGGTACAATGAGTCGAACATGCTCTGTAAGACAGGCTGGGGCATTGGCCCGGCCATATCAAGTAGAGGGAACTTAAATGCCCGTAAGGGTTTGAAAACCTCTTCGGCTTTTTCCAATGGACCACAATAGGCCCAAAATATACCGCACATTTTTTTCAAGTGAAGGTTTTCAGGGAAAGAGGGATCCGGAGGCACGGTTAGGAACGCAAAGAACCCATTAAGATCATCGGGCGCATCCGAAATTATTTGACGATACCATTTCATGACTTCTGTACTGTCAGAAATATCATATAAAACCGGACCCGCGTACACTGTGCTGATCGGGTGAAGCCTGAAGGTAAAAGCGGTGACTATCCCGAAATTGCCGCCGCCTCCCCTTATCGCCCAGAAAAGATCCTGATTCTGCTCAGCATTGGCTGTTACAAAGCTTCCATTCGCCAGCACCATATCCACAGATAGCAAATTGTCAATGGCCAGGCCGTACTTGCGTGTAAAATGTCCAAATCCACCCCCTATGGTTAATCCTCCAACTCCTGTACCGGCATAAATTCCGCTGGGTGCCGCCATTCCGAACACATGGGTGGCATGGTCAACATCTCTCAGGGTACAACCTCCCCCTGCCACGATTGTTTTCTGGCCAGGATTTACTCTTGTATAATTGATCCCTGAGAGATCAATGACCAATCCATCATCACAGGTACCCAGCCCTCCTATATTATGGCCGCCGCCTCGAACAGCAATAACCAGGTTGTTTTCCCTGGCAAAATTAACAGACCGGATCACATCGGCTGTATCCACACACTTCGCTATCATGCGGGGATGTTTGTCGATCATTCCATTATACACTGGTCGCGCATCATCATAGCCCGGATCATGTGGTTCCAGCAGGCCACCCCGAAGGCTCACCCGGAATTCCTGAATTAAAGTCTGGCTGATCATGACAAAATAATATTGGTTTAATATTTAATAGTTTAGAGATTATACAAATTGGGATTGGATTCTATTCCGATTGATTTCAACAATTCAGAAATCCCCGGAATATTAAAAACCGCCTTGTTACTGGCCCCATTACTTGCCAATTGGATAAAATAAGGATCATGACGTTCCAGTCCTTCCTTTATAAATGAAACAGCTGCCTCATTTTTACATAGGTTTGCGGCTGCAATCGCCAGAATCATCGGTGGTACATAGCCTGTTCTTGATCTGGTGATCAGCTCCCTGTATAGAAATTCCGCTTCTTCCTTGTGCTGATATTCTGAAGGTTGAGCTAAAATACAAAGAAGTCCTGCTACCGCCCAGCAGTGCCTGCCGGAAATGTTGATTGCATATTTATACTCCTCTATGGCTTTACTGAAATTTCCGAAAGTTTGATGGCAATATGCCATAGTATACCATGCTAAAAAGGATTCCCGGTCGAATTCTATGCTTTTTTGTCCAGGTTCAATTGCTTCATTGAACAACCCTGCATCGGTAGCAGTTAAACACAAAATTGACTGTGCATAGGATGACAAAGGATCAAATTCCACGGCTATCCTGGCATGTCTTAATGCTTCCCTTGAGTTGTGTTTAAAATCACGCAAGTAAAAAAGACCATACCAGCACCGGGCCTGGAGAAAACCTGGTTTGAGTTCAAGGGCTTTAACAAAGGCCGTCTCCGCTTTTTCCCCATTATGTTCGAAAAACAATGCTATTATGCCCTGGGCATTGTGGGCTTCGGCCAGGTCCGGCTCAGCCTGAATGGCATGTTTTGCAGCTTTAATAGCCCTGGGCCATGCTTCTTCGGGAGGTATGTAACCATGCAAGCATAACATGGTGTAGCTATCAGCGAGGCCTGTCAGTGCGAGGGCATATTCCGGATCCAGGTTAAGGGCTTCTTCAAAGCACTTCAGCCCATCAATGATATGAAGACCCCGTTTGTAAAAAAGGCTCATTCCCTTCAGGTAAAGCTGGTATGCCTCAACATTCTGCGTTTGTGGTCTTTCCTTGGGTTTTACAGGCTTTCCTGCCAGCGTTATCTGGAGATTGTCAACGATTGATCCTGCAATTTCATCCTGTATGATAAATACATCATTGAGTTCCCGATCGAATTTCTGAGACCAGAGGTGAAAACCTGTTGATGCTTCAATCAGCTGTGCTGTGACCCGGATCCGGTTTCCGGATTTGCGGACACTTCCTTCCAGAATTGTATTAACATTGAGTTTTTCACCAATCGACCGCAGGTCTTCATTCTTGTTTTTAAAACTGAATGCTGAGGTTCGCCCCGCAACTTTCAGTTCGGGAACCTGTACCAGGGTATTGATGATCTCCTCCGAAATGCCGTCGCTGAAATACTCCTGTTCCGGATCATTGCTCATGTTAACAAACGGAAGCACGGCAATGGACTTATCCGAAGAAACGGGTGACGGTTTTATATCATTGGGAATGCCGCGATCCGTACTGACCTGGTCACGAAGGCTGTAAATCATATCCCTGACGGAGTTGGCAATTTTATTGACCTGGTTGCGGTAAATCGTTTTGCTGAAATTCCTGTCCTCCTGGTCCTGGGGCCTCAGGGGTCGATTCACTCCGGGTTCCCTGAAAAAAAAGTCAATGGCGCGGAGGGGACCACCTATTTCTTCCTGGATCAGTTTCAGGTCGCCCGGGTCAAGTTCATGAATCCTGACAGGCAATATCCTGCTTGCCACGTTTCCGTTCCGCAACCTGATCTCACGGCCAAAACGGTCTTCCCTGGCCAGTTTGTTGAAAGCCAGGAATTCATTCTGCCAGGCATAACATTTTGTATCGCAATAGGTTTGAGAAAGAACAGGAATAAAGATCAGTGATTTAAGCCTGTTTGCCAGGCTTTTGTCCACATTATGGGTTTCGAGCAGCCCATCCCGTGGATTTTCATCAAAGTATACGTTAATTTTCTCCTTTACTGTAGCTTCCAGTTCCCTGCTCAGATTCGCCACGAACTCAGTGACCCAACCGTCGTATTTGTTGTCGTTCTGGCGGTAGCTGATAAAAATGTCATTTTCCAGATCCGGGAAAAGACTTGCCATTATATTTGTTAAAAAATTCTTCTAATAAAGTGCAGTCTCAACCCCGGATCAACGTCACGTATTCAGCTGCGTTTATATAACATAATGGCCTTTTAATTTGTTCATTTCAAGGTATTTTTCCACAGATCGACGTGATAGTATGTGCCATCCTTATTTCAAACCTTACTGACAATATCGGTGTCACCATCACCATCCACATCACCGGTCTGAACATCATGCCAGCCGGGATTACCGGTCTGGATTATCCTTGCCACAAATACCGGACGCCGTTTTCTTCCGATGTTTTCCCAGAAAAAACCTCTTTCATTCAGCCCCGGTGCTTTCATCCCGGGATCAGGATCCTCCTGTTCCCCTGTAAATATATCAAAGTCCCCGTCTTTGTCAAAATCTGCAACCGCAAGCGAATGAAGTGATCCGGTGAGGTCTCCCGGGGATGACAGGGCATGCTGAATAAAATCCCTCCCTTTTTTTACGTTCTCGATCCAGAAACCTTTAGAATCCTGGTTGTCACAATCCGTATATACAATATCATTGTCATGGTCACCGTCAAGGTCGGTTACCCAGCTCCTGATGCTTATGCCATACAGGTTTGGTGTGATACCGGTCCGGAATGGCCAGGGAGTATATTGCCAGGTTGTATCCGGTCCCCTTCCGGGGTTTTTGTACCATCCGGCAGGCATTACAATATCAGCAAAAGAGTCACCATTAAGATCCCCGGCACCATGGGGAGCAAATCCCCCGTGCACGCCATTGCTGTTTGGAATATGGCTTACCGTATTGTTGACAGTGTTGCTTACGTCGTTATAATTCCAAACGCCTGCAAGGGTCATATTATAAATCCGCAGGGTTCCCCCGCCTGCATTCTGACTGTAACACAAAAACTCCTTTTTGCCGTCACGGTTGAAATCATAAGCCATGATATCATGATTTTCATTCGGGAGACCTCCCGGATAAATATGCCGGGGCCATGCCGAATCGGGAAAATTTTTCAGAACACCTGGATTCTCAAACCAATACCGTGATACGACCAGATCAGGAAACCCATCATCATTCAGATCAATGGATGCAGCCCCTAGCTGCAGTTTATCTGATATACCGAGATCGTGCCTTTTCCAGGTATCCTGGCTGTTTTCATACCAGTAAACCTGTCCGCCGGAAATTTCTCTCCGGCTGATGGTAATATCCAGGTCACCATCCATGTCAAAATCGTCGAGGGTAAACCCCGAAGTGCCATACTCTGATCCCGGCAACATGGAATCGATGCTGGAATGGATCCAACGCTCAGAAGTAAGCAATTGCGCATAAACACTCATTCTAAAAACAGGGATGAGAAAAAGAAGGCAGGAAAGGGTTGTTTTCATGGTAATTTAAGGGATCAGATGTGCTAGGTGAAAGATTAACAGATTATCAAACTGAAAGGTTTTTAAATTTATTCTTTCAATTTCCATGTCCTGATTTCTATGGATTGAATTTCAGGGAGTTCGTTATGAGGACTGTCCAGATAATAATAAGCCGTGGATGCGAAATCATCTGATCTGTAAAAATTTGTCCAGGCGTTTGGCAGGTCGGGATTTTCAAGATTAACTGCACTGTCCTTTTTATGTATCTGTATCATATTTGGTGCTTCATGAACTGTTATGGGAATGAGGTCAACATTCTGACCCTGCAAACCTATGACGATGTCCTTGGTGTTGCCTCCGATCTGCTGGATCGTTACGCGGCAATCGGTTTTGAAATAAACCGGATCAGGGATGTGAAATCGGTAAAACGACCATTGCAGGTTCTTTTCATCCGCAATCAGGCAACCGGTATACCTGTTATAGAATGAACCCTGTCCCCATGCCGTGCCAATATAATCCTCCGTACCGGTACCGACTAGGGTTGGAAATTCAAGGTCACCGTTCATATAGATCTTAACCTCACCTTCCCCCCACCAGCAGTTTTTATAGGCAGGATTGGCGTTTACGCAGACATTGGAACCCAGAAACCTGCCCCTGCCGTTTATTTTCGGCATAATTTCAAAGTCCTTTCCCAGCGTGGTCAGAGTATCCCGGTGCCAGAAGCCATGAAAATAAAGATATTCTTCGCTCCAGTTTTTCAGCAATTGCAGGTCGATATCATAAAATACCATCGCGAGATCGGCATCCGATTCATTGACCAGCACGATCCTTGCCGACTTTTTAAAGGGCATTTGGATAAAACAGTTAAATGAGCGGCCCTCCGGGTTAGCAAACAATTCATTTTCATACACTGCAGTTTTTCCCAGCCCGACTCCAAAAAAGTCACCAAAGGGGACCGATACGGCCGGTTTTTCTTCATTGTCCCAATACATGTTAATGATCAGGCTCCGCAACATTTTTGGAGACCGGTCACTGATTGTAACCCAAATACGGTTTATTATGCCCGGGCCTTCCATATTAAGCAGGGTTTTTGCAGAACCCGCGGTGATACTGTCGCAGGCATGTCCCTTTGCACCGCCATTTTCCATTCCCCCGCGGCCTTTTTCACCGGTCATATTTTCAAAGCTGACCCAGCGGGGTTCGATGTTATCATCATAGGTGAACATCCCACGCAGTGTATTATTCCCCGATCGGTTTTCAGGTTTGCAACTGCCAAGCATCAGGATTGTAAAGAGAATAAGGAGAAGTGTTTTCATCATGGTTAATATGAATTTCCTGCTTAAGATAATTTAAAGTTCCTAAATTTTATAAATATTCGTTTTTACCATACTTTTTTTTGATTGTTTTTAACGCATTTTTTCAAGGTCGGATCTGACTGCTTGCTTATATTTTTCATACTTTTGATATAAATCTCACGAATTCCGAAACAGCATTTAATACGATCGTTATGAAAAGGAGAACATTTGTCAAGGCGGTTGCCGGGACAATCCCGGTATTGGGTTTATTTCCTGCCGGTCTGGAAGGAATGACCCGTGAAATGTCAGGGGGTCAGATCGAAAAAAGGTCCCTGGGCAAGACCGGTGAAAAACTTTCCATAATAGGATTTGGAGGAATTGTGGTTATGGATGCAACACCCGAACAGGCATCTGCACGGGTGAAAGAAGCCATTGATTACGGGATCAATTACTTTGATGTGGCTCCTTCATACGGAAATGCCATCGTCAAACTTGGTCCGGCCCTGGAGCCATACAGGAAAAAGGTATTCCTGGCGTGTAAAACAACGGAAAGAAGCAGGGAGGGATCCAGAAAGGAGCTGGAACAATCCCTGAAGGATATGCGTACCGATCATTTTGATCTGTATCAGTTGCATGCCGTTACTACCATGGAGGATGTGAACACCATTTTTGCTGCGGATGGGGCTATGGAGACCTTTCTGGCGGCGAGGAAAGAGGGCAAGGTGCGTTTCCTGGGATTTTCAGCACATTCGGTTGAGGCAGCTATGGCCCTTATGGATCACTTCGATTTTGACACCATTCTTTTTCCGATAAATTATGCCACATGGTATGCCGGTAATTTTGGTCCCCAGGTGCTGGATCGTGCACATGGAAAAGGTATGGGAATCCTCGCATTAAAGGCGATGGCCAAGGGTCCCTGGTCCGAAAACGCCACAGATAAGATCTCCAAGTGCTGGTACGAACCTCTCTCAAATCCTGAGGAAGCACTCATGGGATTAAGGTTTACCCTGTCACATCCTGTTACGGCAGCCATACCCCCGGGAAATGAAAATATTTTCAAAATGGCATTGGAAATATCCGGAAAGGTAAAACCCCTGGATCAGGCAGAAATAGAGAATATTAAAGTCAAAGGACTGGCCGGCAAACCCTTGTTTACGTTTCCTGCAGCAGTGTGACCGGCGTTAACCGGTCTTTCCCGAAAAGCCGACCTGCCATCGCACAGTTTCCTTTTGGCCCTGAAACCGGAGTCTTAATGTATTTCCGGTTAATTCTGAATCTACGGGAACATCACGGTTCCCGGCAGAGGTAGCTTTTATTTGGGCAATGCTTATCCCTGAGGGAACATATATAAACAGTGAATAGTTATCTCCGGGAACTGTTTCAGAGGAACCACTCAGTCGGTTTTGCGAACTGTCCCAGTCCAGCGACAGGATTGAATAGGCACCCGTAATATGCCTCGATGTGCCGATCAGCTGGGGACGGTCCAGCAACGGATGTATCAGCAATACCCGGGTGTCATGGGGTTCCACCTCCACCGTCATCCGATCCTGAAAAACCCCCAGGGTCTTTTGTTGCCAGAAGTCGAATACAATAAAGTTACCCGGTTCATCAAGGCCCAGCTTGTCCGACAATGAAAATTCCTTTATCTGCGGAAAGCTCCTCCAGTTGGTAATACCGGCAATGTCATATATCCCGCTTACAGCGTTCACTTTTAAATTCAGGATCTCAGGGTAATTGTGGATGTATTCGTCGGGCGTGGTATGTTTGAATTTATCCCATGTCATATCCGTTCCACGGCTGAATAAGTCGACGGGCATTACAGGCATGGTGGGCATTGTCATTTTCAAAAGCAGGGCTCTTTCTTCGGGAACATCGGTCATAACGCTGGCCAGGGGGTAAACCACCCCGGTGAGGGAAACATAGGAAACCAGTGTGCGTGCTTCTGCCAGGCTGGTCCCGTAACCAACCACCGGATCCTCCCTTGTCCGAGTGACCTCCAGGAACCGCGGCACCATTTTCTTTCCTGCTTCTACAACGCTCATTTGGGGTGACACATCAATCCCCTCACCCGGCATCAGGTAAAAAACCATATGATTTAAAAACGCGTTGGCGTTTATGGAACTGAACAGCGCATAGGATCCCTGCCAGCTGTTGTAAACGTCATGCCCGCAAAAGGAGGAGTTAAAATACCCGATGCCATTGAGCGGGGCCCCTGCCTGGCATCCTTCCACAAAGGTTTCCGGACCAATGACATCCCGGATCAGTTTCAGCCGGTTCCGGTAAGCGACTATCGGATCAACCGATTTATCGTACAGCTTTGATTTATCCACAGCCGGAGCATATTTAGGGATGGCTATTTCGCCATCAAACTTATAGTATTCAAATCCCCATTCCTTTAATGTGGTGAAAAGCTTTCTCAACCAATCCTGAACACCCGGGTTGGTGGCATCCAGTGTAGGGGTTGAATAGTCAAGTATCAGGTTTCCTTTCATATCACGAAGATACCAGTCCGGATGGGAAGCTACAGCTCCGGCATATGCATTGGGCACCAGCCATAAACCGGGAGACAATCCTTTTGATTTGATATAGTCTGCAATCCATTTGGGTCCGTGCGGGTAATATCCCCTTGTATCCCAATGGTCTATCCAGTTGTGCTTCATCCCGTCCTTATCATTGTCGTATCCGTCATCAATCTGAACATACTTAAAACCGTAAGGTTTGAGATTTGCAGAAAGCCAGTCCGTATTGCGGACAATGTCATCCTCCCTTGCTTCATTGTAGTACGCTGTCCAGCTGCACCACAAAACCGGGGCTGTTGGAAATACGGAGTCATCAAAACGTTCGTAAACAGGCACTCCAAGTACACGGGTGTAATAATCAGGAATAATGCGCAAAAGTGCATTTCCCGGTACGGGCATTGTAATTTGAAGTATATCCGGAATGTCAGGGTCACGTTTCATCAATGTCGTTAAGGGAAAAACAATGGCAATGTCCTTATTGCGGTCAAAAACACAATGTAGATTTGAAGCTGCAACCCGGCCCAGGGCGAAGGTCATAATTTCGGGGTTCCTTAACGGAAGAAAGGACGGATTTCGTGTTTCCTTTCCGCCAAACGCACCCACCACTTCGTCGGTACCCACCCAGTTTACCGGCACTCCGTTGGGATCGAGAATATTGGCAACAGGGCGATCGGCGGAGGAAGGAGCCTCTGCGGTGAGAACCAGGTCAGCGGAAGTACAGGAAATCAGGATGCTGTTCTCACTGGCAGAGAATGTTATGGTAGAAACAGGATTCTCTGTCCGGACAAGGAACAGTTCTCTTTTTTTCTCAACTGACCAATCCCGCAATGGGATGTGATCCATGCCATCCCTTTGCGGGAAGGAATCCTTTATACCTTTCAGGTTAAGCCGGATTGCATTCAATACCATTCCCAGGCTATCCCGGGAAATAGTCAGAAATTCCTGCTTTGTATCAGCAGTTATTGTCCAGCCTTTGTAAATGAAAGTTTCCCGGGTATCTTCCCCGGATGGCAGGGGGAAGGACCCCGTAAATGCTAAACCAAAATGATAAATAAGGACGAGCAACAGTCCTTGCCGTGCATAACTTTTCATACAGAACATTTTAATTACCGGTTCTTTTTTCATGTCTTTAAGATTTGAATTTGCTTCCTGCCACGCATCATATTTTGGTAAAAGTTACATAAGATCGATGTACTATTCAAAAAAAAATCAATCTCTGATGAACGAAGGTCTCTGCCGGCACAGATTTCATTTTTTAATTGTATATTCACTTTGTAAAATTTCGACTTATTTAATCCTTATTACCATGGTACTTTCAAAGACATCAATATTTCTTATTCTTGCCTGTATTTTCCCTGCAGTCAAGGCACAGAAAGAAGCAATACCTGAAATGTTCAGGTCCTCATTGCTGACACCGGTCAACAGCTTCACATCCGGTGTGGAGGGTCCGGCGGTGGACAGGAAAGGAACTTTATATGCTGTAAATTTCGACAGGCAGGGAACCATTGGCGTTGTCACCCCTGAAGGTGCCGGGGAGGTTTTTGTTGAATTGCCGGGTGGGAGCATCGGCAACGGGATCCGGTTCGACAGCCATGGTGATATGCTCATCGCAGATTATACGAACCACAACGTTCTGAAGGTGGACATGAAAACCCGTAAGATAAGCGTGTTTGCAAATGAACCGCGCATGCATCAGCCAAATGATATTGCCATTGACAGCAGGGACAGGGTATATGCCAGCGATCCGGACTGGAAAGCCGGAAAAGGACGTATATGGCGGATAGATAACAATGGCAAAATTACATTGCTGGACAGTCTGGATGGAGCAGCCAACGGCATTGAAGTCAGCACGGATGAAAAAACCTTGTATGTGAATGCCGTGCCCAATGTCTGGGCGTATGATCTCCTACAGGACGGTAACGTTGGCAAAAAGAGGTTGCTGATCACATTCCCCGATTTCGGCATGGACGGAATGCGGTGTGACGTAAAAGGGAATCTCTACATCGCCCGGTTTGGAAAAGGAACCGTGGTCAAAGTCTCACCCGAAGGCAAGGTGTTGAATGAAATTGTGCTGATCGGGAAACGGCCTACAAATGTTGCATTTGGCGGGAAAGACGGACGTACAGTATTTGTTACCTTGCAGGACCAGGGCAATATTGAGAGTTTCGTGGCTGATGAACCGGGACGGGAATGGAAAATGGCGAAATAAATTCACCTTCAAAATAAAAAATTCAAGGAAATGAAACGCAGGGATGTCATCAAAAGTCTGACCGTATTGCCGGTGGCCGGGGCGGCAATCGGGAGTGTATTGCCCATGGAATCAATGCTGGCTTCACCCGCTTCCCCTTCCGCCGCAAAACGGAATTTATTCAGGGAGCTTGGTATACGCACTTTCATCAATGCCGCAGGAACATATACCTTCATGTCGGGTTGCCTGATGCATGACGAGGTATTGGATGCGATCAGGTCCACAGCCCATGAGTTTGCGTTGATTGATGAGGTGCAGGATAAGGTGGGTGAAAAAATAGCTGCCCTTTGCCATGCCGAGTCTGCCACGGTTACGGCAGGATGCTGGTCTGCACTGGTATTGGGAACAGCCGGCGTCCTGACAGGAACGGATATGAAGAAGGTAGCCCAGTTGCCGGATCTCAGGGGAATGAAATCCGAGGTTATCGTTCAGAAAGCCCATAATGAAGGCTATGTCCATGCCCTGACCAACACTGGTGTCAGAATAGTTGAAATAGAAACGGCTGAGGAATATGAAAAAGCCGTAAATGAAAAAACGGCGATGATGTGGTTCCTGAATTATGCCAGTCCCAATGGCAGGATCGCAGATAAAGAATGGGTAGCCCTTGGGAAAAAGAAAGGCATACCAACCATGATCGATATGGCTGCTGATGCCACCCCCGTTGAAAACATGTGGAAATTCAACGACATGGGATTTGATCTGGTTTGCGTTTCGGGAGGCAAAGGTATTCGTGGTCCCCAGAGTGCCGGGATACTCATGGGCAAAAAAGATCTGATCGCTGCGGCCCGGTTAAATGCACCCCCCCGGGGCGGTAATATTGGCCGCGGGATGAAAGTAAACAAGGAAGAGATACTGGGCATGTATGTTGCCCTTGAAAAGTTCATCAACCTCGACCATGCCAGACAATGGAAAATATGGGAAGACCGCATAGCCATCATGGAAAGTGCCGCCAAAAAGGTATCCGGTGTGACCACCAGTGTTATCGTTCCCCCGGTTGCAAACCGCACACCCACCCTTATCCTTTCATGGGATTTGAAAAAGGTGAAAGTTTCCCGCGATGAATTTCAGGAAAGGCTCAGAAAAGGAAGCCCTTCCATTGAAGTGATGGGAGGGAAGGATGAAACCATTGTCATCACTTCCTGGAATCTGCAGCCCGGTGAGGAAAAGCTGGTAGCAAAGCGCCTCCGGGAAGAATTTACCCTTGCATCGGTATAATATGAACAGGGAATTGACCAGAACCCAAAATTATTCTTACTTTATGAAATTAAAACAAGTATTCTTTATTTCAGCTTTTTTCCTGATGGCAGGATTATCCATGGCTCAGACATACAACATAGTCATTAAGGGGGGTCATGTTATTGATCCCAAAAACAATATTGACGATGTGATGGATATTGCCATCACCGATGGAAGGATAGCACTTGTTGCCAAAAACATTGAAGCGAAGGACGTGAAACAGGTGGTGAATGCCAAAGGTCTTTATGTCACACCGGGTTTGATCGATATTCATACCCATGTTTTTTATGGCACCTTTCTGGATCAGCAGTATATGAACGGACCCAATGCAGTGGTTCCAGACGGGTTTACTTTCAGGGTGGGGGTAACCACGATTGTGGATGCCGGCAGTGCCGGCTGGCGTTCCTTTCCTGCATTCAAAAAACAGACAATTGAAAAATCTCAGACAAGAGTACTGGCATTTTTGAATATTGTTGGAGAAGGCATGAGAGGTGGCCCGTTTGAGCAGAACATCAAAGACATGAACGCAAGGTTCACAGCTGATTTTGCAAAGGCGAACGCAGCCGACATTGTCGGAATCAAGCTTGCCCATTATGAAGGACATGACTGGACACCCGTAGACAGCGCTGCTGAGGCCGGTAAACTTGCCGGTATACCTGTCATGGTGGATTTTGGAGGAAGCAAGCCTCCACTGCCTCTTGAAGAACTTTTCATGAAACATTTGCGCCCCGGGGATATCTTCACGCATTGTTATGCTCAGTTGTCAGGCGGCAGGGAGTATATCGTGGATATTCAGACCGGCCGGATCAAGCCATTTGTTCTGGAAGCGGAGAAAAGGGGAATTGTTTTCGATGTGGGATACGGGGGAATCAGTTTTGCTTTTTCCCAGGGTATTCCGGCCATAAAGAACGGCTTTTACCCCAGGACAATCAGCACCGACCTGCACATCGGAAGCATGAATGGTGCCATGAAGGATATGCTCACCACCATGTCAAAAATCATGGCAATGGGAATGGATCTGCAAAGTGTCATCAAGGCCAGTACCTGGGCGCCAGCGCAGGTAATTCAGCGGGAAGAGCTGGGGAATCTTTCGGTGGGTTCTGAAGCTGACATTGCCATTCTTCAGGTGAGGGAAGGAAAATTTGGCCTGTTCGATTACACCGGAACCAAAATTGAAACAACAAAAAAACTGGAGTGTGAAATGACCATCAGAAACGGGAAAATAGTCTATGATCTGAACGGAATTGCAGATCCGGTTATTCTGATCCGCCGGTAATCCGGCAGGATAACAAAACCAGGAAATTATTTTATCATTTTATATTTATTTCATTTTTAATTATAAATCAATTGTTATGAAAACACAAAGAAGATCCGCATTAAAGAAAATGTTTGCGTCGCTGTTGGGTGTGACGGGAATTGGACTTGCAGCCAGTGCAAAGCCTTTTGCATCGGAAGAAAAGACTGCCGGAAGTATTACAAATTTTCAGGATGTACCCTTGTTTTCCGGTAATACACGTTTTGGAAACCTTGTATTTATTGCAGGTAAGGGTGCCCATGTGGCTCCGTTTACGATAGCTGCCCATACTGAGATTGTTCTTAAATCACTTGAGGAGGAACTGATAAAAGCCGGCTCATCCATGGAAAAAGTGTTGAAAGTAACCGTTTACCTGAATGATATTGCCGATTACAAAGGCATGAATGAAGTATACAAGGGCCGTTTCGGTAAGAATCCCCCGGTAAGAAGCACCATTGCGGTAGCCAAAGGTGGTGTACCCGGTGATTCACTCGTTGAGATGGATTGCATCGCATATATTTAGGCAGTTTGGAAGTTAAGCGTAGTCAGGAGACTACGCTTAGCGAGGTTTGTAAGCGTAGTAAGGAGACTACGCTTAGCGGGAGATTTTTAATTATAACCGATCCTCATATATTATTAAATACCACAAAAATGAAATATAAAATTTCTTTACTGGTATTTCTGATCATTTCCATATCCGTTTCATTTAGCCAGGATAAGGATTCAAAACTAAATGAAATACGGATCGAAAGGCACAAGGCCGTAAAGATGAGCGACGGAGTAGTGCTTTACGCTGATGTATATCTCCCGGAGGCCCCGGGCAGGTATCCCACTTTGGTCACCCGTACTCCTTACGGTGTTCAGCGGGATGGCGTGCATGAAATAATGGTTAAGTTTGCCCAGCATGGATATGCGGTTGTAGTCCAGGATGTCCGGGGAAGATATGAAAGCGAAGGAAAATGGGAACCCTTCCGGGATGAGGCAAAGGATGGTTTTGAAACCATTGAGTGGGCTGCAGCGCAGCCTTTTTCGAACGGGAAAGTTGCAACGCAGGGCGGGAGTTATGTCGGACATAATCAATGGGCTGCTGCAAGCCTGAAACCTCCTCATCTTGTTGCTGCATTTCCGTCCCTCGCATCCACCAATATTTATGCAAACTGGCTGACAATGGGGGGTGCTTTCAGACTGAGTTTTAATTACGGCTGGGGGGTGGTTCGCATGCCCAACAGAATTATGCTGCCCCAATACTGGCATACTGAGAACTATATGCCTGAAAAACTGAAATATGATAACATCCTGATGCACCTTCCGCTGCAGGATGCGGATGAAGTGAATGAAGGGCAGGCCGTTCGGCATTACCGCGACTGGCTGAAACATGGAAGTTATGATGAGTACTGGAAAGCCATCAGTGACGAAGAACGGTTTAACATGATCAGCGTGCCGGTTCATACCCTGGGCGGCTGGTTTGATATATTCATCATGGGAACTGTAAATGGGTATATGGGCGTAAAAAATCACGGGGCTACTCCGGAAGCGCGAAACGGGACCCGGATGATCATAGGACCCTGGGGACACGGTCCTACCCAGTCGTTCGGAGGAATTGACTTCACCCCGGCTGCCATGATCGATATGTTCGAAACACAGCTCGCCTTTTATGACTATCACCTCAAAGGCATAAACAGCGGACCGGATCAGAAGCCTGTCAGGCTTTTTTACATGGGCATCAACAAATGGCGGAGTGAATCGGATTGGCCGGTTCCAGGAACCGAATACAGAGAAATGTATATTACAGGTGGGAGATCCGCAAATTCCGTACGCGGCAGCGGAATGCTTGCATTTAACCGTCCTGCCGCAAAGGGGGTCGACCACTACCGGTATGATCCGTTAAATCCC
>Ga0105092_10000920_pt1 | contig 15591 bp, 9 predicted proteins | sample PPLLak2March2015_FD_87021 | JGI IMG/M metagenome (GOLD analysis project Ga0105092, IMG submission 87021) | Freshwater sediment microbial communities from Prairie Pothole Lake near Jamestown, North Dakota, USA - PPLs Lake P7 Core (1) Depth... | ecosystem: Environmental > Aquatic > Freshwater >... | reverse complement strand
GTTCACAACCACCTCAGGCCCGGAAAATTGATCGTTCTCGAAAGCACGACTTATCCCGGAACCACGCGAGAGGTTGTGTTACCGATACTGGAAAAGTCAGGGTTTAAGGCCGGCAAAGATTTTTTTCTTGCCTACTCACCGGAGCGAGTGGATCCCGGTAACAAAGCTTTCACAACTTGTAACATTCCTAAGGTCATTGGAGGAATCACTCCCCGCTGTACAGAGCTCGCCACACTCCTGTACCAACAGTTTGTTGAGCGCACTGTGCCGGTCTCTTCGCCGGAATCTGCAGAAATGGTCAAGCTTCTGGAAAACACTTTTCGCAGCGTTAATATCGCCCTGGCAAACGAAATGGCCGGAATGTGCGGCAAACTACACATCAATGTTTGGGAAGTCATCGAGGCTGCCAAAACCAAACCCTTCGGTTTTACACCCTTCTATCCGGGACCCGGTCTTGTTGGTGGGCATTGTAATCCGATCGATCCGTATTATCTGGCTTGGAAGGCGAGAATGAATGGTTTTCAGCCCCGTTTGATTGAGCTAGCCACCATCATAAACAGCCAAATGCCGGGTTTCACTGTTAACCGAATTGCCGATGCACTCAACAGACGTAAAAAGAGTATGAACGGATCCCGTGTTCTTGCCCTGGGTGTTGCGTACAAAAGTGATGTTAATGACATCCGGGAGTCGGCGGCGCTAGAGGTGGTGAAACTATTAATGGGAGAAGGTGCAAACGTCTCATATTCCGACCCCTATGTTTCCAAAGTCGAAATCGGGGGCGAAATTTTAGCTTCGGCCAACCTCACATCCGAGTTACTTAAGTCCATGGACTGTGTGGTTATATTGACGGACCATTCTTTGTTTGATTATCCGATGATCGCTAATAACAGTCCGCTCGTTGTCGATTGTCGAAATTCTTTACGAGATTTCTCGGGCCCGAATATCCTACCTCTCTGAGCGGGCAGATCGAGCCATATCAGAACCTTTGTGTTTTACGAAAAGCCGGGAAACTCGATATTGAGTGTTTGGTAAAATTTTATGCAGGCTTATACACTTGTTACAAAAGGATGGCTTGAGGCTCGCAAAAGTGTAAGAAATGTTTACATTTTCATAGTGTTACACAATGAAATTATTTAGGAAAAATTGTTGACTTTGAGAGTTCCTGCGTCGTATAGATTACTTTATCGCCATTGTTGACTAGTATCTTGCCAATCCGTGCAAATCGGGGCAAATTTCCATGTTCCGCGAACTTACCGCGGTCGTGAAGTTAGTGGAGCGGTCCAGTAAGCACCGAGTAGAATGAACGTGACAAACAGCTTGCGTCCCTCCCATATCCAAACCAAGAATCAACGAAAAAGCTTAGCCTCAGAATCTATGGTTTCAACACCGCACATTCTGGTCGTAGACGATGACTCATTGATTTGCCAGCAGCTAGAGCGGTTATATACGAACGATGGTTATCGCGTCACGGTCGCCTCGCTAATAGAGCAGGCGCAACAAGTGCTCGAAAAGGAAGACATTGATCTGGTTATTACCGACGTTCGGCTTGCGGGACCACTAGACGGCGTGGAATTGACGAGGCTCATTGCAGAACGATGGAGCGATATTCCGGTGATCGTGATGACAGGATATGCGGAGATCCAAACTGCAGTGGAGGTTCTCAAGATCGGCGCCAGCGACTATTTGGTCAAGCCTTTGACTGCAGCTGCAATTCAAGAGTCAACACGGACGGTGCTGCAAAGGGCTGTTCTGTTCACTGAGATCCGGAAACTGCGACGGCATCTCAAGGAAAATTGTGAGTTCGGTGGGATGCTAAGCAGGACACCTGAAATGCATCAGGTCTTTGAGACCATTCGTATGGTCGCGCCCACAGACGGCACCGTCGTGGTAGAAGGGGAGACAGGGACCGGAAAGGAACTCGTAGCCAGCGCCATCCATCATCAAAGCAGCCGGCGGGATGGTCCGTTTGTGACGATTAACTGTGGCGGTGTTCCAGAATCGCTTCTCGAAAGCGAACTCTTCGGTTATGAACGCGGGGCCTTCACTGGGGCAGATCAAGCAAGAGCGGGCAAAATCGAAATGGCCCATGGGGGCACTTTGTTTTTGGACGAAATTGAGAATATGCCGCTTACCATGCAGGCAAAGTTGTTGCTGGTTCTTAGTGATCAGAGAGTTCAACGTCTTGGAGGAAACCGGTGGACTCGCGTTAATATGCGTGTCATAGCGGCAAGCAACGTTCCGTTAAGGACACTGGTGGCGCAGGGCAAGATGCGAAGTGACTTTTACTACCGAATACACGTCATCCCAGTCCGCTTACTGCCGTTGCGGCAGCGCACACAAGATATTCCTCTTCTGGTCCAGGATTTTTTGCGTCATCACCCGGTCGCTCTGCAAAAGAAAATAACCGGAATATCGCCGACAGCTATTGATCACCTGATGCAGCATTCCTGGCCCGGCAATGTCAGAGAGTTGCAAAACGTGCTGGAGAAAGCGGTTATCCTGACAAAATCCCGGATGTTAAATGTGGCTGATCTCGACTTGGAGCGGATTACCATAGCGACGGATGCGCCAGGCAGCATCAAAAAATTCGCCGACCTTTCCATGAATCAATGGATTCAGGAACAGGAAAAAGCATATCTCATTCATAAACTTAAGACGTTCGGCGGACGGATAGATCTAACCGCAAAAAGCTGCGGTGTAGACGCCAGAACGATCCACCGCAAAATGCAGATTTACGGTCTCAATAAAAAGGTGTTTAGCAAGGGTTCATCAATAAGCCGTTTCACGGCCTTCAGCAAATCTCAAGAGAACCGCTAGTAAGCCAAAATGGGTTTCGAAGGTCCTAATTTTTTAGCCTACCTTTTCAGTCAAGTGGCGAAAATGAATCGCTTTCTCTAATTTTGACCCACCATTTACCCCGCCGCTTTCTAACCAGCTGCAAATTCTCTCCCACGTGACCCGCAATCCCTCTCTTATCGAATTAAATCCAATCTGATCGTTTTCGTTCCCTTCTATCGGAATTGCCATGCGGAGCCATACCGTTTTGGAAACTGTAACAACGAGCCCAAAAACCATGATAACGATCAGACTCTTGCCTCTCAAAACGCTTCTTGTGACGAGCTAAATAACCTACAAAGAGCTTGTCTCATACGTCCGAGAATGATGCTTGGCTCTCGGAAGGTCGCATCGGCGATCACGCCCGTCCTCGATGCCGGGGCGTTCTCTCGGAACACCCAAAAGATTGGGGACGAGTTTTGATCGGGCCGTGCTGCCTTATCATCGTAGGCAAAATCTTCATTTAGCCATTCCAACACTCTTTCGCTCTGGTCGAACCAGAACTTTGCTTCCAATCCGGTTGTTTCATAGCCAATTGTGGCCTGGTATCGGCATTGCTCTATACAACGCTGCATGAGTACATTCGACAAAAAAACAACCCACTTGGAAATCCCGGCTCAAGAGGCGGATACAGAGCACTTGCTACTGGAGCGGCTCGGAAAGAGTGAGTCGGAAGCTGATTACTTTCGGTGGCTGCTTTTTGTTGTTGGTTTTTACCGAGGGGTACAGAAGATAGACGCTGCAAAAGCTTTGCTTGAGCGCTTCAACGAAATGAGCAACAACAATGAACAAAGGGCTTATTGCTATCTCACCCTCGGCCAGATTGCCACAGATGAGCAGCGCTTTGAAGCCGCGCTCGACCATTTCAATAAAGCCTTAGAACTCAATCCAAAGCAAAAGAAGATCGTTTATGTGCTCCACAATAACGCAGCCTATTGCCTCAATGCCGTTCGTTGCTTCACAGAGGCGGAGCGGCATTCCCTTATGGCTATTGAGATCAACTGGACACGAGCCAGCGGATATCGCAACTTGGGAATTAGCCTGAGAGGGCAAGGTAAAATAGTGGAAGCAGGCTGGGCGTTAGTCGAAGCGGCAAGATTGGACGCGTCGGATGAGCGCGCGCGTGTTCTGCTCCGAACGCTGATCGAGGAAAACCCTGAGCTTGCGTTGCGTTGCCCTTGGGTAGTGGAGGGGTTGACGCCGAACCCAGGCAACGAACTCACATTTCGCAACTGAAGTCGGACATCAATCCAATCTGCGGATTGAACCCAGGTTTTCAGACCGGCCCGAAATCTCGTCGACGAAGACAGAAGCAGCCGTAAAGGATACGTGAAACACTTCGCGCTAGGCGCAAAAAGTTCAAGCCGTCTTCCCAACTCGCTTTACAAAATGTATTTGGCGCAGTAGATTCGCCTTGCCGACTCGCAAATCCAATCGAGTAATACCGCCGGGCTCGTGCATCATCTTCAAGGGGTTTCTTGTGAGGAAGGTGAGAGACATATTGGAGACCAAGGGCCGCGACGTTTGGTCCATTGAGCCTGGCGCTTCGGTCTATGATGCGATGAAGCTTATGGCCGACAAAGGAATCGGTGCTCTTCTAGTAATGGAGGGCCCAAAGCTGGTGGGTATAATCTCCGAGCGGGATTATGCACGAAAAATCATCCTGCAGGGCCGTTCGTCCCCGACCACCGAGGTCAGAGAAATCATGACCCCTCGTGTGGTGTATGCTGAGCCCGATCGCAACGTCGAGGAATGTATGGCTTTGATGACGGAAAAACGTATTCGACATTTACCGGTGATGGAACAAGGTCAAGTGTGTGGGGTGATCTCGATCGGAGACCTGGTAAAAGCGATCATCGCCGAGCAAAAGTTTATTATCGAACAGCTCGAGCGCTATATCACCGGCTGACGCTCCCCAAAACATATCTTTCGGGCTGCGAATATATTGCGGCCTCCCTTGGGCAGTTATCCTCTTCAGTTCAAGTTTGTCTTCCTCTTGATAGCTAATTTCCTTTTGAATTCAAATAAGATCCGCTTGATATAGCATTTTTTTGATGAATTTATATTTCCTTAACCATGGTGCTTGACATTGATTCTTGTTAATGACATAAGAAGTTTAAGTGTTAGACCGGTTAAAGCTAAAATAATTAACTTGCTAGATCTAATAGATTTAAAAATACTTTCTATTCTGCAAAATAGCGGTAGGTCTCGTCTTGCTGATATTGCAGAGGAGGTAGAGCTTTCGGCGCCGGCTGTGATGGAGCGGGTAAAGAAGCTGGAGGTTGGTGGAATCATCAAAGGATATCAGGCCGTCGTTGACGGCAAGAAAGTCGGCAAGGACATAACGGCCTTTATCGGTGTGTCGGTCGGCAACCAACGAGACATGAATAAGTTCGCCACGCAGATGTTGCAGCACCACGACGTGCTCGAATGCCATCATGTGACGGGAGATGAAAGCTTTATCCTCAAAGTTAAATCGGCGAACACCGGTTCTTTGGAGAAATTGCTGGGCGATATTCGCTCAGTGGAAGGAGTAACGCGGACGGTTACCAAGGTGGTGCTTTCTACGGCGAAGGAGAGCCAAACTTTGGATCTTGATGAAAGTTTAGTAGAACATTCCAACGCGAAAAAAAAGTGATACTTCGGTCACAATTTGTCATTGACGCAAGATGGGTTTCTCGATATGGCCTAACTTTTTGCCACAACGTTCCACAGTATGGCGACTCGCGCATCTGGTTTTTTGTAACACCAGCGGTCTAATCAAGCGAAGGGTAGAATATGAAAATTGCCAACTTCCCTCCCAAACAAGGCCTTTATGATCCGAGGTTTGAACACGATGCCTGTGGCGTCGGATTCGTTGTCAATATCAAGGGTGAGAAGTCCCGTGAAATCGTCGAGCAGGCGCTGACGGTGTTGCAAAACCTCGATCACCGTGGGGCGTGCGGCTGCGAAGAAAATACCGGTGACGGTGCGGGAATCTTGCTTCAAGTGCCTCATGCTTTCTTTCAAGACGCGTGCGAGGGGCTCGGTTTTCGGCTGCCTGATCCGGGCGAATATGGTGTCGGCATGCTCTTTCTACCGGACCATCGTACTCAGCGGCGGCAATTTGAAAAGATCCTTGAAGAAATCATAGTCAGCGAGGGACAGCGCCTTCTCGGCTGGCGCAAGGTTCCCACGGATAATTTGTATCTGGGCGAGACGGCGAAATCCTACGAGCCCTTCGTCCGGCAGGTGTTCGTCGGGCGCGGCGAGGGCATCGAGGACGATTTGGCCTTTGAGCGTAAGCTTTTCGTGATTCGGCGCCGGGCAGAGAACTCGATACGTTATGCCGGACTTCCGGGCTCGGACTTCTTTTATATCCCCAGTCTGTCCTGCCGGACAATTATCTATAAGGGGATGTTGACCCCGAGACAGGTCATTACTTTTTATCCGGATCTTTCCGATCCGTCGGTAGAATCCGCGATTGCGGTTGTGCACTCCCGTTTCAGCACCAATACGTTCCCTAGCTGGGGACGCGCGCATCCTTATCGCTACCTCATCCACAACGGTGAGATCAACACACTGCGCGGCAATGAGAACTGGATGCACGCCCGCCAGGGAATGGTTGAGTCCGAGCTATTTGGTAATGATCTGAAAAAGGTCTTCCCGATCATCCAGGCCGACGGTAGCGATTCAGCGAAATTCGACAACTGTCTTGAGTTCTTGGCATTGAGCGGGCGCTCGTTACCCCAGGCGGTTATGATGATGATTCCGGAACCGTGGGAAAATCATGAGAGCATGGACGAGAGAAAACGGGCCTTTTACGAATATCACAGCAGTCTGATGGAGCCATGGGATGGCCCGGCATCGATCGCTTTTACCGACGGTACGGTTGTCGGCGCCGTGCTCGACCGCAACGGCTTGCGCCCGTCGCGCTATTACGTCACCAAGGACGATCTCGTCATCATGGCCTCCGAGGTCGGTGTTTTGGACGTTCCGCCGGAACGCGTTCTGGAAAAGCGGCGCCTGCAGCCCGGTCGCATGTTTCTGGTCGACACCAGTGAAGGGCGCATCATCAGCGACGAAGAGATTAAGCAGCAGATGGCGGCGGCTCAGCCCTACGGCAAGTGGCTAAAAGAAAACCTGATTCACTTCGACATGCTTCCCAACGTCTCGGAACAGGAACCGACAGCCAATCACCAAGCGACGCTACAGCGTCTACAGGCTTTCGGCTATAACTTCGAAGACCTTCGTATCAACATCGGGCCCATGGCACAGAATGGCATTCAACCGGTCGGCTCAATGGGTACGGATACGCCATTGGCAGTGCTGTCCGATCAACCGCAGTTGCTTTACAACTATTTCAAACAGCTTTTTGCGCAAGTGACCAACCCGCCCATCGATCCCATTCGTGAAGAGTTGATTACCTCGACCACACTGACCTTAGGTTCGGAAGGCAATCTCGTCGATCCCAAGCCGGAAAGCTGTCGGCAGCTTAGGCTTCACGATCCCATTTTAAAAAACTCGGATATGGAGAAGTTGCGCAAGATCGATATGCCGGGAATCAAGTCAGTCACGCTACCGATTCTTTTCAATCCCAACGAAGGCAAGGCGGGTTTGGAGCGGGCCTTGGATGAATTGTTTAAAGCTGCCGACCGAGCGATAGCGGACGGCATCACGATCTTGATCCTGTCCGATAAAGGGGTCGACCGAACCCGCGCGCCGATTCCGGCCCTGTTGGCATCGTCTGGATTGCATCATCACCTCATCCGCTGCGGCACGCGCACCCGAGTGGGGTTGGTGCTGGAATCGGGCGAACCCCGGGAAGTGCACCATTTCTGTCTTTTGCTCGGGTATGGAGTGCAAGCGATCAATCCCTATCTGGTCTACGAGTGTCTCAACGACATGATCCACGAAGGCATGCTTGGGGGCACTACGTATCATGAGGCTATCAAGGGTTACGACAAAGCCGTCTATAAAGGTGTTGTCAAGGTCATGGCCAAGATGGGGATTTCTACCATCAAGTCGTATTGCGGCGCGCAAATTTTCGAAGCCGTGGGGCTGGGTCAAGAGCTGGTGGACAAATACTTTAGCTGGACACCGTCTCGCGTCGGCGGCATCGGTTTGGAAGAAGTTGCCCGAGAAGCGCAACAACAACATGCACGGGCCTTTCCAACCTATCCGCTGAACGGTCATACCCTGGAAGTCTACGGTCAATATCAATATCGAAAAGACGGTGAATTGCATCTTTTCAATCCGCGGACGATCCATCTGCTGCAGAAAGCCTGCCGTATCAACGACTACAAAACGTTTAAGGAATATACCCAGCTCATCGACGGCCAGTCCGAACGCATGGCGACGTTGCGTGGCCTGATGGAGCTAAAATACGCAGCGAAGCCGATTCCGATTGAGGAAGTGGAACCGGTGGAGGCCATTGTCAAACGCTTCAAGACCGGAGCTATGTCCTACGGCTCCATCAGCAAAGAAGCTCACGAAGCCCTCGCCATCGCCATGAACCGCATCGGCGGGAAGAGCAACACGGGTGAGGGGGGGGAAGATCCGGCGCGTTACGTTCCGGATGCAAATGGAGATTCACGCAACAGTGCCATCAAACAAGTCGCTTCGGGTCGATTTGGCGTAACCAGTTATTATCTGACGCAAGCGCGGGAGCTACAGATCAAAATGGCTCAGGGTGCCAAGCCGGGAGAAGGAGGGGAGTTGCCCGGCCGAAAAGTCTATCCATGGATCGCTAAAGTACGCCACTCGACACCGGGTGTGGGCTTGATTTCACCACCGCCGCACCACGACATCTACTCCATCGAAGATCTGGCGCAACTGATCCACGATCTCAAGAACGCCAATCATCACGCGCGCATTAGCGTGAAGCTCGTCTCTGAAATCGGCGTCGGGACGATTGCGGCGGGAGTGGCGAAAGGCCATGCGGACGTGGTTTTGATCAGCGGACATGACGGCGGCACGGGAGCTTCGCCACAGACTAGCATCAAGCATGCGGGGTTGCCCTGGGAGTTGGGGCTTGCGGAGACGCATCAAACCCTGGTGCTCAACAATCTGCGCAGTCGCATCGCCGTGGAGACAGACGGCCAGTTGAAGACAGGCCGTGACGTCGTCATTGCCGCGATGCTAGGCGCAGAGGAATTCGGCTTTGCCACGACCGCCCTGGTGACCTTGGGCTGCATCATGATGCGGGTCTGCCATCTCGACACCTGCCCCGTGGGAGTCGCCACGCAGAACCCCGAGTTGCGTAAGAAATTTGAAGGTGATCCAGCCCACGTGGTGAATTTCATGCGCTTCATCGCCCAGGAGATACGCGAGCATATGGCCAAACTAGGCTTTCGCACGGTCAACGAAATGGTCGGCCGCTCGGATAGGCTCGAAGTGCGTCGCGCGGTGGAACACTGGAAGGCCAAAGGGTTGGATTACGCGGCGATCCTTTATCAACCGAAAGTCAAGCGCGATGTTGGCCGCTATTGCCAAATCCCGCAGAACCACGGTCTGGAAAACGCTCTCGACAATCAGGTGCTGCTCGACTTGGCTGCGCCGGCATTGGAACGGCGTGAGAAAGTTAAAGCGACGTTGGATATCCGCAATACCAATCGGGTCGTTGGGACAATTCTTGGCAGCGAGGTGACCCGCAGGTTTGGGCCGCAGGGTTTGCCGGAAGACACGATCCATTTTCACTTTGAGGGATCCGCTGGCCAAAGCTTCGGCGCCTTTATCCCGGCTGGGATGACCCTTGAGCTCGAAGGCGATGCCAACGATTACTTCGGTAAAGGTCTCTCCGGCGGCAAGATGATACTATACCCGCCCGAAGGTTCTACTTTCGCTCCGGAGGAAAACATTATCGTCGGTAATGTGGCTTTTTACGGCGCCACCGGTGGCGAGGCTTATATTCGCGGCATGGCCGGCGAGCGCTTCGGTGTCCGTAACAGCGGTGTTCGGGCCGTTATTGAAGGTGTAGGCGATCATGGTTGCGAATATATGACGGGAGGTAGGGTCGTGGTTATCGGGACGACCGGACGGAATTTCGGCGCCGGCATGTCAGGAGGCATGGCGTACGTGCTGGACGAAGACGGGACGTTCAAGAATCGTTGTAACCTCGAAACAGTGAGTCTCGAGCGGTTGGACGAGCGAGATCTGCAAGAAGTGGAGGAAATGCTAAAGCGCCATGCGGTCTACACGCGGAGCGCGCGCGCCTGGCAGTTCCTCGCATTGTGGCAGGAAACCGCCCCCAAATTCGTCAAGGTAATGCCTAAGGATTACCGTCGTGTGCTCGAGGCTTTACAAGAAGCCGAGGCGAAGGGATTGGTGGGCGACGAAGCGCTCATGGCTGCCTTTGAAGCCAACAAGAACGACGCCGCTCGCGTCAGCGGGAATTAAATATTTCTTCCCGTTGACTTCAAGCGGCTCTAAGCCTTCTTTTCGCTTCTATAAGCGGAAGAGGATAACAACCACCCTTTTGTTAGTGCGGAACAAAGGACGCGGCGCGCCGCCAAGGTCCGGCTCGCCAGGGGAAGATTTTTTGCGTCGCAGGAGCAATAGAGAACATGGGTAAGCCAACCGGATTCATGGAATTTGAGCGCGAGTTGCCGCGAGATCGCTCGCCGTTGGAACGGCTGAGCGATTGGAACGAGTTCCATGAACACTTTGCGGAAGCCAAATTGCAGCAACAGGGCGCTCGTTGCATGGACTGCGGCATTCCGTTTTGTCATACCGGCCAGCTAATAAGCGGTATGGCATCCGGGTGTCCCATCAACAATCTGATCCCGGAGTGGAACGATCTGGTTTACCGTGGATTATGGAAAGAAGCCTTACAGCGACTTCACAAAACCAACAATTTTCCGGAATTCACCGGCAGAGTTTGTCCGGCGCCGTGCGAAGGGTCTTGTGTGCTTGGTATCAATGAGCTCCCGGTCACGATCAAGAACATTGAGTGTTCGATTATCGACAACGGTTTTGCCCAGGGATGGGTGGCGCCTGAGCCGCCTCTGAAGCGCACGGGTAAAAAGATCGCGGTCGTCGGTTCGGGCCCGTCGGGGCTCGCCTGCGCGGCTCAGCTTAATCGTGCGGGTCACCTGGTGACGGTGTACGAACGGGCTGACCGGATCGGTGGCCTGCTCATGTACGGCATTCCCAACATGAAGCTCGATAAGAGCATCGTGCAGCGGCGGATCGATCTCATGGCCGAGGAAGGCGTTAAGTTCGTGACTCATACTGCGGTGGGCGTCGATATTGCGGCGAGCCGAATGCGGGACGAATTTGACGCGATGGTATTGTGCACCGGAGCCACCAAGCCTCGTGATTTGCCTGTTCCCGGCCGTGACTTGAAGGGTATCTATTTCGCTATGGATTTTCTGCACGCGAATACGAAGAGCCTGCTCGATTCGGGCCATCAAAACGGCGACTACATTTCAGCGACGGGTAAGCACGTGATTGTCGTCGGCGGCGGCGACACCGGTACCGACTGTGTCGGCACCGCCATGCGGCATCAATGCAAGAGCCTCACACAAATTGAAATCCTGCCGCGTCCACCTGAGACGAGGCAGCCCGACAACCCTTGGCCCGAATGGCCTAAGGTTTATAAACTGGATTACGGGCAGGAAGAGGCCAAGGCTCGCTTCGGAGCCGATCCGCGTATCTATTTGACCACCGGTGAAAAATTTGTTGCTGACGACAAAGGCAATGTCAAAGAGTTCCATATTTACGATGTGGAATGGACAAGGGACCAGAAAGGCGCTTTTTTCCCAAAGCGAGTTCCCGGTACGGATAGAGTGTTACAAGCCGATCTGGTTTTACTCGCGATGGGTTTTCTGGGGCCTGAAGATCCGGTTCTTTCACAACTCGGCGTCGAGCGTGATCCGCGTTCCAACGCCAAAGCGGAATACGGCCAGTTCAACACCAATGTCGCCGGCGTTTTTGCCGCGGGCGATTGCCGCCGTGGTCAGAGTCTGGTGGTTTGGGCGATCAACGAAGGACGCGGCGCAGCCCGAGAGTGCGACCGGTATCTGATGGGAAGTACCAATCTTCCGTAACGGGCCGGAACACTAACTACGGGGTTCGTCTTGTTGGTGCTCAGCCGCCCCCCCAGTCGACGACAACCGTGGAATTATCCGGCAATGTCTGGTTCTGGCGCAGGCCCCGTCGCAGATACATTTTGACCCAATAGTTATAGAAATACGCCACATCCTGTTTGGCTTGTTCGATCCGACCTTCCGCTGTTCTATATCGACCCGTCACCCAACGATCTTCAACCGATATTCCCGTAAGAGTGGTTTCCGGACGATAATCCAGGAACGAGCCGACGCCGCGTAGCTTTTGCGCCAAACCGTACGGATCGGGATTCTGGGCCGCGTCACGCCGGTGTTCACGGCCTTGCAAATCAAGTTTTTCGACGTCCTGCGGATTGTAAGATAGACCGATTTCATAGAGTGGCCGGCGAGAGGCGCCAGTAAAGAGTGCCCCGACCCGGAGATGAAATCTTGAACGAATGCCCACAACGACGATTGCGCATAGTCGGAAGCGGTTACCTTGCCGCGCACAACGTAGAGGCCTCCCTTCAATTCCAGGTCCACAGAGACGACATGCCGCGCCTCTAGGGCCTGGCCCACCGCGCGCAGTTCTCGGGGATAGGAGGTTTTCTGAAGCTGAGATTGGTTTTTAGCGTGGTCGTCGAACTCCGCAGCCATTTCTGGCCTCTTCATCTCGTTGTCTTTGCGTCGTCTCTCAGTGGAAGTTCGCCCTTGTCAGGCGAAAGATACCTGACCTCAATATCGAAAATTCCACTTTCCTGCTGTGACTTTGAGCAAGGGGGATGCCAGCTTGTCATACAAGACGGGCAGCATACTCGACCTGTAAGAATACCTGGCTTATGGGCCTGCCGCCGCTCTAATATGAACCGCGCGGTGAAAGCCGAAAGTCAGGCAAACGCAGGCAAAAAGGCAAGTTAAATTTCCGGTCTCAAATCGGAAATAGCTGGGTCATTATCTAAAGCCGAAGCCCCACAACCTTATTGGGTTGACAGCCAAAATTGTTGACTGTTATTTTGCGCGTACGAGTAAGAATATGGGCTCGAAAGAATTCAAGATTTTTACTTGTCGGTTTAAACACGGCCCGCTGCATGTAAGAACAACTTACAGTGTCGGAGGTGAATGATGTCAAGTTTCGCCAACCCTTTTGAACCGAGACCGATGGACGAAGTCAAAAAAGAGCTTCTCGGTCGCGCCCGAGAGATGCGCAACCCATTTCTTCATGCGGTTTATGAGGAAGTTGCGCCGGTGATCGAGCATCTCGACTCCGTCGAGAGAGAACCATGGGCGAAGGCCTTTAGCAATCTGGCCCTTCCATGGGAGGAAAAGGCGGCTCAGGCTGAAGCTGCCGGTGACAGCGCGGCAGCAATGGCAAACTATCTTATTGCGTACGACTACTATCATGTGGCGCGCTACCCGGCTCCCAACTCGCCGGCAAAGCTACAAGCTTACAGAAAATCGCAGGAGAACTATTGGAAGGCAGCACGCTACTTTGATCCGCCGGTGGAGCGGGTTGTAATGCCCTTTAGGGCCCGGCCCGGCGAAGGGCAGGTTTCGGTGGGGTTGCTGCGCAAGCCGACAGGAATTGACAGGCCACCGGTGGTGATCGTTTGGGGCGGCATCGACGCCTTCAAGGAAGAGCGACCGACTGAACCGTACCTCCGCGCGAACATAGCCACGCTTTGCATCGACATGCCAGGTGTGGCCGACGCACCGCTTGCCGGCTCTGAAAATGGTGAGCGCCTTTGGGATGCGGTTTTTGACTGGCTGGATCAACGCCGGGATTTGGACGCGGGACGTGTCGCCGTCGTGGGAGGCAGCACCGGAGGATACTGGGCAACCAAACTGGCCCATACCCATCGAGAGCGGCTTCGGGCCGCGGTCAACCACGGCGGTCCGGCGCACCACGCTTTTACCCGGGAGTGGATCATCAAAGCCCAACGCGGTGAATATCCCTTCGAGCTTGCCGAAACTCTCGCGTGCGCTTTTGGCCGCTCCAGCGCCGAGGACTGGATCGAATACAGCCCGCGACTTTCACTGCTCCGTCAGGGTGTTCTCACCCGGCCTTGCGCGCCGCTGCTATGCGTCAACGGTCTGAATGATAGCGTTTTTCCGATCGCCGATATGTACTTGTTGCTCGAGCACGGTAGTCCCAAGAGCGCTCGCTTTTTTCCCGGCGGGCATATGGGAGGCGGCGGCGCCCAGGCGGTGATCTTGCCCTGGTTGAAGGAGAAGCTGAGCTAACTTGTTCAGCGGGGGGGTCTTCCCAAAGGGCTTAGCTGTCTATTCAGATCTTGCTGCAGCTGGAGTTTGTTTTGTTGGTCTTTGAGCAGATTCATTTGCTGTTCGATTTGTAATTGTCTCAATTGCTCCTTTTGACGGGACACGTTTTGCTCTCGCTGGATCCGATTGAGATCGAGCTCGGTTTTGAGACGATTCAGTTGCTGTTCGTTCTTCAATTGATCCAGTCGTTGCTGCGTCTGGTTAAGCTGTTGCTGCTCCGGTTCGGAGCGGAGGCTTTGCTGCTGCCTCAACTGATCTAGCTGCTGTTGCGACTGTTGAAGCCGCTGATCGCGCTGCAGTTGGTCCAATTGCTCGCGCTGGCGCGCCTGATTGATCTGCTCCTGCTGACGGGCTTTGGATTGCTCTTGCTGAATCCCCTGGACCGGGTCTTCGGCTGACCGGCTCATCGCCGGGAAACCGGTCCAACAGAGGCTGATAAGAAGTCCAGCGATCAAGGAAGTCCGAAACGCTTTCATATACCACCCTAATTTAGGGTCTCAGGAACCGACGCAGAATTCAATAGCCACTCGGGGGTGTACGGGTCAACGAAAATCAATCACAAAATTGTCTAGGTTTCTGCAATGCCGTAGTATGCGGCGCAGTTGTCCCACAAGATTTTTCTTTTGTCCTCTTCTCCAAGGGGTAACTGGAGAAAGCGCTCCACTGCCTTGGGATACTTTGTGTCCACGTGCGGAAAGTCGGTGGAGAAAACCAACCGGTCATTGCCGATAAAATCGACCGCGTATTTGACCGGCTCTTCATCGGCTTCAACAGAAGCATAGCATTGTCGCTTAAAATAGAAACTTGGCGCGTTCTTCATCTTAGGCGCCCACTGATCGCCGAACATCTCCCAATGCTCGTCTAGCCGCCATAAGAGAAACGGCAGCCAGCCGCAATTACCTTCCAGAAACGCCACGCGCAAATCGGGATGGCGGTCGAGTATGCCACCGCCGCAGAAACTGCCTACCGCCAGCATCTGTTCGAGCGGATGGGAAAAGGTATGCCGCAGCATGAAATCGTGACCGAACTGATCTCCTGCCTGGCGACCGGCCGAAGTATTGGATTCGTGGAAACCCAACGGTACCTTCAGTTCCTCTAGGGCGGACCATAGAGGTTCATAGTAGCGATCATGCCATGTATGGCCGTTGACAATATTGGCGCGGAGAAAGACCGCGCGAAAACCCAACTGCTCCACGCACCGCTCGGCCTCGGCAATGGCGTCGTCGATAGCGAACACCGAAACCATACCCGCGCCTTTCAGCCTAGTCGTATCCGCCTGGCAAAACTCGCACAGCCAATTGTTATAGGCGCGGGCGATGGCGGCGGCGAACTCGGGTTCCATGTCGGGAATGCTAAGCGCATTCAGTCCCCGGCTCGGGTAAAGCACCGCTAGATCGATGCCTTCCTCATCCATCGCTTCCAATTGGACCTGAGGGCTCCAGCCCCGTTC
>Ga0105092_10000919_pt1 | contig 15604 bp, 8 predicted proteins | sample PPLLak2March2015_FD_87021 | JGI IMG/M metagenome (GOLD analysis project Ga0105092, IMG submission 87021) | Freshwater sediment microbial communities from Prairie Pothole Lake near Jamestown, North Dakota, USA - PPLs Lake P7 Core (1) Depth... | ecosystem: Environmental > Aquatic > Freshwater >... | reverse complement strand
TTAAAATAGCTGGAATGAAAAAATCAGGGATCTCACGTCGTAATTTTATTGGTAAAGCGGCAGCGGTAGGAGTAACAGGAATTGTCGTTCCAACAATCCTTTCAGGATGCAGCCGTGGATCAAAGAAATCCGTAGAAGCTCCGGTATTGCTTGACCGTGCTCCCGACGGACCGGTTCTGAAAGCAGGCCTGGTCGGCTGTGGAGGCCGCGGAACGGGTGCTGCAATTAACTTCCTTGATGCAGGACCGAACCTGCAGATCGTAGCACTCGGGGATGTCTTCCAGGACCGCATAGATCAATGCAAAGCAGAAATTCTGAAATCGAAAGGGCAGGAAATTGCTCCTGAAAAGTGTTTTGTTGGCTTTGATGCTTATCAGAAAGTTATTGATGCTGGTGTAGATATTGTTCTTGATGCAACCCCGCCATACTTTCGTCCCGGCCACCTCGCAGCTTACGTGCAGGCCAAGAAACATATTTTTGTCGAAAAACCTGTTTGCGTTGACCCTGTCGGGGCAAGATCTGTTATGGCATCAGCACAAAAAGCCAAAAACATGGAACTATGTATTTTGACAGGTACACACTATCGTCACCAACGCGACCGTGTTGCTAACTGGCACCAGGTTGCCCAGGGTGCGATAGGTGATATCGTTGGTGGTAAAATTAATTTTATGATGGAAAAACTATGGCACAGAAATCCAAATCCTGCATGGAGTGAAATGGAGTATATGATCCGTGACTGGGTTAACTGGCGCTGGCTTTCCGGGGATCATATCGTGGAACAACACGTACACAATATCGATCAGATGATCTGGTTTGTTGGAGCCCATCCCATTAAAGCCGTCGGTATTGGTTCAAGACAGCGCCGGGTTACAGGGGATCAGTATGATAACTTCAGTGTTGATTATGAATTTGCAAACGGAATTCATATCCATAGCATGTGCCGTCAGATAAATGGATGTATGAACAGCACAACAGATTATATGCAAGGAACAAAAGGTTCATCCGACACCATGGGAAGAATCGTGGATCTTGCAGGCAATGAAATATGGAAATATGAATATCCCCTTGATAAAGACGGAAAACCGGGAGAGACTGTAAGTGTGGCACCGCATGCCCAGGAACAGATTGATTTTGTTACAGCCATACGCACGGGAAAACTTATCAATGATGTCGAAACTGTTGCAATATCAACTCTTGTTGCAATAATGGGTCGTGAATCCGCCTATACCGGAAGGGAAGTTACATACGAGGAAATGATGACCTCTGATCAGAAACTGGGACCCCGGTCATTAGCATGGGGACCTGTTGATGTTCCAAAGGATATTGCAATTCCGGGTTTAAAGTATGAAGAAATGGCTTAGCCCTGACGCGGTAAGCAATACCACTGATTAGATACCTTATTTAATACTTTTCTCACTATAGTTAATCCGAACACCATTAGCACTAACGTCAAGCCCGCCCCATTGATTTGGTTCACCTTTTGTTTTGCCGGATAGAACATCTTTACTTAAAGTAATCAGATCATCGACTCTCTGCTTAGTTTCTTCATTTTTTCCATCATAATGTCCGGGATAAAGAAATTTAATCCCGTATTTTTCCATAATTGAACCCATTTTCCTGCAGGTAGCAATGAGCGAGGAAAAATCAAGTCCCAAAATCAAAGTTCCCGAACCAAATGAATCACCACTGAATCCGTAACAGGCCTTTTTATCAATTAATGTCAAAGAGCCAGGTGTATGTGCCGGTGTAAAAACCACTTCTAGTTTTCTCCCCCCTAAATCAATAATTTCGCCATCTTTCAGATTTTTAACCTCTCCTCTGTAATTTGGCATAAATAGCGGAATGGATGGAGTATCTGCCGGATTAATGTATAATTCAGGAAAATAGTCAATGGCTGAACCCGTGTGATCGGGATGGACATGCGTGGCAACCAGCATAATTGGTTTTTTTGTAATGGATGTCACAATCTTATCCAAATCCTTGATCGTGGTACCGGCATCAATCAAAAGGGCTTTATCCTTCCCTTCTAAAAGATACAGACTCTCGTTATACATCATATGCCCTGTACCTACCCAGGTGTGCTCATCAATCTGATGGAAAACAACATCTTCATTTTTGAAAACTTCTTTCCCCCTGATTTGCACAGATCCGTCCTGGGCTATTGATGAAACCTGGGAAATGGTAACCAGGATAATAGATAATATTAATTCTTTCATTTTTAGATAGATATTGTAATTAATTGACGTTGTTGTTCCTGTCATGATTAAACTCCCAAAGCGCACGACTACCTGCAATACAACCGTGCGAGGGCAACGAAAATACAGCAAAATACTTTACAAATTATACCAATAGGTAAATTTCAATGTAATCGCCCTGTATTTGGTTGTAAAATTATCCGGTAAATAATTCTGAGTAAAAACGAGGAATATATCTGAAGCCGGGGCGAATCGCCACTGGAACCGTGAGTTAACGTTGAAGTTATCAGATTGCTGATTATACTGAAGAAAGGTGGTGAAAAATATCTTGTTGGTAAAGGTAATGTCAAGTTTGGGTGAAATAAGCCAAAAATTGGCGCTTTTATAAGGTTCAGGTAGACGAATCTCATTGTATGCGAAATTCAAAGAAATGCCTCCGTACGGTTGAACCCGGTAACCTATCACTCCCTGAATCTCTTTCAGCGTACCACCATAAAAAGTGCTGCTTTGTCCGTGAAAGGTAACCGTCAGAAGCTTTGAGGGTGTGGACATATAATCAAATCCCCAGCCTCTCATCTTGTATTCCGAACCTTCGGGAAGTTCGATCCCATCTGAATTGGTGGGATCAAATGAATTCTGGAGCATCACATAATCAAACCCATATCCGAATCCGAAACTGCTTCGATCAAGAAACTGAAAAATATAATTTATCCGGTTTTGATTATCGGTAAGACTGAACCGGGTATCGAAATAATCGATGGTCCTCAATTCAGGCCCGTGATATAAAAGCCAGGAGGACTTAATATAAAATCGATAAATAAAATGCAAATCGCAGGCGACAAATCCGGTTCTTGGGAAATAACCCACCTCCGGGTTATAGTTTTCGCCAGAATATAAATAGGTGGCTTCAGCAGTTGCTTTTTTTGCATAATATCCTAATTTTCCTCCCTGCATAAATTCTTTACTATGTACATTCGGGGTAAATGATTTATGGATTAATAATTTTCCTTGCCAAAGGTTGTCCTTTGAAGACAAATTGTATTCGATTCCGGCTTCACGGTTGAAGGAAGTGATACTGCTGTCATGCCTGGAGTAATCGGGATTAATGGTTTCCCTGTTAATAAATATTCCCGCAATATTGGAGCGATCGAAAACGTAACGCTGTAAAGCAGCTACGGCGTAATTCTGAGCAGGAATCCGGTTATTCATATTTTCACCCGTTTGCAGGTCCATCAACCCTAGTCTCCATTTTTTATCGATTTTACCGCTCAGCCTTGTTCCAAACCTGATCGGGTTATCCAAACCGATTCTCCGGGAAAAGAAAGGTTGATATCCATCGAATCCGAAGCTGGCAAAGAGATCATTGTTTTCGAGGAAGAATTGTCGTTTTTCCGGATAAAAAAGTTCATACCGGCTGAGATTGGTGGTCTGTTGATCGAGTTCCACCTGTGAAAAATCGGGATTAACAGTCAGGTCCAGGTTGAGTGCCGAGGTGAGCGATATTTTGATATCCCCGCCAACCGGCAGCTTATAATCCGTTTTCGTTCCTGCTTCGAAATCCCTGGACAGGGATCCTAAAAAATAAGGGATTATTGAAACATTTAATCCCGGATTCGGTGGCGGAGACTCCCAAATCAGATTACCCGCATAGGCAAGCGTTGCAGTGGCAAAATTTGTCGGCATCGGAGCCCATGCTGACTTCTCCTGTTGTTTCAGATCAAGTCGGCTGAAATTGACCCCCCATTTCATGACATCTTTTTTGTATCGAAGTGTTTTAAAGGGAATGGCAGCTTCAACAATCCATCGATCCTGGTATTCCTTTGTTACTGAGATCCATTTATTATCCCAGTTGAGGTTTACCGCGCCACCGTTGGCCTGGTCTCCATCCCATTGAGCTCCGGCAGGATTCACTCCAAAGGCAAAGCCATTTGTGAGGTCATTATATGTGTCGAAGCATACGAAAAAATTATCATTGTTGTTAAAGGCAAAGTCCTTTCGCATAGACTCCACAATGTACTTCCCGGGTTTTGGAGAGTAATTAATGGCTACAATATACAGGAAATCATCATCAAAGGTCATTTTAACTTCCGTTTTGGCAATCGCATAACTCGTATCCATGGGCTGTACCATGTGAAAATCCCTGGCCGTATAGGATTCCGCCCATGATTTCTCATTCATGGTACCGTCGACGTAGATTTTATCGATGGCCTTTTTAATCGGAAAATTGTAAGCATCATTTTTTTTCTGTGCATTCACTATGAACGGGCAAAATAAGCAGGCTGCCGGGATATATAAAATGCTGATCCTTCTTTTCAATTCCCCAGGGTTATCGATAAGCATCAAAGATAATTTTTTTATGTTTCCGTGGTAGCGGGAGCTTGTTGTCCCATAACTGAACCTTCAGTAATGGCCAGTTTTAGCAGTCAGGAGGATGAGTCCTGAAGGAATTGTCATAAAAATATCAGTTTTAAAAATTAATACATCGGTTTTTGTGACAAATATTTGGAACATTGTTAATCATAGCCGATACTCATAACTTTTATTATTCGAAATTGTGTTGTCATTCTTTTAATCAAATTCTCATTGTCATCCATCATTCGACCATGTTCCTGCCGGCAGGTGATATGTAACGAATGCAGAACAACAAATTTATCTATCCTGCCTGCTATCGGCAAACAATATTGCTGTTTTTAAAGAATGGCTGCCGCGAGACTGAACCTGTGTACTTTGGATTACGATTGACCTGAAAACCATTAAGACAATTTTCGAAGTGTAATATTTTGCAGTCGTAAAAAAATTGAAATAATGGCAACTGGCAGGTAACCAATATAGCCAATAACGATGCCAGTTTCACGATTATCAGTGAAATCAAGGATCGTTTACTGCTCATGAAAATTTATAACAGAAATTCTGAAATAAAACGTATGTTAAGCTACGAATGCATAATTATTTAGGGGGCATGTTATAATAAAATCTTTCATAAACGATCTTGTCGCCTTTCCATTTTTGAACAGCCACTTCTTCCATTTTAACCCTGTTCCCATCCTTATAGGTTGTGTCCATCCATGATTCTACCATGGTTGTGGCTTCCTTTTCATTTGCCGCAATGGCGTTGATGCCGCTACCATGTACTTCTTTAAGCATATCAAGGAAGTCAGTCTGAAATTTCCGGTTGACTTCTTTCCCTTTCCGTGTTTCTCCCGTTGCTTCCACCATAACCACATCCCTGTCATAATACTTGTCAAAAGCATCCAGTAACTTCCCATTAGACATCATATCATATATGTCCTTTGCCTTATCGTAATAACTCATAGTATGTTGGGTTTAAGTTAAATATATACTGAAAAACAAACCAGACACGAAAACGTTGAAAAATTCGATGCACTTTTACTAAATAGTCATATCTACTTGTTATTTAAGTCTATAGAATTTTAGGAGGGTAGGGAGCTCTAAAATCTTATTTTGATCGAGCTAAATACTTGATTCTTATATTTTGTATGAATAAATAATTTTAAATTATTTGCAGTTCGCGAATCCATTACACATGCGATAGGGCTGGGGAATCGAATTCGAACCGGATAAAATGCTATTTTTACTTCCGGTCTTGTATCAGATCTTAACCCTGAAGCCATGAAATATATTCCATTTGCTGCAGCAATCATCATCCTTTTTTTAGGATGCAAGAAAAGTTCACCATCAACAGATGAGTTCATCCGGGCGGATGTATTCCTTAACCCGCCGGCGGAATACCGGTCGGCACCATTCTATTCACTGAATGACCGGCTTGACACAACTGAACTGGTGAAGCAGATCCATGATTTCAGGGATGCCGGTTACGGGGGATTTTTCCTCCACAGCCGTACCGGCCTGCTGACCGAATACCTTGGTAAAGAATGGTGGGAGGCTATGGACGCTTCCGTCAGGGCTGCAAAACAAACCGGCCTCAAGGCCTGGTTTTATGATGAGGATAAATGGCCAAGCGGTTTTGCAGGGGGGAAAGTACCTCTTGCAAGCCCTAAATTCCATTCCCGGTCCCTAGTAAAGATGGACAAAAAAGAGATGGTTGCGGAATCGGATACAGTGTATTTTGAGGACAATCAGATCAACTACGTTTGTCACAAGACAAAAATGGGCGAACCCTGGTTTAACGGGACTACCTGGGTTGACCTTTTAAATCCGGAAACGGTAAAAACTTTCATTGAATATTCCTATAAACCCTACCTGGATCGTTATAAAGCGGAGATGGGGATAACGGTTCCCGGGATATTCACGGACGAACCCCAGGTTTCACCGAGGCCATATGCCACGTACCCGGCCATAAGCTTTTCGCCCGTAATCCCGGATCTGTTTAAAAAAATGCATGGGTATGACCTGATCCCGAATATCCCGTCGCTGTTCGATACGGTGGGCAATTTCAGGAAAATACGGTACGACTATTACCAGGCCATTTCGCGTTGTTTCGAAGAAAGCTTTACAAAGCAAATCGGTGAATTCAACGAAAAAGCCAATTCTATTTTTACCGGACATATAAACGGGGAAGAAGATTTCAGTTCTGTTATGCGCAATGTCGGGGATGCCATGGTCACCTATCGTCATATGCAAATGCCCGGTATCGATCATCTGGGATTGAACTATAGCCTGCTCAATTCCCCGAAAAGTGTTTCGAGCGTGGCCAACCAGTATGGTATTCCCCGAAGGCTCAGTGAATCATACGGCATCAGTGGGCACAATATGAATTTCGAGGACCGCAAATGGTTGCTCGACTGGCTTACCATTACCGGGATCAACTTCATCTGTCCCCATCTTTCACTTTACAGCATGAAGGGGGAACGCAAGAGGGATTATCCCCCGAATTTCAGTCCGGCCCAGCCGTACTGGACCTTCAATAAGCTCTTTGAGGATTATACCGGGAGGATGTGTTATGTAAGTACGATAGGGAAATATGCCGCCGATATCCTGGTTATTCATCCGCTGGAATCAGAATATTTAGGAATACCCAATGATAGTTATCCTCAATATGACAGGTGCCTGAATTATCTTCAAAACATCCACAGAAATTACGATCTGGGCAATGAACAAATCATCGCAGACATTGCGAAGATCGGGAAGGGGAAATTCATTATCGGGCAAATGTCCTATAAAGTGGTTGTACTTCCCTATATGCTGGTAATCCGGCGCACCACCCTTGATCGTTTAAAGCAATTCAGAGCCGCAGGCGGGTCAATCCTTGTACTTGGCAAGTACCCGGCCTGGGTGGACGGGGATCCCAATCCGGCAGCCATTGATTCTTTAAAGAAAATTACCCGGTTTGTAGAGGAAAATAAATTAATGGAAGTACTGGATGAGGTTTCGCCATCCGTATTCAATGTGACTGGAACTGACAATGAACTGGTATGGACACACCATCGCAAAGTAAATAAAGGAGGTATCATCCAGATGTCAAATACCTCCCGGTTAAAAAGCATTGAATGCGAACTTATCTTCACCCCTTCAGTAAAAAACCCGGCCTTGTGGAATTCGGAAAACGGCACTTCCATGAAACTGCAACCGGGGGAAGATGGCCGCATCAGGCTCCATTTCGCTCCAGCGACATCCTGGTTGGTAACTTACGGCGAGGCTTCCCGGGAGGCAAGTCTAGACAATACTTACCAGGTACCGGCTGTCAAGACCAAATTGACGGAAATCGGGGGAGCCTGGCAGGGAAACCGTGCTGATCCGAATTCACTGATTCTTGATTTTGCCCGGTACTCAACGGACAACGGCAAAACGTTCAGCAGGCCGGAACCTGTGATCGGAATTCATCAGCGTCTTACGGAAAAGAAATATACCGGACATCTCATCCTGAAATATGAAATTGAAGTGAAAGATGTTCCTGAGAAATATTCACTCGTCGTTGAGCAACCGGAGTTATATGAAATAGTAGTTAACGGGAAGAAGATCAATTTCGAAGGAAAAGACTATTACCGTGACCATGCATTACGAATCGAAGATATTTCCGGCACCTTAAAACAGGGCGCTAATGAAATCATGTTATATCTTAAATATGTGGCACCTGAACTGGCCAGTCTGGATGCCGTCAAGCGCTACGGGACTGAAATCGAAAGCATTTATCTGACCGGCGATTTTGCCGTATCCGTTACTCCTTCGGCAGAACCGCTGGCTGAATCCCAAAAGAACAGTTTGCATTTATTTACCGGGAAACCCATTCACAGCATCCGTCATTTTGCGATCACCCGGGAAAAGGATCAGTTTGAGGGGGACCTGGTGGACCAGGGATATCCTTTTTATGCAGGGACCTTTGTCCTGAAAAAAAGTTTTGCTATCGACAAAAAGCCGCAGGATAAGGCAAAAAGGTACTTCATATCATTTCCCTATTTTGAGGCCATTGTGGTAAAGGTAAAGATCAATGACAGGGAATTTGATCCCCTCATTTACAGTCCATGGGAAATCGACATTACCGGGGCGGTACAGGAAGGTAATAACCGGGTTGAAATAGAGCTGGCAAATAGTCTGAGGAACCTGTTCGGGCCTCATCATCATACCGGGGGTGAACTCAATGAAGTGGGACCGGTAACCTTTACAGGAGATTCGGGTTGGCCGAGCAACACCGATGGCGAATCCAACTGGTATGACATTCGATTATCGCATAAACCCAGATTCTGGAGAGATGACTATTACCTCATCCCTTTCGGACTGCTGGAACCACCGGTAGTGCGGGAAAACTGAAGTATAAATATCCATTCAACTAGATTAATCCCCTATATGAAAAAATTATTTCCCCTTGCCGGCTTGTTTATTTTCGTCTCATTCTGTCTTATCTCGTGTGGCAGGAATGACTCGAATAGGAAGTCCATTGCATTCCAGACCCTGGAAGACAGGTATCCTGCATGGACAAACCTGACATGGGTTTCGACCGACAGGGATACAGGTGCATTTCCCAGGATGGAAATCATGATCCGTGAAAATGTGGCCATCATACGTCAGTACACATCTGATACCCAATTTGTATCAAAGGAGTATACAACAATGTTTTTTCTTGGAAACTCACTGACTTTTGAAGACAGAGAAAAGGGCCGTCTAACAACGTTTTACAGGCAAACCGATTCAACTGTCACGATAAGGACCAAGGGGCTGTTGGGAGAGAATCCGGAAAGAATACATACTTACCTGATGCAAAAACATTAATAAAAAGCTTCGCTGTTTCAGGCCTGCCTGCCTGGCTTGTATACTCAAAACATTAAATGAATACCAACTACCAATTTTTTCTCATTGAATTATCAGTATCTTATTCAACATTGTTTGGATAAAAAATTCCAAGCCCCTATATTTGATGTGTAACATTCACCTTGGGCCTTTAATATAATATGCTATCAAACCTATAATCACAGATCTGTTGCCAAAATCTTTAATTTATGAAAAGAATACTTTTTCTTGTTTTGATTCTAATTTACACCGGGATCGTTTTGATTGCACAAACCGAAATAATACCAGCTGTTTCAAAAAAAATCAATGGGGTATTAAGGGTCTCTGAAATCAATCCGCGTTATTTTACGGATAACAGTGGTAAGGCTGTATACCTCACCGGGTCACACACCTGGGCTAATTTCCAGGAACACTACACAGATAAGGATTCAGTAATTTTTGACTGGAAGGGATACCTTGATATGATGCAGGATCACGGTCACAATTTTATGCGCTTTTGGATGTATGAGCAACCTGAGGGCCAGGCATGGACAAGGGATAAGGCGTATGTTTCCCCTATATGCTATGCAAGGGCTGGCAAAGAAATGGCACACGATGGAAAACCAAAATTTGATCTTGATAAGTGGAATGAAGAATATTTTAAAAGAATGAGATCCCGGATCATTGAAGCCGGCAACCGGGGTATTTATGCTTCGGTAATGTTGTTTCAGGGATGGAGCCTGAATAAACTTGCCGACCCAGAATCAGATCCCTTCCTCTCTCACCCATACAATAAATTAAATAATATCAACGGTATTGATGTGATTAACACCATAAATGATCAAACCGATAAACCCACATTGCACAGCATGGGAAACAAGGCAGCACTTGCAAGACAGGAAGCTTACATAAGAAAAGTTATAGAAACGGTCAATGATCTTGATAATGTTTTGTATGAAGTAATCAATGAAGGCGGTACCACTGAATGGTGTTATTACATGATCAATTATATACATTCGGTTGAGAAAAACTACCCCAAAAAGCATATGATTGGATTGGGCGCCAGGATTAATCCCCCCATGCTTAACCGGGAACTGTGGGAGAGTCCTGCCGATTATGTTTCTCCATCCTGGGAACCCGCCGGATGGTCTCTTCCGGGATGTATTTTTGTAGAAGACTACGGATTCAATCCACCTGCCAACAATAACAGCAAAGTATGCATTATAGACACGGACCATATATGGGGTCTGGGAGGTAATTATATATGGGCATGGAAAAGCTTTTGCCGCGGATTGAATCCTATATTTATGGATTCGTGGCAGCCACTGGTTGGTTCGATAGATCCTACAGTAGCTGATTTTATCTTCACTGGAGATATTACCAGAAATCAGCGGTTTTATCCTGATTATGAGCCACTTCGCAAGAATTTGGGATATATCCGCCACTATGCTGAAAAGATGGATCTGACATCAATGGTACCTCATGATGAACTCTCCACTACCCATTATTGCCTTGCTAATCCTGAACAGGAATATCTGATTTATTTCCCGGAGGGAGGAAAAGCAACAATAAACCTTACTGCTGTGAAAGGTGATCTGGATGTGGAATGGTTTATTCCCACTCAAAATCAGATACTGCCCGGACCAAAACCGGTAAGGGGAGGTTACTTCGCCAATTTTGAGTCACCCTATATAGGCGATGCAGTACTTTATTTGAGGAAGAAATAATAATTTAGTGTCGGGTGTTGGAGGTTTAGGCCAGCCAGTCAGCTATGAACACACGGATTTATTCAAATTTTAATAGATTTTATCTTATTGTGACTAATCCCATTTCAGCAAATCCATCCGGATCAATTGCTGATTCCCTGATACCAGTCTGTATGGGTTCAATATTTTCCCCTATGCGTTCTTCCAACCTGAATTTCATGGTATAACTTCCTTTTTTTGCCGTGGCCGGAATCTCTATGTTGTATTTCTCCATTTTGCTGATCCCCGGCAACCAGTTATTATTTCCTGAATTTACAGGTGGCAAATCAAATGAATTCTTCAGATCTTTTGATTCGAACCTCATGATCAGATCAAATGTATTGTAAGCCGGAGCAACTCCTTGGTTAAGCCATACTAAGGAAAGTTCGTTTTCACCCCGGTGCATTACTGAAGGGTATGAGGCACTAACAGGGAAATACCAGTATCCGCAAAGATTTGCCAGTTCTTTTGTCAGGTCGGGATTGTCTGAAAGCCATTCTTCAGTATAACCATGATAGCCAATATAGGTGGCGTGCATGGTTTCGATCGCTCTGCGCATGATCAGGGCTCCGGAACAGCCATATTTCCCAATCGTTTGCGAACCGTTTTTACCCAGCCAGTTGCCATCATTTTTAACTCCGGCATAATGCTGAAGTTCAAATACAATTGGCCCTGTCAGGTATAATGGATCATAAAGATCCGGATGGCTTACCGACCATGTTTTCAGAAAATTCTGAATGTAATATTCAACCAGGGGGCTGTCATCCCGAAGGGTAATGCCTTTGGACCTGATAAATTCCAGTAATTCCTTTATGTTTTCATCACTTTTATTTTCAGCAAGTAAATCATCATTGCAGACCAGCTGACTTTTTTTATAATTTTTAAGGAAGACGCCGATATTGGCTTTTATTTCAGACAGGGTTGGTGGAATACCGGTGGTAAAGGAAGTATGTCCTTCACCCCAATCGCCAATGCTGCCGATATCCACATAGCTTACCCACGGTTGTCCGTCATATCTTTCCGCAAAAGCTTTATGAAACTGGTCCAACTTTTCAAGATATACAGGATCATCCCAATTTGGTACCCAGACCATATTCCCGTTTCTGGATCTGATAGTAGTTCCTTTAGCTCCGGCCTTTTTAACCCAGCTTGGTGCAGCATATTGAACTCCGGCAACTTCTTCACCGACATTATCCGGATATGTGCCGGTTTCACTGCAAGTAATCCTAAAAGCAATGTTATATCCCTTGGGTACATATTTTTCTTTTACATCGTCAATGTAGTGCCAGTCGAATTTCCCCTCTTTAGGTTCGAGGTAACTCCAGGCAAGCCTTAGATAAAGATGGTCCATGCCCGGGAATGAAGCAAAAACAGAATCGCTTTTAATTGGATATTTGCTGATACCATTGTCCAGTAAATGATGGTACCATCCTTTATGGGGATTATTTAAAACGCGAAGGGTATCCCACCTGTCAGTAAATGTGATCTCTTTGCGGGATGAACATCCTGAAAGGACTATGATGAGGAGAAAACTGAAATAAATGTTGATTAATCTCATTATATTTTATTATTTGAATACAACAAACAAAATTTATCAAATTGTATTTCAATAAACTAACGATTCTCCAAAAGGTACCAGAGTATTTTTTTGAGTGGCAAAAGCTGTGCAATTTGCACCGCCAATACCTGGAAAATCGGCTTTCCTTGTCCACGCGTTGGCAGTGAGGGATTTATCCCCGTTCCAACAAAAATCTGATCCCCAATCGAGAAACTGAAGGATTCACCTTCTTCAATCATTTTTATGCCACCCTTCATATGTGTAATTCAGCTTTCCACAAAATTTAGAATCCGGGTTTAATGAATTCGATAGCAAAAACCAGCAGCGATCCGGAAGCCGGACCACCCGGTTTTGATAGGTTCATTCTGTAACGTGAGCACCGCATCCTTATTTCCCCTAAGATGCAACTTACCTCTGGCATCAATAAGGTAACCTGCTGAGATTTTTGCGGACAGCGCTCTGAGGATCGGTATGTATCCCCGGAAAATGTGCACTGACGATCTGATCGAAAGTATAGAATCCGGAATAATCCCGTTGACCGATCCTGGAACCTGTTGAATTATAGCGATAATCAATACCGGGTAGGAAAGAATTCATCATACCAAACCTCAACATTTTCTTTTTGTAGAGATGTTAATATTCATAACTACTATTTATCAGCATAGATTTTAAAAGGAAGTATCCGTTTTGGATTTTCAACGATAATAGTATTTATCTGTTCGTCAGTCATTCCACCGGCTTTAAACTGTGGTAAGATGTTTTTAAGAATATGTGCATATCCATAGCCGCCATTTTTAACATATAAAGGTGAGAAACAAACATCTTGTGAAATAAGAATATTCTTTAAATATCCTTTGTCAGTTAAGGCTTTAATGGTTTCAACCGGTTGCAGCTCATCTTTCCAATGAAGGGCGATAGGTGGATATATTTCCATTCCCAGCAAATCAAATGCCACGTAACAGCCCCTTTGGGCATAGGTGACAAAACCATCTACCAGATTAACATAGGGCGTGTTATGGCTAATGTAAACACGTGTTAAATCGGCCCCTTCTTGTTCCAATAAATCCAATGCATGATGTCTTTCATTAACATCTCCCCCAATATCAAAATGCAAATCAATTGAAGCACCGGTGGCTTTCTGGGCACGAGCTGCGGCAATTAATACTTTTTCTTCAAACTGTGTCATAGGCCTGCTGATCCCTATTTCACCTATAACACCTGCCCGAATACCATTTATTCCATTTAATATGTCACTGATTATAATATTGGTCAATTGTTCGACTGATTTATTTTTGATTGAATCGGGGATCCACTTGTCTTTGTAAAAACCGGCACCCATAATAACGTGGGTACCAGTCGCTGTGGATATCCGTCTCAGACCTTCCGGATTTCTCCCGATCCCAATATTGGTTACCTCGGTCAACGTTTTACCACCGGCGTCAGCATATCGTTTTAGTTCTGCTATTGCGGTTGCTTCATCAGTAAGATCCAAATAATTTCCCTTATGTACAATCAATAAATGTTCGTGCGGAAGCGTGATGCCCATCGAATCTGCCGGGATGAGACCGTGTACTGTCATTACCTTTCCTTCCCAGTCTATAGTATTATAAGTATTATTACCAATGTCGACAACTAATGCATTCGGATATCCACCCTCGTTATACACCAGTCGTATCTCAGACTCAGAAAGTGCTCTATTATAAAGTCTTATATCATCAATAATTCCATCAAAACATTGAAGGGGACTTCCAAGAAAGTGGCATCCAATTTCAGCGTTTGTCTGATTATTTATATTAAGAATTTGCGGAGTTGTATTCTCATCCAGCAGTTCACCATTTAAGTAGAACCTGACTGTGGTAGTTTCCCGGACTCCAACAAAATGATACCAGACATTATTGCGCAAAGTATCACCAACATTCCCATTAGCTATGGATTCGTAAGCAGAATTCTCGTTGATACATAAACTTCCCCAACCCAACTCCCACCAACTGGAATTTCTATAAGCGGCACTTCTTTGTGTAAATATTTCATAACCTGCTGAAGAATTTCTTTTTACCCAGACGGAAATGGTAAAATCAGATAAACCAAAATTACCAACAGCGGAGTTGATAGTAATGTGGTCACTGTTCGCGGCGTTTAATAAATAGGCGTTGTTGGCCCTACCAAATCTATCATTGGTTAATGTTGCCCCGCATACGGTACCATTATGCCCATTCCCACTTTCATCATGAGCATTTCCATTAAATGGATAAAAAACTACCAATCCCTTTGCCGGAGGAGGAAGTTGTGTATTAACAAAATCCTTTAAATCCTCCACCTGTTCACGCAAATAATCCACATAGGCCTTGGTTGCTGCATCCTGCGCCTTAATAGGATCCGCCAGATCGATTATGGAATAATTACCGGCACTTATCGTGTCAGTAAAGGTTTTATTCCCGGAAATTGTTTGGTTCCCGGCAGTATTAACAGCGTCGGTTATTCCGTAACCTGACAATGTTGTCGGCTTTCCTGATAAGGTGTTCCAAGTTCCATCAAAAAGGGTTGGTTGGTTCGTAAGATCATTGTAGTTGCCACTAAATCCATTCTCTGCTTTCTTGGCATATAATGCATAGGGAACACTTAGAATTTGACTAGTACCAGTTATGGTATAATTTGTGTTACCTGCAGGGTCTGTTTCACTCATAAGAAAATATGGACCAGCTGACCAATCGATATCTGAATATTTTCCCACAATAGGTATTCCAACTCCGATTTCAATTGTGACAAGTCCATTAATATTGGTCTCAGGATTAGGATAATACGTTTCCTGGTAAACTATTGTTCCAGTAGATGTTCCCTGTAAAATGCTAATTTTCATTCCTATTGTCTGGCTGGTTACCAGTTGGTTGTTACTATTTCTGATCACAGCCTGGTAACTCATTTTC
>Ga0105092_10000918_pt1 | contig 15633 bp, 10 predicted proteins | sample PPLLak2March2015_FD_87021 | JGI IMG/M metagenome (GOLD analysis project Ga0105092, IMG submission 87021) | Freshwater sediment microbial communities from Prairie Pothole Lake near Jamestown, North Dakota, USA - PPLs Lake P7 Core (1) Depth... | ecosystem: Environmental > Aquatic > Freshwater >... | reverse complement strand
GGGGTTTCGATACAACTCGCACAAAACGCGAGTCACTCAACCGCCGCTGAGATTGCCGCCGGCTGCTCCCGGCACGAGCAGGCAAGATGCCTGCGGCCCCGGTGCAGGCAGGATGCCTGCGCTCCCAGCGGCACTTCCCGCAACGTTGGCATTCCTCTTGCTCCTCGCTCTCCTCTTCCCCCATCCCGCCTACGCCTACGTGGGCCCCGGCGCGGGTTTTGCTTTTATCTCGTCTTTTTTCACGCTCCTGGCGGCCTTTTTCCTCGGGCTTTTCTATCTCGTGACTTCGCCCATCCGTGCGCTGATCCGCGCCCTTTATGCCGGCCGTGCCCCTGTCGGCGACGTCCGCAGAGTCGTGATCGTGGGCCTCGACGGGATGGACCCGCAGCTTGCGGACAAGTACATGGCCGAAGGCAAGCTGCCCAATTTTCGCCGCCTCAAAGAACAGGGCGGATTTGCACGGCTCGGCACCAGCTGCCCGGCAATCTCTCCGGTGGCTTGGTCGTCCTTCATGACCGGTGTCGACGCCTCGCACCACAACATCTTCGATTTCATCACACGGGATCCTGACACCTATCTGCCGATGTTGTCTTCCGCCCAGGTCACGGCGCCCCGCCGGACGTTTTCGCTCGGCTCCTGGGTGTTTCCGCTCGGAAAGACGCGGATCGTCGGGTATCGGCGTAGCCGGACCTTTTGGAGCGTCCTTGGAGCCAGCGGCATTTTCTCGACGGTCATTCGCGTGCCGATCACGTTTCCGGTCGAGGAGTTTAACGGCGTTCTCCTGGCCGGCATGTGCGTCCCTGACTTGAAAGGCTCTCAGGGCAGCTTCACCTTCTACACGACAGATCCCGACGACAAGCGAGAGGCGAGCGCGGGAAGCAAATTCCTGGTCACCAGGGAGGGAAACGTCATTCGGACCCGCCTCTATGGACCGGACAATCCCCTCCGGCGCACGAAAGAGCCTCTCAGTGTGCCTTTGGCTATTCAGCTTGATGAATCGGCCGGCAAAGTGGCGATCGAGGTTTGCGGGCAGAGAGTCGAAATAGCGCCGCAAAACTACTCTCGCTGGGTGCCGGTGGTCTTCAAAGCGGGCTTCGGATTCAGGGCGCGCGGGATTTGCCGTTTCTACGCGACCAGCCTAAGTCCGCATCTTCAGCTTTACGTCACGCCGATCCAGATCGACCCCGGCAAACCGGCGTTGCCGGTATCCCACCCTCTGGTCTATTCCGTCTACTTGTCGAAACTGCTCGGCCGCTTCTCGACGCTCGGCCTCGCAGAAGACACGTCAGCGTTCAACGAGGGATTTCTCGACGAAAGGGGTTTCCTCGAGCAGGCTTGGCTGTACCAGGAGGAAAGAGAACGAGTCTTTTTCAGTGCCTTGGAAAGGACGAGGCGCGGCGTTTGTGCCTGCGTCTTTGATGTGACAGACCGGATTCAACACATGTTCTTCAGCTCGCTCGACAGCCAGGCATACTCCGCGAGTCCGGACGCCGCCCGGTATCGAGGCGTTATCGAAGATCTATACACGCGGATGGATGCTCTTATCGGCCGGACGCGCGAGAAGCTCGGTCCGGATGACGTGCTTTTCATCATGTCGGACCATGGTTTCTCGGCCTTCCGGCGAGGCGTCAACCTCAATTCCTGGCTATACCGCCGCGGGTACCTTGTTCTCAAGGATTCCAAAACGACCGGCGGAGAATGGCTCCAGGATGTCGATTGGGAGCGGACCCGGGCCTATTCGCTTGGACTCGCTGGGATATTCGTGAACCGCAAGGGGAGGGAAGCCCGGGGAATCGTTAACCAGGACGGCGAACTGCGCGCACTAAAGGCGGAACTGGCTCGGGAGTTGAGCGGTCTGCGCGATGAGCGGAACTCCGAGATCGCCATCACGCGGGTGCTGGATACCGAACGGTCGTTCCCGGGGCCTTACGCCGACGAAGGCCCGGATCTCCTGGTCTGCTACAACAGGGGCTATCGGAGTTCCTGGGACTGCGCCACGGGCAAAGTCACCGAGGAGATCTTCGAGGACAACGAAAAGCCATGGAGCGGCGATCACTGCATGGATCCCGATCTGGTTCCCGGAGTGCTGTTCTCCAACCGCCGCCTTAAGGTGGAAAAGCCCGATATCAAAGACATCGCGCCGACCGTCCTCCAGCTCTTCGGAGTCCCGGTCCCTTCATACATGAAAGGGAAAAGGCTTGTTTAGGCGCTTTCGCAGCCTGCAGTCACAGAACCGTGAGCGCAGCGCTTTTTGCGGAGCGACCCGGCCCGTGCCATTGGCGTCATACTCGCGTCAGGTGAAGCAGGCACGGGCCGGGTCGCTCCGCAAAAAACGCTGCGCTCACGGCTCTGTAACTGTTTTACTCGGCCTTCTCCTTCTGACCTCCTGCTCCTCGTCCCCACCATCCAGGAAAGTCCTGATCCTCGGCCTTGACGGGTTGGACCCGCTGGTCGTGACCCGGCTGATGGACGAAGGGAAGTTGCCCAATTTTTCCCGGCTTCGCTGTGAGGGAAGCTTTTCACCCCTGGCCACCAGCATTCCTCCGGAAAGCCCGGTCGCCTGGTCGACCTTCCTCACGGGGCTTGATGCAGGCGGACACGGTATCTTCGATTTCATTCACCGCGATCCGGAGACCATGGTCCCCTACCTCTCGACGACCACGACGCAGGGCCCGGGATGGACATTGCCGCTCGGTCGCTGGCGCCTGCCGCTCTGGCAAGGAGACATAAAGCTCAACCGAAAGGGACGCGCATTCTGGGAGATCCTCGAAGACCATGGCGTGCCCTGTACGATTGTCCGGATCCCCGCCAACTATCCACCCACGGACTCAGACGCGAGGCAACTGGCCGGAATGGGCACTCCGGACTTGGAAGGGACCTACGGGACTTTCTCGTTCTACACGGACGAGCCGGCGGGCAGCTACGGTGAGGTTTCGGGCGGCCGGGTTTTTTACGTCAGAGTCAGGCGGGACCGCATTGATGCGAGCTTGCCTGGACCCATGAACTCCTTCGAGCGCGGCGATCCTCAGGTCAGCATCCCTTTCACCGTCGTGATCGATGCCGCAAATCCGGTCGCGAAAGTCAGCATCCAGGAGCGCCAGGTGGTGCTGAAGCCCGGTGAATGGAGCGATTGGGTGCCCGTCCGTTTCTCAATGCTGCCGCTTGGCGCGGCGTCCGTTGATGGAATCGTCCGGCTTTACCTTAAAGAGATCCGCCCGGACTTCAAGCTTTACGTGAGTCCGGTGAATGTTGATCCTTCAAACCCGGTTCTGCCGATCTCAGAACCGGCCGGCTACGCCCGCGAATTGCAGCAGAATCTCGGCCACTTCTTCACACTCGGAATTCCGGAGGACACCAAGGCCCTCTCGGCCGGCATCCTGGATAGAGCCGAATTCCTGGCGCAGTCCCAGTTGATCCGCAAGGAGGAACGCCGCCTGCTTGATTTTCAGCTCAGGAATTTTAAATCCGGCGTCCTGTTCTTCTACAGTGGGAGGGTTGATCAGGGTCAGCACATGTTCTGGCGGGAAATGGAGGACGGCGACAAGGAGTTCGGCGACACGATCGAAAAGTTGTACCAGGAGATGGACGATCTGGTTGGTTATGCCGTTTCGCACGTTGATCCTCAGACGCTCGTCATTGCGCTGTCGGATCACGGATTTGCTGGTTTTTCCCGGGCTTTTAGTCTCAACAACTGGCTGGAAGAGCAGGGTTACGCCGCCAGGCACCCGGGTGGAGGAAGCGGGTACCTGCAGCCCTTCGACTGGCCACGAACCCGCGCCTACGGGCTGGGCTTTACGGGCCTCTACTTAAATCAAAAGGGCAGGGAGAAAAACGGCTGGGTCACGGCTGCCCAGCGAACCGCATTGCTGGACGAGATCCAGAAAAAACTGCTCGAGATTCGGGATCCGGTGAGCGGAAAGCCCGTGGTCACCGGCGTGTACCGCGCGGACCGGGTCTATTCCGGCCAGGAGTCAACCAAAGGGCCCGATCTTATCGTGGGCTATAATCGGGGATACCGGGCCTCGTGGGAAAGCGTGCTCGGGCTTTTTTCGCCCCAACTCCTCGCGGACAACACCGACCAATGGAGCGGCGACCACTTAATGGACCCGCAGCTTGTCCCCGGCATCCTCTTCACTAACCGGCCGATTACGGCGGCGAAGCCCGGCCTGCTTGACCTCGCTCCGACAATCCTGAAAGAGTTTGGAGTAGCGAAGGCCGCGACGATGAAGGGGAATTCAGTCTTCTAGTCGATCAGGGAGGAATCATGTTCGGATCGAAGATCAAAATCGACCCCGACCTGCTCGATCGGTGCCGACGGCAGGCCGAGCGGGAGGGTTACAGCTCCGTTGAAGAGTACGTGACTCACACGCTTGAGAAGGCCCTCCGGCAGTCGGAAGAAAAACCGGCCGCCGATGACGAGCTAATCAAAGAACGGTTGAAGGGGTTGGGGTATTTGGAATAGGCGGTCCAAGTGGTGGAAACGCGGCGTTGGGTGGGCCCGCGGATCACGCGGATTACGCGATAACGCGGATAAAGACACGACGCAAGGTTTGGCGGTCGTGTCTTTATCCGCGTTATTCGCGTAATCCGCGTGATCCGCGGGCCCACCCAACGCTGCGTTTCCACCACTTGAACCTTTGAACTCACCGGCAGGAGACGTCTGTGCAGAAACAATCGACTCTTCTTTTTGTGTTGGTCCTCATCCTCACTCCTTTCACCCTCGCCCAGCAATGGACGCCGACCGAGCAGGATCTGACCGTCATCAAAACGCCCATCAAAGAAGGACCAACGATCACGCCTTTGCTTCATTACCTGCTCGAAAAGGCCTGGGCGCAGGACGATCGGCGAGCGGAGCGGATCCGGGCAATAAAGAGCGAGCAGGATCTCCTGCGCCTCCAGCAGGAGTTGCGGGCAAATCTGCTTAAGAACATCGGCGGACTCCCCGAAACCAAAACTCCTCTGAACGCGCGGGTCGTCGGCACTGTCACCCGGCCGGGATATCGGGTTGAGAAGGTCGTCTTCGAAAGCCTTCCGCATTACTACGTGACAGCCCTCGTCTGGATTCCGGAGGGCAAATCCGGCCGCCTCCCGGCGGTTCTCGTTCCTTGCGGGCATTCGACCAACGGGAAAATCCACTATCAATATATCTGCCAGCGGCTGGCGAAGCGGGGGTATATCTCGATCAGCTGGGACCCGGTCGGCCAGGGAGAGCGCAGCCAGTTCTGGGACGCCGCTTCGGGCAAGACGCGCTACAACCTGGTGTGCGGCGAACACGGCGTACTCGGAAATCTCGCCTATCTCGCCGGTGCCAACCTCGCCCGCTGGGAAATCTGGGACGGGATCCGCGCCCTCGATTACCTTTTGACGCGGCCGGAGGTTGATCCAGAGCGGATCTCAATCACGGGAACGAGCGGAGGCGGGTTCCAGGCTGCTCACATTGCGGCGCTCGATAACCGGATAAAGGTCGCCGCTCCTTCCTGCTACATCAGCAGCCTGCCGATGCGGATGGCCAACCGGATCTTCGCCGATCCCGACAGTGATCCCGAGCAGGACATTTCACGCATGGTTGCCGACGGGATTGATCACTCGGGACTCCTCCTCCAGATTTTCCCACGGCCGCTCATCCTGGCCGCAGCCGTCCAGGATTTCTTCCCGATTGAGGGCACGAGGAAGACTTTTCACGAAATCGCAGGCGTGTATCGATATTTCGGGAAGTCCGATTCCGTCTCGATCGTCGAGGGGTATCATCGGCACCAGTACTCCCCCGAGAACCTGACGGTCGCTTTTCAATTCCTCGACCATTTCAATCAACTCCCGGTCAGGCGCGAGCTCGAGCCGTTCGAGCCGTTGGACGAGAAGCTGCTGGTTTGCACGAAATCGGGCCAGGTTGCGACCGAGTTCCCGGATGCCGTGCCACTCACTCGCCTGATCCGCGATATGATGAAGGAAAAACAGCCTGCGCCCGTTCGCCTGGCTGAGATGTACCGTTCGACCGACTACCCGGGGATCCGTGACTGGAAAATAGCGGAATTCACAGGCCGTCCAGGCGACAGGAGTATCAGTTGGGAGGCTTTTGGATCGGCGTCAGGTCCGGGAGCCGAGCTCTCTCGTTACCTGCTGCACCACAGCGGAGGGCTGACTGTGCCGGTCATCCACGTCAAATCGGCATCATCGGCCGGAAGCCCCCGGCGCACCGCCTTGTTGATCAGGCTCGCGGGCAAGCCGGGCGTGAAAGACTGGCAATCCGTCGCGAAGCTCCTGGGGCAAGGCTATGAAATCATCTCGTTCGACTTCAGGGGGGTGGGCGAGCAGAGAATGCTTTACTCCACGCAGACGCCCGAAGGAGTGGTCAAAACCAGCAGCGAGGCTGATTACTTCGACCCGCTCAACAGCATCATGGCCAATTATATCTACAACAGCCTGCTGGTCGGACGGCCGTACGTCCTTCAGATGATCGAGGACGTCGAAATCGTTTCCCGCTTTGCGAAGGAGAAGCTCGGCGTGCAGGAGCTCAACCTGGTTGCGGAGACGCCCGAGGATGCGGCCGTCGCCTGGGCTGCGAGTGAGTGTTTGCCTGGCTCCAAGCTCTTGGCTCCCCCCGCTGAAGGCAAGAGGTTCAAGTGGTCGGAAGCTGTCGAGCAACAGCGTGAATTATGGCCGATCCAACTGCTGCTGCCCGGCGGCGCCTACATCGATTGATCTTGCAATGTCTACAATTCATATCGGTTTTGTAGTAGTATCTCGGGAATCAAGGAGAAACCGACGATGAGAATCGCAGAAGATGTCACCCAATTGATTGGCAATACGCCACTTGTGAAGATTCGCCGGATCGCTGCCGGCACACCCGCCGAGCTCGTGGCCAAGCTCGAGTTCTACAACCCGGCGCACAGCGTCAAGGACCGGATCGGGCTCTCCATGATCGAGGCGGCCGAAAAGGCCGGCCAGATCAAGCCGGACACCATCATCCTCGAACCGACCAGCGGCAACACCGGGATCGCGCTGGCCATGGTCTGCGCGGCCCGCGGCTACAAGTGCACGCTGATCATGCCCGACACGATGAGCAAGGAGCGGCGGATACTTCTTCGCGCTTACGGCGCCGAGCTCATCCTCACCCCGGGGAGCCAGGGCATGGCGGGTGCGATCGGGAAAGCCGAGGAGATGGCCGCTGCCGACTCGCGGTACCTGATCCCGCAGCAGTTCAAAAACCCGGCTAACCCCGAGGTGCACCGCCGGACGACCGCGGAAGAGCTCTGGCGCGACACGGACGGGAAAATCGACATCCTGGTTTCAGGTATCGGGACCGGCGGAACCATAACCGGGGTCGGTGAAGTAATAAAACCGCGAAGGCCGAGTTTCCGTTGCGTTGCCGTCGAACCCGATGCCTCTCCGGTCCTTTCCGGAGGCCAGAAAGGCCCGCATCCCATCCAGGGAATTGGCGCGGGTTTCATTCCCGAAGTTTTGAACACGAAGATCTACGACGAAGTCATCCGGGTCAAGAACGAAGAGGCCTTTCAGATGGCGCGCCGGATGGCCAAGGAAGAGGGCCTGCTCGTCGGGATTTCTTCTGGCGCGGCTGTCTGGGCGGCACTGCAGGTTGCCTGCCGGGCCGAGAACAAGGGAAAGCTGGTGGTTGTGATTATCCCGTCGTTCGGTGAGCGCTATCTGAGCACCGCATTGTTTGCGGATTTGGCCGACTGAGGCAGGCCCGCGGATGACGCGGATCTACGCGGATAACGCGGATAAAGCGACTGCTTATCCGCGTTATCCGCGTAGATCCGCGTCATCCGCGGGCTTCAAACTCCGCAATCCCCTCTACGTACTCCGCCGAGCCGTCCCGCAGCCAGCCGTCCAATTGGGCCTGGTCCTTCAGCTGTTGACCTCGCAGTCGCGGGACCAACGCAAAGGCGCACTTGAGCTCCTGCAGAGCCGTCATATCTCCCCACAGCTTTTCAAACTGCGTGACAGGGTACACGTCTTCCTGCCCGTAACCCCACCGTTTCTTGACGTCTTTCAAAGTCACATATGTCGGCATTCGGGCGGAAACTGCCCGAATGGCTTCTGCCACCCGCTCGTCATCGGAAAGGTCCTTTCGACGAAGTCCGAAGGCGAGCAGGAGCTGATCGATATCCACCCAACTCGTGTTCGAGTTGTAGTAGGAAAGCCGGAATTCATCCTCTTCCCGAGGCATAGCCAGGCCCTCGACGAGTCGCAGCTTGCCCCCGACCCGGGCGAGCCCGCCGCCTCGATCTTCTATTCGCCGGGTAATCACTTCGAATGTCAGGCAGGCCCCGCGCGAGATGTGCGCACCGAGCAGCGCCGGGTCGACGTCCGTCCCCAGCGTGTCGATATTGTGAACCATCAGATGCCGGAGATGAGGGCGAAGCTCGAACAGCTGACGGAGAACCCCGTTCTTCAGGAGGTTCGGCACTTCGTACCAATGGCCCACCGGATGCAGGCATTGCAGCGGAGCGTTGTCCGTGTAATCCCCGGCCTCCCCGGAGGACAACGCCCAGCGGATCAGCGCGTTTCGGAGGCTATCGCGCATCTTCTGCGCCTGCTGGTCCAACAGTTGCTGAGGCATCTCCTCCCAGAGGAAGCGAAGATCGCGGACTGTCGGGATGAGCCGCAAGCCGACCGAGCGCCCGGGTGACAGGAGTAGCGGAGCCTGGTAACCGTAATTCTTCTCCTGCGCCAGGTATTCCTCGACAGGACGGTGGGTCAGGTAACTTGTTGTGATGACATGCGGCATAGCGGCGCCGTAAAGCCCGTTAATCCGCCTGCTCTTGGCCAGGTGGGTCTCGATAAACGTGCGATGGCGGCCGGCCAATTTGCAGAAAGGGTGAAGAGCTTTAACGACCCCGGCGCCTTGCGTCCACCGGCTGCCTGTCCCGGCCGCCAGGGTCACGACCGCCACTTCCCCTCGCTCGAGGGACTGAGCGCCCAGCTCGAACAGCTCTCGAGGAAGCTTCCCCGTCGCGTCGAGCACATCGTTGGCTTCGGCGTCGTCAATCGTCGAATTCGAAGGCAGGCGGTTCTGAGCGAGGCCGATTCGTCCGCTCCGCAGGTCGGCCCGAATTTGTTCGTGCTGAGTTGCGTCAAAACCGTACGCTTCAAGAAGCGCGGCGAGGTTCTGACCGGCTCCAGTTTCGGCCTCGCTTCCCGGGAGCAGACGATCAAACAGCGCGGAAACCAGGCTGCTCATCTCGGGCTTAGTTCGGCAAGCCGAGCCGAGGCGAACCAGTTCCCGTCGTCGCTGTTTGCTCAGGCTCTGCACGTCCACCCGCATAACTGCCGGCATCATCATGACGTAGTAGCCCTGCGGCAGGAGTGCATCCTGCCCCTCGAGGATCTGCGCGCAGGTCCCTGTCTCATTGATGGAAAAATCGTAGACGACCGGGTCCATCGCGAAGGGAAGAGCACCGGACAGTTTCTGTTTCGTTTGATGCATCACCTGCTGCAGGTGCGCTTGCGCCTGCGCTTTGCATTCCGGCGCAAAAATGAAACCCATGCCCCCGCCCGACATGCCGCCAAGCATCCAGAAGCCCCAGAAACACGGTCCAAACTCCTCCCTGGCCTGGCGGATCAGGGTTTCGGTGTAGAAGTTGTCGGCCCAGGGGATAATCGCCTGGATCGGTCCAAAGAAATTGCGGGTTGTAGCGCCGCCGACCGCCTGAATGTCCCCCGCCTGGAGGTGTTCCAGGATCTCGTCCAGGATTCCCGTGGCCTGCCGTCTGCCGATCCATTCTGCCTCGGATCTCAATAGGTACTTCTCGGTCACCATTTCGAGGATCGGGCCGACATTCTGGGCCATGCCGCCGTGAACCAGTACCAGGCTGTCCTGCAGGCGCTGGCGGACTTCGGCCGGGATTCGGTCATGGCCGAAAATCGTGTGGTTGGGAAGGAGTCGGCCGCGGCTGACCCCAAATTCCGGATCGCCGTCTTCCGCGAGCGCTCCCTGGATCAGCTTGATTCCTGGCCAGAGGCCGCCGGAATCCTGCCAACCGCCCCCGGATCCGGCGAGCCACTCGCCGAGAATCGCCCGGGCGGCCACCAGCCGGCGCTCCTCCTCGGTCAAGGGCCCGGACAACGAGGATGCCTGGCCGGTTGCCCGCATGCAGACCGTAATCAACGAGGCGAGCAGGCTGGTGGAGACGGCCAGTCGGGAACCCTTCGGAATGTTGTGGACGTTGCTGATCAATTCGAGGCCGTATCCCGGCGCCACAACTCGCGCCAACAGTTCCTCCAGGCTTTGTCCGGAGCCCTCGACCCCGGGTGGAACAATACCCGATGCGATGAGGGCGGCTTTCAGAAGGCCCAGGTAGTCCTTGGCAAAATCAAAGACTTCGGCCAGGTTTTCAATGGTGGCTGACGCTCCGAGGTCTACGCTGGCCAATTTCAAGACTGGTTCATCAATAACGCGGAGATAGGCTTCGACCGGCGGCACGGGTTTCGGATCACGTCCGCGCACGGCCAGGTTGATAGACACATTGAGGACCCGGGCGCCTTCGGGGAAGTCCATTCCCAGGAAGAAGATATCGCTCCAACCGCTGTGGGAGAGGTCCATCCGGACAGGTGTCTGCTCGCGAAGGACCCGGTCCTGGCCGGCGAGGAGTAGCTCTTTGCGGACCCGCAGCGGGTGGTCGGCCGGATGTCCGATACGGAACATCCACTGGTTGCCGCGGACTGAACGCACGCTGCGCCGCACCTGGTCCGCCAGGGTCTGGAATCCCAGGTCGTGGTAGGCGGTGGCGAGTGCGCTCGACAGGCCTTCGCTTGGCCCGCCGGCGGCCTGCGCTTCCAAGAACGTCTGGATAGCCTCTTCGAAACGCCGTTTAAGCAGGTGAGAAAAGCCGTCAAAAGGAACCAGGGTGCCGCGGGAGCGGTGGAGCTTTCCGGGAAGATGAAAGCGGTGGATCGCGTAAAGGAAAAACAGCGCCCGTACCCGCTGGTACAGATTGTCGCAGTGCTTGCGAAACGACTCGAGGCTCGCGCATTCTTCGAGAAGCTGGTCCAGGGATGAGCTGCGACAAAAGGCGTCCAGGGACTGATCGCGAAGATCAGGATCGGAAGCGGTGATGATTCCGACCAGTGAGGAAGCTTTGGCGGCTTCGCTTGTCGAATTTCGACCCAAGGTGCCTCCAATGGTGATTGACGATTGACGATTGAAAACCGCGCAACGCGCGACCACTCCGACCTTCTTAATCGTCAATCGTCATTCGTCAATTGACTTAGTTCCCGAGATGCGAGCAGTTCGACCAGATTGGCCAGGACTCCTTCGCGGTCTTTTCCGGCGAGGGCCAGGGCGAGCTGGGCGGTCAGAAGTCCGTATTTGACTCCGATGTCGTAGCGCAGGCCTTCAATTTCGGCCGCGACGCACCGCTCCTTTCTGGCCAGCTTGCAAAGGGCGGATGACAGGCTCGAATCCTCCTCGAGCAGGTCCATGACCGCTGGCGTCAAGACGTGCATCCCGAAGAAGCACAGATAGTGGCCGGAGCGCAGGCCAGGTACCAGGAGATGCTGCTCGGCCTCAGTCGGGGTCGGCTTTTCCATCACGTTCTCAATCAGGTACAGGCCGGGCTTTCCTACGACCCGGCGTCCTCCGACCGTGCCGTAATACGGGAGCATGCTTTCGCGGGTCGCCTGCACCGCCGACACCGTGCACGATTCCGCCACCGCGATCTCCGTAAGCTGATGCGCGCATCGGGTTGCATTGGTGCTGCAATAAAGATGGTCACCGACGAGATGGAGGAAAGGCTCATTCCCGGTGAAGTTCCTGGCGCAGGAGATGGCGTTCGCATAACCTCGGGGTGCCGGCTGCTCGATGAAGCAAAGCCAGTTCCCTAAGTCGCCGGCGGCCTCACGATAAGGTCCGGCGTCGCCGGGGGATACCACGACGCAGATAGATTCAACGCCGGCGCTCAAGGCTTCTTCCACCACGATGCGAAGTGCCGATTTCTGAATCCCGTCGCTGTCAATGAGGGTTTGGAGCGGTAAGCTGCGCTGGCTCTTGCCCGCTGCCGTGATGACTGCCTTTCGAACCTTCATACCGAAGAAGGTTATCGCAGGAAGCGGCGAGGAACAACTCGGTGCCCGACTGACCGACTGACCGACTGACGACTGACGACTGACGACTGACCACTGACCGAGCGACCGAGGGAGCGACCGCCGCCAGTTTACAGAGCCGCGCACGGAGCGAACGGGCTTCAGCCCGGAGCGAAGTAAGCGGACCACCAAGCGAGCCGTTACGGTTGGCTTGGTGGTCCGCTTACTTCGCTCCGGGCTGAAGCCTGTTCGCTCCGTGCGCGGCTCTGTAAACTGGCGGCGGCCGCTCCCTCGGTCAGTCGGCCAGTGGTCAGCGAATGCTTTTCACCCTTCCGCGGCTGGAGCTGCCGGTGTCCATGGCGACGATTGTGCCGTAGACTTTGCCGAAGGCGACGTCGGCCTCGAATTTAACCGGGATACGCAGGGCATCGATGGAGTACCAGACGCGCAGGTTTCCACCGTTGCTGAAGATGCGGCCGTTGGTGTTGATCCTGACGGCGCGAAAATCGCCGATCGCGGTATCGACCGTCTCTTTCTTCACGATGTCGAAGTGGATCCTCCGGGCTTCGCCTTCGTCGATCAGATTGATAAAAAAGCGCTGCCCGGTCTCAAACGGCCGCAACCGGCCTACATAAAAAACGGAAACAACATCCGCCAGCGGTTCATCGATCTTGTTGATTGTTCGATTCTTGAGCTCCTTGGGCGGTTTCACTCCCACGTCGTGCTCTGTGAGCAGCAGCCGGTCACGGGGGTAGTCAAAAAGAAGCTGGAAGTCGCGTTGGCGCTTGCCCTCGCGGATCTTCTTGACCAGCCGGTAGGAGCGAAAATTCTCGCGATCGAAGATAGATTCGAAGTAATCCCGAACGTCCAGGCCCGCCACGGAAGTCAGGCGGCCGTTCGAGCGGGCTTCGGCCGAGACCTTAAACACGGGGCGGTCGTGATAGGTAGTTTCATAGGTGCGGAAGTCGAGATCCCCAGCCTTGAAGGCCGGCAACAGAAAAAGCGGTTTCCAATTCACTTCGTAAACAAGCCGCTCATCCTGTTTAAACGGTGCGGAGTAGGTCGCACCGGGCGTCAGCAGTGGATCCTGAGTATCTGTTGCGCTCGCGACTTGAAGGAGCGCAAGGAGAAGCCACATCGCCAGGGAACCCGCCAAAGCCTTGCCTATTTTTACCGCCATAGCAGCATCTTTGCCCAAATCAGCGCGGTCACCAGGACAAAGCCTATAACCGCGTTGTACTCACGATTACAGATGACCTTTGTCCAGTGAAAGTTGCCAGTCGGGGCCTGATCGGCGGGTTTACGCAGGAATGGTGTGCCGAAGGGCAGAAAGAGCGCGACGCTGTCGCGATAGACCGAATAATCGGAGCCGAAACTATCCGTCAACTCCCGCTCTTCGCGTTTCATCACTGGAAGGTAGACGGCGACAAAAAGCACCAGAAACAAGACGGTCAGCCAGAGACTGGCCGCGGCAATAGTGAACCCGAGGCCCATCATGAAAGAACCGAGGTAGAGCGGGTTTCGAGTCCAGGAGTAGGGACCGCAAGTAGCAAGTTCTCTTCCTTTGTTCAAGTAACCTGAGGCCCAGACGCGCAAGGCGAGACCTAGGCCGGCCAAAAGTACTCCCGCGGAGAAAAAGCCGGGACGGGGCGTGGCCAGGTAGAGGAAGAGGAGCCCATAGCCGAAGCCGAGAGGCACCCGGATTCTCTGTGCGATGCTGCTGCTCATAGGTGCTCAGCCAGTCCCAGCCGTTTCTTCACTGCCGAGAACACCTGCTCGACGGGGATATCCATGCAGACGAACCGGTCGCACGTTCTTTTGTAGCAATCCGAACAAGGAAGTTGGCGTTTCACGACGATGTCTCCGGCGGTGTACGGGCCGTTTCTCCAGACGGCGCTCGGACCCATGATGGCGACGGTCGGCGTTCCCATGGCGACGGCCAGGTGCAGAGGGCCTGTATCCCCGGCCACCATCAGCCGGGACTCCCGGCACAGCGCGGCGAGCTCCAGGATGGAAGTAGGGAAACTCAGCACGCTCGCTCCGGCCTTCTGGACTTCTTCGACAACGGCTTCTTCCCCGGGTCCGTACGTGAGGACGACCGGAATCCTGAGTTTTTGCTGAATCCTGCCGGCGAGCGTGGCGTATTGAGCGGCAGGCCAGAGTTTCGTCACCCAGCCGGCACCCGGATTCAGCAGGATAGGGCGATTGATTCCCTGGTTGGCGAGTTTCTGTTGGACCAGCCGGGTAGAAGCTTCCGGGATCTGCAGCGGAATGACAGGCCCAATCCCGTTGACACAGCCCGGCTGATGGGCCAGCCGCAGGTTGAGATCGACCACGTGGAGCTTTTCTTCCTGCTTGGCGACGGCCTGGTGAGAGTAAAAAGTGGACGCCAGACGCTCGCGCGTGAGCTCCGCGCCGAATCCAGCCACCCGGCGGGCGCCGGAAACGCGGGCCACAACGGCCGACTTCAGGAGCCCCTGAAAATCGAACGCCAGGTCGAAGTGCTCGCGGCGGAGAGCCCGGATCAGCCGCAGAAATGGTTTTGGCGAGGAGCCCCAGGACCATTTCCGCAAGCCGGCGACCCAGACTCGAGTGACTCCCGGGACGGTTTCGACGAGCGGCGCATAGGAGTGCTCGGTAAGCCAGTGAATCTGGGCGTGCGGCAGGCAGCGGTGGAGCAACTGCTGAGCGGGTAAAGTATGAATGATGTCACCGAGCGAGCCGAGGCGCACGATTAGAATCTTCTGGATGCGCGGGATCTGACTGGTGGGCATCGTGGTCAGTCCTCGGTGTCTTTCAGGATTGCCGCCCCGCACGGTGCGTGATCAGTTTCAGGTAATCGCGAGTGGAATGCTCCTTGGGGTCCCCGACGATCGCGATTCTCCCCCCGTAGCTTAAGACCGTCTCCCGCTCGGGTACCGTCTCTTCGCTGTAATCGGTGCCTTTTGCGTGGACGTCAGGCCGGATTTCCTTCAGCAACCCGTCTACGGTTGAATCGTCAAAAATGACGATGTAATCAACGCACTCCAGCGCCGCCAGGATCTCGGCGCGCTCCAATTCGGGCATGAGCGGGCGGCCTGCACCTTTGAGCTTCTTAACAGAGCGGTCTCCGTTCAAGGCAAGTATCAGAATGTCTCCAAGCTCCCGGGCCTCCTGCAAGTACCGGATATGACCGACGTGCAGAAGGTCGAAGCAACCGTTGCCGAAAACCACGCTTTGCCCGGCACCACGCGCCTCTGCGGCAATCTTCTTCAACTCCGGTAATGTCTTAAGCTTAGAGGATAGCATATTGCTCGAATGACCACTGAGACCACTGAGACCACTGAGACCACTGAGACCACTGACCACTGACCACTGACCACTGACCACTGACCACTGACCACTGAGACCACTGACCACTGAGACCACTGACCGCTGGACCACTGACCGTTTTCGGCCCTTCAGGCCGAAGACGGCCGGCTGCAGTGCCCGTTGCCCCTACCTACTGCCTACTGCTTACTGCCTTCTGCCCGCTGCCTGCCTCACGATCCACTCTGCCGCATCCAGCAGGTTTTCGGCGACGTAATCCGGCTGCAGGTCACCCAACTCTTT
>Ga0105092_10000916_pt1 | contig 15640 bp, 13 predicted proteins | sample PPLLak2March2015_FD_87021 | JGI IMG/M metagenome (GOLD analysis project Ga0105092, IMG submission 87021) | Freshwater sediment microbial communities from Prairie Pothole Lake near Jamestown, North Dakota, USA - PPLs Lake P7 Core (1) Depth... | ecosystem: Environmental > Aquatic > Freshwater >... | reverse complement strand
TCTGGATTAATGGGAGTAGAATGAAGGATCATCCTCAAATTGGAGTCAGAGAGCTGGAATATGGTGCAGTAGTAATACAGACAACAAACTAATTACTGTAATGTTTGATGTTGATTTCCAAAAGCGAATAAAAAGTACTAACGATACTAATAATTGGACCAGCACACTTATAGAATATTCTTCGACTGGTTTCCATAATGTTGTTTCAGTAACAAGCAACTTAACTAATTTTAAAGACAAATCCGCCTTCCCATTATCAATAGATCTAAACTCTGTTACCTCCCTTAGTAAATTTCGCATAGCCTACTACACGATCGCGACTTATAACGATAGTAGCAAAATCATAGACATCACAAGTTGGATAGATGTCCCTCCCTCAGAGTTCTCACTTTCATCATCAACAAATCCGGTTGTACTAATTAAGGGGGAGACGATGGACGTAGGTGGACAACTGGTTTCAAATACTGGGATTTCTCCGAGAGTACTAAATTTCATTCCCGAACACAACTAGTCTTGGATCTCGATAGAATTCAACCCCAACAGATATAATTTATCGTAGTTTTCTGTAGGCCCTGTACCATTCAGAATATCAGTCGCACAAGATGCGGAACCTGGAAAATATATCATCCTAATTCAAGGTAATGTTTCAATGGAGTCTAGTACATTAGGGGTTCCAAGCGTTAATGCCCCAATCTTAGGAAAAAGTTTTTTTACAATTAGACCAAATCTGACGGTAACTGTAGTCAATCCGCCTTCATTTGAAGCCGATTTTAAAGAGTTTTGGAGTAGTTACGGTCAAGTGATTTCTCTGTTTGGAGCTGGATTTCTTGGTGCTTTCTCATCACACTTAATCGATATTGTAAGGGTAAGGAAAAAGAAAAGAAGCGAATGCGAACATCAGCGTCTGAATAGCATTAATGAGAATCATTTCTGACTATATCAGTAAATGAATTTAGAAAGGACACATGCAACGATGGATATGTTCTCAAAAGAAGTATATGAATCCGAGTAGTTAACAGGCCCGTCGGGAATTGTATTGTTAACAATTCGGACCCAAACTAGATATATTTGTCTTTTAAGTGATTTTTGTCCTGACAATTGCCAAGAAGAACAGGATCAATATAGCAAGCGTTAGTGAAGAAATTATGACATCAGTTATTGGCATATCCAATGCGATAAGAATGTCATCGAGAAAATCAATGAATTGTTGGATGGCAAAAATAGAAAAAATAATTATCGCATATATAGTTAGTTGAAGACCAGTTTTTCTGTATGCAGTTATGGAAAGAGATAAGAGCAATATAGACAATATCCCAATACCTAGAGCCACTAAATTTTCTACTCCTTCAAAAGGTTCGGTTTGATGAATAATTACTAAGAAAATTTATTAATAAAGATAGCATATACTCCGTAAATGCAGTACTTTACGGCTCTGAAAATAGGTGAAAAAAGAGTTAGAGCAGCTCAAGAAATTTTAAATAAATATACGGGAAACATAGCTATGCCCGCCTTAGCATTGAAAGATAATAACAATAACAACTGGGATCCCGTCGGAGAAGAAAATTATTTCACTGCAGTAAAGGATCAGAATGGTTACTTGATTGCAATATGCGATAAAAATGGAATTGCAAAAACTGTAGCACAATGGTTTATTGAAGTTAGAAAAGATGAAATTATTAATAAAATAATTCAAAATGAAAACATTCCCGAGTATAACGGCAAAGTGATACTCCCAATTTAACACTTAAGTAGATTTATTATTTAGTGATCTTAGTTGAAAAGAAAATATGAACAATCCATAGAGATCAAAGGTCATCTAATTGATTCAATGATCCTGACAAGAATTTTTGACAAGGTTATGGACTTGAAAGGAGATTTTAATGTCCTTGAATTTCATGTAGGAAAAAAGAAGGATGAATTGAGTTATGCAAGATTATTGATATCAGGAAAAAATAAAAAACATCTTGACCAATTATTAGAATCAGTCTTTATTGAAGGTGCGCAACCAACAAAAATTGACGGAGTTATTCTAAAGCCTGCTCCAAGTGACATGGTAATGCCAAGAGATTTTTACAGTACAACTAACAATACCACGCAAATTTTTTTCAAAAATGAATGGATTGATGTTGAAAATATGATGATGGATAAGTGTATTGTAGTCGACGTAAGAAATAAGAGGGCAGCATGTAGGAAAATTAGGGATATCCTTAGTGGAGAAATGATAGTAACGGGTGAGAATGGAGTTAGAATATTACCTGAGGAACGTCCAAGAGAGGGTGTAGATATCTTTCAATTTATGAGTAGTACAAGTTCCAGTGAAAGACCCACTCAACAAATTGCAAGAAAAATAGCAATGGATATTTACAATACCAAGAATAGTGGTGGGAAAATAATTGTCACAGCGGGACCAGTAGTTGTTCATTCTGGTGCTGCAGATTCGCTAGCCAAAATGATTAGAATGGGATACATAGATGGATTACTTACTGGTAATGCACTAGCTGTCCATGACATAGAAAATTCACTATTTGGTACATCCCTAGGTATGAATGTAAAAAATGGAACATTAGCGATTCGTGGTCATAGAAATCACATGCAGGCTATAAATGAAGTTTTTAGAGCTGGGTCCATAGAGGAAATGGTCAAGAAGAATATTCTAAAATCTGGAATCATGTATGAGTGTATTAAAAATAACGTACAGTACGCACTTTGCGGGTCTATTAGAGACGATGGACCGATTCCAGGAGTAATTACTGATATTATAGAGGCCCAAGATAAATACAGAGCAATATTAGGAGATACAAAAATGGTTCTCATGCTTTCAACCATGTTACATTCAATTGCTGTAGGCAATATGATCCCTGCAAGAGTAAAGGTTGTTGCTGTAGATATTAGCCAAGCCGTTGTCACAAAACTGCTAGACAGAGGAACAACACAGGCAATAGGTGTTGTTAGCGACATTGGTGCATTTCTTCCAATGGTATTAGATCATTTAGAACAAATATCCAAGAAATAATTATATCAATTAATACAATCTAAACAAGTTAATTAATATTATTGTCATTCTATTGAAAGCAAAACCCTATTTATCAGGGTTATGTAATTTATTATTTATTATGCGCATTGCGATTTTTGGATCTGCACGCCCATTAGTAAACTTCATCACTTTTCCTAGTAAAAAATTTATTGCCTCACTATTCGTTTTTGCATCTTCAACAGCAGATTTTTCTTTATCAAATACTGACTGAACAGCATCCATGAGAGTTTTTTCATCAGATATCTTATAAGAATTTGTATTATTCATAACTTCCGATGGTAACATTCCACTCTCAAATATTTTGACTAAAATATCCTTTGCTGTAATTCTACTAATTTTATTACCTTCAATCAGTTTCACCAATTCTGCGATATGTTCTGGTTTCACTTTTAAGTTTTTCAAGTAATCGGTACTCTCACTATCATCTTCAATCAAACTTTTAAAGTCAGTAACTAGAAAGTTGGCTATTTCTGTTGGCGAAAAGTATACCTTCAAAGTAGACTCAAAGAAATCTGCCAATTTCTTATCATTTATGAGAATATTAGATGTATGTTCTGAGAGCTTATATTTTGATACAAAGCGTTCAAATCTTTGGTTTGGTAGTTCTGGCATTCGTTTTTTTAGATTAGAAGCAAAATCATTACCTAAGACGATTATTGGAATATCGGGTTCTGGAAAATATCGATAATCGTGTTCTTCTTCCTTACTTCTCGACTTAAACGTGATTTTTTTCCGATCATCCCAATGTCGCGTTTCATGTTCTATTTTGAGATTCCGACTATACAGGCTAGATTGCCTGGTAATTTCATAGTTGATGGCTTTTTCAACTTCCCTGAAGGAGTTGATATTCTTGATTTCAACCTTGTTACCACCTTCCATGGACACATTTACGTCACACCTCACTGATCCCTCCAGTAAAGTATCACAAACGCCAATATGTTCAAGAGTTAGTGATAGTTTATTTAGAAATTGTCTGACCTCCTTTGGACCTGTGAAATCTGGTTCTGTAACTATTTCAATTAAAGCAACACCGGCCCTGTTGTAATCTATCAAAGCAGAATTCCTAACATTCATGCCACCTTCAGAATATGCTATTCTACCCGGGTCTTCCTCCAATTGAATTCTACTAATTCTAATCTGTTTTGCATCATCCAATTCGTATATGCCGTCTACTCCTATGCTTGAAAAACCATATACATTATACTGGGTAATCTGAAAGTTTTTTGGCAAGTCAGGATAAAAATAATTCTTGCGGTAAAACATGATCTTGTCTGGAACTTTACACCCTAAAGCGAGTGATGTCATTGTTGAATATTCTATCGCCCTTTGATTGATAACTGGTAATGAACCGGGAAGTCCGCAGCATATTTCACAGATGTTAGTATTGGGTCCAAGATCCCGATAGTTTCCACGACACGAACAAAATAATTTACTATTGAGAGCAGTTATTTGAGCATGAATCTCTAAACCAATCATTATCAAGCTCATATCGCATTTGTCTTCCTTTGGATATTGATAGAATTCTCAAGATCATATGATGCATCGATTAGCTTTTGTTCTTCAAATGGCGCTGCCATAATTTGCAGTCCGATGGGAAGACCGTTACTAAATCCAACAGGTAGTGATATTGCAGGAATGCCTGCAAGATTTGCTATGACAGTATTTATGTCAACCAAGTACATCTTAATTGGATCATCTATTTTTTCGCCAAACTTGAACGGAAGTATCGGCATCGTTGGTCCAATTAAAAGATCATATTTTTTGAATAAGGTAAGCAATTCTAATCTTAATAGTGAGCGTAGTCTCCTTGCCTTGAGATAATATTTGCTATAGTATCCTGAAGAAAGAACATACGATCCAATCAATATTCTCCTTTTTACCTCTTCGCCAAAGTTTTCTCTAACCTTACTAAAATAAGTATCCCATTTATAATCCTCTACCGGAAGATCAAACCCATATCGAATATTATCATATCTTGCAAGATTACTACTTGCTTCGGCGCTCGCAAGAGTATAGTAAGAGGGTAATGCATAATGTAGGTTTTTTATCGAAATTTCATCACATGTGCATCCGATCTCTTTGAATTTTTCTGATGCGGAATAAATTGTTCTCGTAACTTCACGATCACTGCCAGTAATTAACTCCTTTATTATTGCGACATTCAATTTACCTAATTTATTTTTAAGACTGATAGGAGAGGACGGAATACTTGTATTATCCCTTTCATCCTTTCCCGAAATAATGTTTACCATCATTACCAAGTCCCTAACCGATCTGCATATAGGACCAATTTGTTCTAGGCTATTTGCATAGGAAATTAGACCGTATCTGCTTACCCTGCCATAAGTAGGCTTAAGTCCCACGACGGAACAGAAGCTAGCAGGACATCTTATTGAACCTCCAGTGTCTGATCCAAGAGAAACAGTGCACTCTCTAGCAGCAACGGCGGCGCCGCTTCCACCTGATGAGCCTCCGGGAACATAATCCAGATTCCATGGATTACGAGTTGGTTGATATCTACTATATTCAGTTGTTGAACCCATCCCAAATTCATCCAAGTTCAATTTTCCCAATATTATTGCTCCATTTTTCTTCAGGTGCTTTATTACAGTGGCGTCATATGATGGAACATAGTCTTCCAGTATTTTTGAGGCGCATGTAGTTCTGATATTTTTTGTAGAAATGTTATCCTTTATTCCAACTGTTACTCCCGCTAATTCACCTGTGTCTTCTTTTTCTCTAATTTTCCTGTCTATTATCTTCGCAGCAGATAAAGCTCCCTCAGAATCCAATGTGATGAATGAATGTAATTTTGATTCCACATCTTCTATTCTTTTAAGGATAGAGCTAACATACTCTTCTGCAGTAAATAATCCTTCATTTATGCCTCCTACAACTTCAGATGCGAGTAGGTCATGTAGGTTTGACATTCTATTTCATCTTTGGGCCTCTTAAGAAACCGTCTTCTGTAAGGTTCTTGCTAATTTGTTTTCCGTCAGACATTCTGACCACATCATCTCTAAGCTCTTCAATTTTCATTTCCTGTAAGTCTAAAATAACTGAATCATCAGATGCAAGTTCCTCAAGAATATCAATATATTCAATTGTCTTGTCTAATTGTTTAGGAAATTTTCGAGATTCATTTTCATTAAGATTAATTTTAGATATTTGAGCGAGATACTCTAATTCTTCTTTTGAAATCATAATATTGTCATCTTTTCATAGATTTATTATTTGTTAAGGCGATAATCTATCTATATCCCTAGGAAACAATACAACATCTCTAATATTGTCAACACCACACATACTCATCATTAACCGTTCAAGCCCCAAACCGAACCCTGCATGAGGCGGCATACCATAGTCAAAAACTTTCAAATGGAAATCAAATGCATTAGTGCTTAGGCCTTGTTTTTTCATTCTTTCAGTCAATTCATTCTTATCGTGGATTCTTGTACTTCCAGAAGATAATTCTAGCGTATCATACATCAAATCAAAGGATTCGCACTCTGTTCCCGTAGATTTTGGTTTAACATAGAATGGCTTTATTGAAGTGGGCCAATCAACAATAAAGTAAAAATTCTTCATATCTTCATTATTGAGATTTCGCAACTTTTGTTGCGAAATGTCATCACCCCATTCAATAGATTCTCCGGCACCTTGCAACTTTTCTATTAGATCCGAATATCTATATCTTCGAAATGGAAATGATATATCTGGAATTTCTATTTTAAGATACTCGAGTTGTGATTTGTTTTTATTCTTAACTTCATCCCACAAAAAATGTATCATCCTTTCTAAAATTTCCATTATATCATTATAATCAGCATATGCTTTTTCTATATCTATTGAAGTTGCTTCTGACAAATGTCTGTTTGTTCGTGAAGGTTCTGCTCTAAAAATGGGACCTATTTCAAATACATTTTCAAATGCCATCGTCAGCTGCTCTTTATAAAGCTGAGGGCTTTGGGTCAGAAATGCTTCTCTATCATAATAAAAAATAGGAAAGAGTGTAGCACCACCTTCAGTCGCTGTGGCAATTATTTTAGGTGTATTAACTTCAATGAAGCCTTCTTCTCCAAGAAATTTCCTGCAGGAGTTTAGTACGGTGTACCTTATACTAAAAATCGATTGAAGATAAGGCCTACGAAGATCAATTGCTCTTAGATCCAATCTAGTATCAATTCCAACTCCTTTTCTACTTTGAATAACGATAGGAGAATTTTTGTTGGCGAAAGAGAGAATTTTGAAATCAATTGGGATTATTTCAATTCCGTTCGGAGCTTTCGGTTCACTTCTAACTTTACCCTTTATCGCAATCGAAGCATGTTCTCTGATCTTTGGTATTTCAGATGAGAGTGAATCAGGAAATTCATTTTTCTTTAAAATAACTTGAATATTTCCAAATCTGTCGTTTATCGTGAGAAACTTTATGTTACTATGCTCACGTATCGAAGAGATCCATCCAATAATTATTACCTCCTTGCCATTCATTGAAATATCAATATTCTTGGAATAATGCGTCCTTTTCCAAGTTTGAAGGTCTGAGCTATTCAAATTGACGAACCTTGATAATCTGAACTTTAATGACAGGTTAATTTAACCTTTTAACGCGGATATACTAAATGTTATAACAAACCATACTCGGAGCAGAACGTCATTGAAAGTGAACCGCTGTAGCAACTTCATAATATGTTAATGGAGTACATCACTCCAAATTAACAATTACACACTGCATGTATACAGCATGCTCAGACAGAGATTTATGGGGAAAGCAAATTAATTTTCGTCTTAAATGAGAAAATAGATAACGCTGGGACGCACCGAAATTGGGTTAATTGCTTCTTGGTGTTGATTCTAATCGAAACTTACAAAAGCATTAATAACATTGTCAAATAATTTGTGTGAAATGGAAAAACAGTCACTATTATCGCTTTTTTCTTCAAATCCGGATAAATATTACAAAGTCTCATTATTTGATGAAAAAGGATTCAAAAGACAAAACTGTAAGCTGTGTGGAAAATTCTTCTGGTCTATCATTGATAAAGAATCGTGTCCTGAACATGATAACTATAGCTTTATTGGAGATCCACCGACTTCAAAAAGATTAGATTTTGTAAATACTTGGAAAGAATTGAGTAGTTTCTTTAGAAAGAATGATCACGAAGTAATTCAAAGGTATCCCGTGGTATGTCGTTGGAGGGAGGATCTGTATTTTACAATTGCCTCAATTGTGGACTTTCAGAGAGTAATGAATGGAAAAATCGTGTTTGAAATCCCTAAAAATCCGCTTGTCGTTCCACAAATGTGTCTTCGGTTTAATGATATTGAAAATGTTGGTCTCACTGGCAGACATTATACTAGCTTCTGCATGGTAGGTCAAACATGTAACGCAGATGCTCCGGGAGGTTATTGGAAGGACAAATGCATCGAACTGGATCATTCTCTCCTCAAGAATGTCCTCGGTATTAAGTCAGAGGAAATTACATTTGTTGAGGATGTTTGGATGGGCGCCGGGGCTTTTGGTTATTCATTAGAATATTATGTTCGAGGGTTAGAGCTGGGAAATGCAGTCTTCACTGAATTTGAGGGTGATGAGCATAATTACCGCACTCTTGATAACAAAATAATAGATATGGGAGCGGGACTTGAGCGCCTGTCATGGATCACAATGGGAAGTCCTACAAGCTACGACGCTACTTTCGGACCGGTATTCAAGAAACTTGTAGATATAATTGGTATCGATATTGATTCGAAAGCAGAGTTTCTATCTCGATACTTTAGGATATTTTCTGAGAATTATTCAAATTATCAAAATGATCCGAGAATCTTAAAAACAAATATTGCTAAAGAACTAGGCTTATCGTATGAAGCTTTAGAAAAAATTGTCCTGCCGTTTGAAACACTATCTATTATCGCCGATCATACAAGGACATTATTGTTTGCAATTTCGGATGGTTCCTTGCCTTCAAATGTAGGAGGTGGTTACAATCTAAGAATAATATTAAGAAGGACTCTTGCACTTCTGGCCCGTTTTGGTTGGAATCTCAATTTAGAAGATATTATGGATTTACATATTGAACAGCTAAAATCAATGTATCCCGAATTAAAAGAGCACAAAAATGATGTTAGGACAATTATACAGATTGAATCAGATAGATATTCTTCATCAAAGGAAAGGATGTATTCTATTGCCAATTCCATGCTAATGTCCAAGAAAAGACCAAGGGTTGAAGATCTGATAAGGATGTATGAATCGGATGGTATTACACCTGATCTACTACTTGAAACCGGAGTTATAGAAAAAATACCACCAGATTTTTATTTAAAGTTAGCAGAGCTGCATGCTTCACATGAATCAAAACAGATACCCGTCATCGAAACTGTTAGTGGGCTCAACCCTACAAGATTATTGTATTATGAAGATGGGTCTATTAGAGAATTTGATGCTAAAATTCTTAAAATACTTGAAGGCAAATACTTGATTTTAGATAAAACTGCATTTTACCCGAGAGGAGGAGGACAGGAACCAGATTTTGGATCTATAGAAGGGATTAAAGTAACAGATGTAATAAAACAAAATGAGATAGTTCTTCACAAAGTACAAGTCCCATACAAGGATCATTTTCTAGAGAATAAAATAGTCCACGGAATTGTTGATAATATAAGGAGACGATCTATAACCAAAAATCATAGTGCAACACACATATTGAATTCTGCTGCAAGAAACAGTCTTGGTTCATGGGTATGGCAGAATTCTGCCTTTAAGGAGGAACATTATGCAAGATTGGATATTACTCATCATTCTGCTCTTACAAAACAAGAAATCAATCAAATAGAGAGAACCGCCAATGAAGTGGTTCAAAGAAATTTACCAATTATAATTAATGTATTCGAAAGGTCCAATGCTGAGGAGAAATACACATTTAGGATTTATCAAGGCGGCGCAGTTCCCTCGAACAATGTAAGGATAGTGAACATAGAAGGGTGGGATGTCGAGGCATGTGGTGGAACTCATGTAAATAAGACGGGTGAAATAGGTTTAATAAAAATTCTAAAAACGGAGAGAATTCAAGATGGTGTAGTAAGACTTGAATATGTTTCTGGGAATAATGCATTTCAGTACGTGCAATCACAGGATTCTCAATTACTTCACATAGCTCAATCTTTGGGATCAAGTAAAGAGAAGGTAATTGAATCATTTGATAAGGTAACGGTAGAAAATGATCTAATCAAAAGAAAATTTAGAATGCTTGTTAATAGATTTTCAGACAATATGGCTGCAATCGTTTCTCAGAAAGCGACTAAATCTAAATCAGGATTAAAGATATATGGTATTTACGATGATGAAATAGGAGATGATTACTATATCGCATTGGGAGAAAAAAGTATAGATATTGATCCTTTTTTGGTATATGTCGCACTTATTCAGGATCAAGAAAGAATAAAAGTCATAGTTTTCGTTGGAGAGGAATCAAGAAAAATCATCAAAGCATCAAGAATTGCGAAGGAAATTTCATTGAAACTCGGAGGTACTGGAGGAGGAGGCACAGATAAATTTGCTCAGGGTGGAGGTAGGGATAAAGGCAAGATTCATGATTGCTTGAAGAATCTTGAGAATCTGTTAACAGATATTTTAGACTCTAGTGAAAAAAATGGTTGAAAATTCAGTTGAAAAAACGCCTAATGTTGAACTTAATTGGGCAAGAATTGGAGAAAAATGGAGAAAGAGGTGGGCCGAAGATAAAATATTTGAAACTGAACCAGAATCGCATAAAAAAAAGTATTTTCTTACTGTGGCATATCCTTACCCAAATTCTCCACAGCATGTTGGACATGGACGAACATATACTTTGGCTGATGTCCATGCGAGATATAAACGCATGAACAATTATAACGTATTATTTCCAATGGGTTTCCACTATACCGGAACACCGATTGTGTCAATGTCACAAAGAATCAAATCCAATGATTTAGAATTAATAGAAACTTTCCTACAAATATACAAGATTCCTAGTGAAAAAATATCGAGTTTCAAAGAACCTAAAAGAATAGCCAGCTTTTTTCATGAAGAGATTAAGCAAGGAATGAATGAAATGGGCTATTCTATTGATTGGAGGCGAGAATTTACTACTATAGACAAGGGTTATTCAAAATTCATATCCTGGCAATTTAGAAATCTCAAGAAGAAGGGTTTAATAGTGCAAGGATCTCATCCGGTCGGATGGTGTCCTCAAGATCAAAATCCAGTGAGTCAACATGATACTGTGGGTGATATCGAACCAGAGCTTATTGAATATGTGCTTGTGAAGTTTAAATTTGAGGAACAGTATGTTATTCCAACTGCCACATTAAGACCAGAAACTATTTTTGGTGTTACAAATTTATGGATAAATCCTGATATAAAATATGTAATTGCACAAGTAAATAAGGAGAAATGGATAATTACTAAAGAAGCTGCAAGAAAGTTGGAATTTTTAAACGCTAGTGTCTCGATAATTTCAGAGATAGATGGCTCTGATTTAATAGGAAAATCAGTGTTTGATGAAACAAGAAGACAACTTGTTCCTATGTTCCCCGCATCATTTGTTGATCCTAATAATGGAACTGGAATTGTAATGTCCGTTCCAGCACATTCACCTTACGATTATCAAGCTCTGGTTGATTTAAAGAAAGATGACAATACCTTGAGAAAATTCGCCATCACTGTTAATATTGTTCCTATAAAAATAATACAAACTGATGCGTTTCCCTCAAATGACTCACCCCCTGCAGAATCTATAGTTACTCGCTACTCAATAAGGGATCAGAATGACCCTAAACTAGAAGAGGCAACAAACAAGCTTTATTCGGAAGAATTTCACAATGGTGTTCTTTTGCCAAACATAGACCAAATAGGGAATTTAAGTGTGATAAAAGCTCGAGAGACAATAAGAGAAAAAATCATCAAGGAAGAAATTGGAACGACCATGTATGAATTGAAAAATGTAGTAAAATGTAGATGCGGTACTCCCTGCGTTGTTAAGTTATTAACAAATCAGTGGTTCATCAATTATGGAGATGAGAATTGGAAAAAATTGGCATACGAGCTAATTGAAAATATGGAAATTCTACCTGAAGAAATAAGACAAGAATTTACTAATGTTATAGATTGGCTTAAGGAAAGAGCATGTGCAAGAAAAAGCGGTCTTGGAACAAAACTTCCATGGGATAATGAGTGGATTATAGAGAGTTTGGCAGATTCGGTTATCTATATGGCCTATTACCTATTATCAAGACACATTAGCAATAATCTAGACTTGCAAAAGAATGAAGATATGGTATTGGCAGACAATTTGAATGATAGTTTCTTTGATTATGTTCTTTTAGGAAAGAACGATAGGGATCTTGTTGCTAAAGATTCAAAAATTTCGATTCAATTACTTGAAAAAATTAGAAATGAGTTTCTGTACTTTTATCCTGTAGATTCTAGGCATTCCGGTAGAGATTTGGTACCTAATCACCTTGCGTTCTTCATATTTAATCATGCTGTAATATTTCCCAGGGACAAATGGCCCAAACAGATTGTTGTAAATGGATCGGTACTAATGGAAGGTAAAAAGATGTCTAAATCACTCGGAAATATTATTCCCCTTCGTAAAGCAATATACGATTATGGCGCAGATTCAATCCGTCTTACAATGTTGGCGTCCGCTGAAATATTACAGGACTCTGACTTTTCTATTGACTTAGTAAAAGGAATTAGATTAAAATTGTATGAAATCTACAGAACTATTAATACAAATTTGAACATTTTTACTACATCTCGAGATAGTTTTGATTATGATGTTGATCTGGAAGATGTTTGGATATCAAGCAGATTGCAACATGTTATTTTGGAAACTACATCTGCTATTGAGAAATTTAGAATCAGAGAAGCTCTGCACAATATCTTATATTTGATGGACAATGATTTACAATGGTATGAAAAAAGAAAGCTCGCAAAAAATAAATCGATATCCAATAATTACCTGAGAGAATTCTTTGAGACAAGGATAAAATTATTATCACCATTTGCTCCTTATTTCTGTGAAGAAATTTGGGAAATAATGGGAAATCATTCCTATATCAGTTTGGCCCAATGGCCAGAGATTAATCAATTGAGAATTTCCCTGATATCTGAAGACAATGAAAGACTCATCCAAGGGATGATTATTGATATACAGAAAATAACAAAGGTTACGAAAATCGTTCCAAAAAGGATTTTGATATATACAGCTTCGCGCATCAAGAGTAAATTATATAGAAAATTATTAGACAGAATACAAAGCCAAGCAACTTCCAATTTTGGAGAAATCATGAAGGAATTTGTGAACGATAATGAAGTCAAGGATCTTGTAAAACGTAATCCTGACCTGGTAAGGAAAATGATAGATGACATATTGTCCGAATCAGTTGAAGTTAGAGAAAGAAGAATGAAAATAGATTCCTTTGATGAAGCGATCCCGCTACAAGATGGAATATCTTTACTAGTTAATGAAATTGAAAATGATCATCTTGAAGTAAATATTTATTCTGAGGACAACGATGACAAATATGACCCAAAGCAAAAGTCAAAATTTGCAAGACCCTATAAGCCAGCAATATACATTGAATAATCAAGTCATCATTATGATACATTTTATTTTATTTGTAACGGCATAGAGAGCCAATATTTTTCATTATATCTTCAAAAAATTCTTTGTGAATACAAGCATTTTTTTAGTTACATATAACATTAAATTTTGAACTATTCCAGATATTCAGAGTTGTCAGATATTTACACATTAGTATGTTCAAACCAAGATCTTGCGAGCAGTACAATTTCAAGCTGTTTAATTGAGGAATATGGATTCTTAAAGGATGCAGATAGTACATTTTACTCAGATAAATATCCAGGTATTGTCTTGCACATTTCTGAAAATAATTTGCTCTATCTTGATAATCTCGACGAAAAATATCCGAATACATTATGTTACATTTTTCTGTCTCAACATAGATCCCAGGCTAACATTCCAGCATTAACATGCCATTCCACAGGAAATTTTGACGAGAATAATTTTGGTGGCAAGGAAAGGGAATTAGGAATATGTTATCCATGGATTCAAAAACAATACCTAATTGAATTGAATAATAATAAGGATACTGTCCCTACGTATGATATTATTATAGAGTCTACACATCATGGACCCACATCGCTAAAAAAACCAATACTGTTTATTGAAATAGGATCAGCAGAGGAACAGTGGTTGGATAAAAATGCGGCGAATACAGTATGCAGTTCTTTGTTTAAGGTAATCACAAGAAAGCATGAATTTTGTGAAAAGGTTGCCATAGGACTTGGGGGTAATCATTATCCAACAAAATTCAACAAAATATTGATGGAATCAGAATATGGTTTGGGTTCGATAGCTGCAAAACACGATTTACCATATTTGGATAATTCCTTGATAGATCAAATGATACGAAGGAATATTGAAAAAGTAACTTGTGCTATTGTGGATGCAAAGGGACTAGGGAAAGAGAAATCTAGAATATTGACAGCACTAAACGAAATTGGAATTGAAGTAATAAAAATTTAGGATTAATAATGATACAATAATTATTTATGATTGTGCAACATAACTAGAATATGTCTATGTCATTCAATAGAAGAAATAGTAATAAAAAAACAAGTACAGGTCACAATAATCACATTGATGGCCAAGCTGTCTATTCTCTTGTTTCTAATATTCCTCCAGGGAAAGTTGTAACATACGGTCAATTGGCAACATCACTTGGTAATTCTCGTGCCGCTCGGGGGATAGGAAAAGTTCTAAATAAGAATCCGCGGCCAGTCATTGTGCCTTGCCACAGAGTTGTTTGTTCAGACGGACATGTTGGAGGATATATGTATGGGAAGAAACGAAAAATATCGCTGTTAATTAAAGAAGGAATTCCTATTGATAATGATATAATAAAAGATTTTGAAAAATATAGGATTTCAAGTTAGGATTATTACTTATGCATTTTTGCTTGCTTGGCTAGATCTCTCAGGTGTGAAAGAGATCGGACATTCCCACCTTTAATTTTTTTATACAGCGCCCAAAAGGTTTCTCTATTAATTTCATTTCTGGCTTTTAGTATTTTTAAATGACGTCTCATGGCCTTGGTTTTTTTAACATAAACCTCTTTCTTGCCGACCCTGGCAGTTTTCTTACCTTTCTTTGAACCTGCAGAAGTACCGTGCTTCCTACGTGTCTTTAGTTTCTTTTCTGCTCTCGATCTAGAAATCCCTCTTACTTTTACAGTCCATATAGTACCATTCTTGACTAAGGAACGCATGTCCTCTCGTGTAATAGCATCAGATATATCATCAAGCTTATCAGGTTCAAATCTTATCCTATTTGATCCAACACCCAATACTCTAGCGATTAGTTCTCTTTTTTTTCTTAAATTTACAACCATTATGATTTAGACACTTTTTTTCCTACGTTTTTGCCCTTTGCTTCTTTCTTGGGCTTTTCGACCTTTGCTTCTGCTTCTTTCTTGGGCTTTTCGACCTTTGCTTCTGCTTCTTTCTTGGGCTTTTCGACCTTTGCTTCTGCT
>Ga0105092_10000915_pt1 | contig 15644 bp, 16 predicted proteins | sample PPLLak2March2015_FD_87021 | JGI IMG/M metagenome (GOLD analysis project Ga0105092, IMG submission 87021) | Freshwater sediment microbial communities from Prairie Pothole Lake near Jamestown, North Dakota, USA - PPLs Lake P7 Core (1) Depth... | ecosystem: Environmental > Aquatic > Freshwater >... | reverse complement strand
GGTGGCCCCAGATTTGAGCCTGTCTCCGTTCAGACTTTGCAGGAAATAGCTGATGCGATTGATATGCTGGAGAACGTCAAGATCCGGGCCATGCCCAGCATTTCCTGGAAAAATTAGATAACACGACGACTTTTGGCATTAGCTTCTGCATTATTCTTTGCACCAAAACACTTTTCTTACCTGATGGCGCATATGATGATGACTATGAAACTGCAGATCACCATCACCGGCCCAAAGGTTCATGACGTGGGTTACCGCTACTTCTTGATGAGCATGGCTATGGCCAAAAGAATAAGGATGTTTGAAGCCCATAATCAGGATGGTATTGCAGGTGAGGAGGTCTTCGTCCTGGTCGATGGTGGCGAGCAGGAGGTCCGGGCCTTCAGGGCGTTAGCGGAGACAAAACAACCAGAACGTGCCGAGGTCTCAGAAATCACCATCTATGACTATGAAGGCGAGGTCATGAGGATCGGCGAATATGCCCAATACTACATGACCGTTCAATTGAATAAATTAGTAATTTCTTGTCAAGAACCAAGATGTGACGGATGCTAAAGCATCTGCTATACGGCAAAGATGAGACTATAAATTATGTGGTATGCCTTCGGGATGATTTGCGAAACCTTCCAATACAGTTTCCTTGGTTAATTACTATGAATAAGCACTAAAATGGTGGAAAAAGTGAAGATCATCGGCTTTGTGGGCTTGCCGGGCTCCGGCAAGGGCGCAGCCTCCCAAATCGCCCAGCGGCAGGGCTTGACGGTGCTGGTCATGGGTGACATCATCCGCGAGGAGGCGGCGAAAGCAGGATTGGAGAACACCGACCTGAATTTGGGCAGAATCGGAACCGCTCTGCGTGCCAAAGACGGGCCGGCTGCTGTCGCCAAGCGAATCCTGGAAAAGGCCAGAAACCTTGGCGAAGAGGTTGTGGTTGTGGACGGCCTGCGCTCCAAGGATGAGGCCGACTTCTTCCGCGCCCATGCCGAGGAGTTCCACCTGATCGAGGTCTGCGCGCCCGCAGACGCGAGGCTCAAGTGGCTCGCATCCCGCGGCAGGCCGGATGACCCCAAAGGCCGGGATGAGACGGACACAACGGACCCAAAGGTAATCTCTTCCTGCCTTGAGCCGGACCGCCGGGCCGCAGCCGCTCTTGAGGCGCGAGAGTGCCGGGAGCTCTCCTGGGGAATGAGCGAGGCCATGAAGATGGCCGACCTGAAACTTCGCAACGACGGCAGCCTGGAGGATTTCCAGAGGAACGTGAAGAAACTTCTGGATGTCTTGGACGCGAGGTCCGTGCTTGAAAAAGGCTCAAAGTGAGTTCTCATTTTTGTTTGTGTTCTCTTTTATTCTGCGTTCTCTTTCCGTTTCTTTTTTGCAGCCAAAGCAGCCACAAAACTATGCATAAAACCATGCATAAAGCCTAATACTCCAAACGCCAAAATACTTTAGAAAATTCCGGAGGATCCTAGTATGAAATTGAGTGCGAGAAACATCTTGAAGGGAAAAGTGGCAGGCATTGTCAAAGGTCCTGTAAACGCTGAGATTACAATCCGACTTCCCGGAGGCGATGAAATCGTCTCGGTCATCACCAGAACGTCCGCTGAGAATCTGAACCTCAAAGAGGAAATGGAGGTTTACGCGGTCTTCAAGGCCACAAATGTCATTGTCGCCACGGATTAACGCCTCCCAATTGGGCTGATTCACAAGAGGCTACAAATCTATTTTTCCTGCAAATTTCTTGCAGACAAAATTTTTATTAAGCGATCTCATTTACTCTCATCATCTCATGCCAGCGCCCATGCAAACCTTCTTAAACCCAAGCCGGAATACACCTGGCGGTAAGGGACTTCTGACATGGATGAGCTGATCGAGAAGATCCGGGATCCAATGCTGCGTGCCCAGGCGGAGAAGGTGGCAGCCTTCCACGGATACCTGAGCCCAGGAGCCTTGGTTGGAATTCAAATGTTCAACATCGCCCGTAAAATGCTGAACCTTTCGAGCTGCGAGCGGATCTTCGTTACCTCTGAAACATGCAATTGCCTGCCTGATCCATTCCAAGTCCTGGCCAAAGCCACCGTCGGCAACAAGGGCCTCAAGATCGAGGACCTCGGCAAGATGGCCGTGACAATAAACAAGGTCGGCCTTGCGGGCTGCCGAACCCAGGCGGTTCGGATCGTCCTTGATCCGGCCAAGACCAAGCGTTTTCCGAGGCTACATGCCTGGTTCATGAAGTCCTGCAAAGTATCTCACGACGAGGTAGTCTCCATTCTATTGGAGGCAGGTGAGAGCGTCTACACCTGGGAAGCCTTTGAGCTGGAGGTTCCGGAGAGGCCCAGGAAGAAGATCGCAATATGTGAAGGCTGCGGCGAGAGCTTCATCCAAATGGAGTCGGAGCCGCTCTGCAAGACCTGCCTTGAGCCTTCAAACAACCGGGAGCCATCCCCAAGCAACAATCCGTCACTAGAGGATCTGTTATGTCCACGAAGCTAATTCCTTCTCTCTGCCCCTACTGCGCGGTAGGCTGCGGCCTCTATCTGGTCGTGGATAAGGGCAAAGCCATCGGCATAGAATACATGACCGACCACCCGGCCAGCGAGGGCGCGCTATGCCCCAAGGGCAACTCCGTATTGGAGATCATCGACCATGAAGAGCGGCTCCGGTATCCCATGAAAAAAGTGGGCGACGGGTTCGTTCGCATATCCTGGGACGAGGCCCTGGACATGATCGCTCATGCCATGAAGCTGAGCATCAAAAAGTATGGTCCGAGATCAATGGGCTTTTTGGCCTCCTCCCGTTGCAACAATGAGGAAAATTATCTCATGGAGAAGATGGCACGCCTGCTGGGCTCGCCCCACGTGGACAACTGCGCCAGGCTCTGTCACTCCCCGACGGTCGTCGGTCTCGGTGCGGTCTTCGGCATGGGAGCCATGACCAACAATCTGCTGGACCTGGAGAACTCCAAGTGCATCTTCGCCATCGGCACCAACTTCACCGAGGCGCATCCCATCGTCTCCCGCTGGGCCCAGAAGGCCAAGGACAACGGTGCTGTGATAATCGTTGCCGATCCCAGGATCACATCGACCTCCTGGATGGCGGACATTCATCTGCGCATCAAACCCGGCTCGGACATCGACCTGATGCGGGGAATGATGAAGGTCATCATGGACGAGGGCCTGGTCGACGAAGAGTTCCTGAAGAACAGGACAGTCGGATCGGAAGAGCTGCTACAGAGCCTGAAGGGTTTCACTCTGGAAGAGGCTGCGGAGAAGACCGGCGTCCCAGCCGCGGACATAATCCGTGCGGCCAAAGCTTACGCCCTTTCTCCCGCATCTGCGGTTCTCTATTCAATGGGAATCACCCAGCACGTCTGCGGCACTGATAACGTCAAGACCTGCGCAACGATGGCGCTCCTCGCCGGTCATGTGGGAAGACCGGGTGCGGGCGTATGGCCCATGCGCGGCCAGAACAACGTGCAGGGAAATTGCGATATGGGCGGAATGCCCGAATTTTATCCCGGTTACAGGAAATCCATTGATCCCGCCACCATTGAGTTCTTCAAGAAGGGCTGGAACGTCTCGGAGCTGCCCATAGGCCCCGGCTTAACGTCGACAGAGATGAACGAAGCGGCACTGGACGGCAGGCTCAAGTTCCTCTACATCACCGGCGAGGACCCAGTGGTCTGCGATGCCAACGTCAAGAGAACCCGCCAGGCCCTGGAGAGCCTGGATTTCCTGGTGGTGCAGGAGATCTTCATGACCCCCACAGCCAGGATGGCTGATGTGGTTTTGCCTGCGGCTGCCTGGGCGGAGAAGGACGGCAGCTACACCTCAATGGAAAGGCGCGTGCAGTGGATCGACAAAGCCGTGGAGGCTCCCGGTGAGGCCAAGGAAGGCCTGTGGATTATGTGCCAGATCGCCAGGCGCATGGGCCTTGATTTCTCCTACGAGAATGCAGCCCAGGTTCTGCAAGAGATCAACCGTCTCGTCCCGCAGTACGGCGGCATGACGCTGGAGAGGATCTCAAAGATCGGCGGCCTGCGCTGGCCCTGCCCGGATGTGAACCACCCAGGCACGGACATCCTGCACACTCAGAAGTTCTCGACTCCCGACGGCAAAGCCAGAATGGCAACAGTGACAAATACGCCGCCAGGCGAACAGGTCAGCGCCGAGTATCCCATCCTGCTCACTACGGGCAGAATCGTGCTGCACTACAACGGCGGCTCCATGACCATGCGCAGCATTTCTCTGGAGGAGCGCGAATCCGAGCTTTATATTGAGATCAATCCGGAGGATGCGGCACGCCTCAAGCTTGCCGACGGCGATATGGTTGTCGTGACCACGCGCCGGGGCGAGGCTGAGGCCAGGGCCAGGGTCACGGAGAAGGTCAAGCCCGGCGTGGCTTTCATGCCCTTCCACTGGCACGGCACGAACATCATCACCTCAGATGCTCTTGATCCTGTGTCCAAGATCCCGGAGTACAAGATGGCTGCCTGCAAGATCGAGGCCAAGGCCTGAAAAAAAATGAAAAGTCATGATCGAGACGCTTTGCCTGAACGGCTAAAAACATCTCGATCACAATTACACTCAACAACTTTTTTGTGGTTAATCAACTCAAATCCGATCGCCAAGTCGTACGTAGTATTTATTCGGCTGTTATCCGGCTGTCTGGCCTGCAAAAGCAATGTGCTTTTCTATAACATCTGTGCAAATTTTTGCTTTTCGAATCATCTAGGTCGCAGCAGGCCATCATGTAAAGCCTAATATGCAAAGCCGCTCTAACCATTGTTCCATGTTCAAGCTGGGAGAGTATTACGAAGACGAAGCAAAGCCGATCATGAAGTACCTAAATGAGGCAGGAATTAAGGCAGAGGTTAGGACCTACACTTGCGCCTCATCAAACTGTTCCGAATACCTGGAAGGTACAATCGGCGAGCTGGATGGAGAGGTGCTTGAGATTGAAGAATTCAAGCAATTCCTGGACGCGACCAGATCCGCATTTGCCAAAGGAGCAACGCCGGAAAATTTTAAAGAGATGTTCTTCACCGAGCTGGACCCTTCCTGGAGAGAGAAAAAAGAGAAATGCGATAAAATTTTCGAACACCTGGAAGAATGCGCCTCGGAAGATGAGGACGGAAACGCCGAAGACGAGCATGTGTGCGCGGAAGGATGCACGAGCTGCGGTGATCATCCCAACCTGGATGAAGACGACTCTGCGCTGACGGATATGGCAAGGCTGATCTATGCTTATGATTTTGCCCTCGACTTGCTCTCCCGCAATAATATCGAATCCGCAGAGGATGCCAAGAGCGGCCTGGAAGATCCCGTCTTGCGCATCATGGTCGATTCCGATGAATATGAGGGCGATCTGCTCGTCAAGCAAACGGTTACCGTGGATCTCAATACGGTTTCGGAGATCTATGTCGATGAATTCACCTCGCCCCTTTTCGAAGAGCTTAAGGAGGGATTCGAGGAAGAATATCCGGAGGAAGCCCTTCACCTCCTGTCTCTCGGAACGCTCATCAAGGATCTGGCAGAGGAGCCGTCTCCGGGAAAGATAGACATGGCTGCGTTTTCAGAGAGGCTGAGCCTGCAAATGGAAACGGATGGAGAGATTTTGATCGTGGATGGGTCTGAAATCGCCGATGAGGTCGCCAGAATACTGGAAAAGAACGATGTGATCAAACATAAAGGCGATACTATTAAATGGAAGTCCTAAAGGCTGCACGGCCTCGGACTATCCATCCATTTTTTCTAAATGCTTGCCATCAAAGGCATCATTAGTACCGGGAGATCATACGCCGCTCTGTAATTTTTCTTCCATGTATTCTTCATCACGCTCATTTGCGATTATTGCCAGCGGCTCGATTCGATGCAAAACCTCTTTAACCCTTACTCGCTAACAATCTTGCCCATCAGGCAGGGTTTTCAGATGAAAGAGGTATTGCTGGAATCGAAAGAAGACAAATCGCAGTTCTATTTGCCGGAGAAGTGTATCGGCTGCGGAACCTGCGTCCAGGTCTGCCCCAAAGGGGAACTGATCATCGGTTCTGTGGGCGCTGTCGCCCGGGGACTGATCGATAAGGACTTCATCGAGAAGAAAAAGAGTGGAGCTTGCGTCTTTTGTGCTTTGTGCGCCCGTATCTGCCCCACCGGCGCTCTGGAGGTCAGAGTGGCCGGCAAGGCCGAGAAGGACGAGTCGTACCTTAGCGTCGCCCTCAAGCCCACCGTGGCCGGGGAGAAGTGCGTTCACTGCGGCCTGTGCGTCGAGGTCTGTCCCCAGGCTTGCATCGAGCTGAAAGACAGACGGCTGGCCGAGGACGGCAGCCTCAAACTGCAGGGCAAGACGCTCATCGACTTGAACCGCTGCGTTCACTGCGGCTGGTGCGCAACGGTTTGTCCGGCGGGGGCCATCACATTTGAGAAGCCCTTTGCCGGGGAATTCGTCCGGGACGACAATGTCTGCCAGGCATGCAGGACCTGCATCCACACCTGTCCCGCCAATGCTCTCTTCAACCGGGACTGGAAGCCTGGCGAGATCATGGAGAAGGTTACACATCGAAAGGATGCCTGCATCTACTGCGGTGCCTGCGCCCAGGCGTGTCCTGTGCGAGCCATCACTGTGCGCAAGACTGCCATCTTGCCGGAGATGAAGGCCAAGACGGCTTTCGAGAAGAAGCTCGCTCCTCAAGCGCCCTGGCCGACATTGACTTCCATCCTGGAGACGGACGAAGAGGCTTGCCTTGGCTGCGGAAACTGCGTCATAGCGTGCCCCGTCAACGCCCTGTCCGATCCGTACCTGGCGGCGGGCCACCTCAACGAGCTGGATGAAAAACCTCTCCTTGAGGTCAAGAACGGAACCGTCAAGGTCGTTGACCAGCAGGTCTGCGGCTCATGCGCTACCTGCGCCATGATCTGTCCGGTAGAAGCGATTTGGCTGGTGCGGCGGGAGGTGTCCTAGAATGGCTGCAACTATCATCAAGAACGGTTATGTCTTCGATCCCCTCAACGGAATTGACGGGGAAATCAAGGATATTTTCATAAAAGACGGAAAAGTAGTGGCAAGCCTCTCCGGTGCCGAGGCAAGAGACGCCACCGTCATCGATGCCACCGGCAAGACCGTCATGCCGGGTGGCGTGGACTCTCACTCCCACGTGGCCGGTGCCAAGGTCAATGCAGGTCGGCTCATGCGCCCCGAGGATCACTACAAGTCGGTGCGGGCAAAGACCGATATCACTCATTCGGGCAGCGGCTACACTGTCCCGTCCGTCTACAAGCAGGGCTACGATTACGCGGCTATGGGCTACACCACAGTCTTTGAGGCCGCCATGCCGCCTCTGGAAGCCCGCCACACCCACGAGGAGATGCGCTCGACTCCCATCCTCGACATGGGCGCGTACATGGTATTCGGCAACAACTGGTTCATCATGCGCTACCTCAAGGACGGCGACGTGGAGAAAGCCGCCGCCTACGTGGCCTGGATGATGAGGACTCACAAGGCCTACGGAATCAAGTGCGTCAATCCGGCTGGTGTCGAGAACTGGGGTTGGGCCAAGAATGTGCATGGCCTCGACGATCACAACATTCACTTCGATATCACGCCGCGAGAGGTCATTCGCGGCCTGGCCGAGGTCAACGAGCTTCTCGGGCTGCCCATGTCGCTGCACCTGCACACCAACAACCTGGGCCATCCCGGTAACTGGGAGATCACCCGCGACTCGCTGCAGATCACCTCCGGCATGGACCCCAAGAACAAAACCGAGGTCGAGTGGGCCGAGACGAAAGAAAATGCCCGACGAAAGCAGTGCGTCTACCTGGCTCACGCCCAGTTCAGCTCCTTTGGAGGCACATCCTGGCGAGACTTCGGCTCAGGCGTGAAGGGGCTGGTGGACTACGTCAACGGCGCAGACCATGTGGTCATCGATAACGGTGCCGTTCCCTTCGGCCCGGCCACGGCCATGACGGGCGACGGGCCTGCCATTCACGACCTCTACATGCTCTCCGGCCAGAAGTGGGCCAACTGCGACATAGAACTTGAATGCGGCTCCGGTGTTATCCCATTGATGTACCTGAAGGGCAGCCCCATCAGCGCCGTCCAGTGGGCGATGGGCCTGGAACTCTTGCTGCTCATCAAAGATCCCTGGAAGACCATCATGACCACCGATCATCCCAACGGAGGCGTCTTCACCCAGTATCCGCAGGTCATCACCTGGCTCATGTCCAAGAAGGCCAGGGACGACACGGCCAAGGAATGCCACAAGTGGGCTTACGACCGATCGAGCCTCGGCGGCGTGGACCGGGAACTCGGCCTCTACGAGATCGCCATATTAACCCGTGCCAACTCCGCCCGAACCATCGGCTTGTCTTATCGCAAGGGCCACCTGGGAGTCGGTGCGGACGGAGATGTCACGGTCTACGACCTCGACCCCACAAAGCTGAACGTGAACGATCCGGCGACGCTGATGCAAAAGTTCGCCCGGCCCGATTATACCGTGAAGGACGGCCAGATTGTGGCCAAGCAGGGACAGATCGTGGCGGTGCCGAAAGGGCGCAGATACTACTGTCGGCCTTACCTTGACGACACCCTGGAGAAAGAGATGCTCGTTGACGTGAAGAACTGGTTCAAGTACTACACATTGGGCTTCTCCAATTACCCGGTGCCGGAGAAGTATCTGACCAACCCCGTGCCCATCCAGGTCAACAAGCCCCTGGAAGCTGTGGTGAGGAGGTGAGGGAATTGGCAGAGATTGTTCTTTTGCCCAAAGGTAAGATTGGAATTAATGTTGAGGCTGAGGTCATCCGGCCCGATCTGATGGCGGGAAAGCCGAAGGCCGAGATCGAAGGAATGCGAGTGTGGCAGGGGCCGGTGCAGCTTCCCCTCAAAGAGTTCTTCGATGTCGATGTGCGAGGAGCGGCTGCTCCTGAAGAGACCACGATCATCATCGATGGCGATGTTTCCAGGGTCAAGCACATCGGCCACGGCATGAAAGCCGGTAAGATCGAGATTCGCGGCCCGGCAGGAATGCATGTCGGGGCGGAGATGGCCGGAGGCATCATCATCGTGGAGAAGGATGCCGGTGCATGGGCAGGCATGGAGATGAAAGGCGGCCTGCTTCAGGTCAAGGGCAATGCCGGGGACCACACGGGCTCCGCCTACCGGGGAAGCTGGCGGGGCATGACGGGCGGCCAGATCGTGATTGAAGGAAATGCCAGAAGCCAGGTCGGTGCCGGCCTTGCCGGAGGTCAGATTGTGGTATCCGGGAACGTGGAGAACTTCTGCGGCATGCGCCAGGGCGGCGGCCTGATCGTGGTGAAGGGAGACGCCATCCGGGGCGTGGGCGCGGAGATGGCGGGCGGAAATATTGCCGTCTATGGAATTATCAGACAGTTCTCTCCCGGGTTCGTGGAAATGGGCCGCGAGGAGAATCCAAAAGTAGGAGACTTCCCGCTGGAAGGAATGTTTGTCAAATACACCGGAGACTATGCCATCAGCAAGAATCCCAAGGGATTGCTCTACTCCAAGGAGGTCTGAGAGATGCTGACTGGTTCAAATAATCCGGCCCAGGCAGGAGGTTTGGAGAATATGACGGAAATATTTCTGCTGAATTCAGGCAGCACCATCGATGAAGGGCGGCTGGCCAAGGGCGGCAGCAAGCTCACCGAGGACTATACCGAGGAATGTGCAGTCTGCGACATGAATCCAGAGGACTACTGCAACCTGGGCAGCCCGGAGAAGGTCATGGTCACAGCCAGGGATGGCAGACATAGCGTTGCTGTTTATGCTTATCCCTCGGACGCCATGAGCCGCGGTCATGTCTTCATGCCGAGAGCAATCTGGTCGAACGTCGTTGTCGATCCGGAGACATTCTCCACCGGCTCGCCTCTTTACAAGGGCTCGCCGGTGAAGATCGAGCCGACGGAGGAGGAGGTCCTGAATGCCTGCGACCTTGTTGTGTTGCTCTTCCCGAGGGGGAAATAATTATGACCAATATTGCAACCGTTGCGACCGTCAAAGACATCATCTGTCCGGTCTGCGGAGCCTCCTGTGATGATATTCAGGTGGAGCTTGGCAAAGGCGAGATCACTGTCAAGAACGCCTGCAAGATGGGCAATGCCAAGTTCCAGGAGATCGTCAGCACCCACAGGATCAAAGAGCCTCAGATAAAACAGAATGGAGCCTTCCGGGCAGCTGCCTGGGATGAGGCCATAACCAGGACGGCGGAGATTCTGGCCAAGGCCAAGAGACCGTTGCTGTTCATGGGCAGCGAGACTTCATGCGAGGCGATGGAAGTCGGTCTTCATATGGCCGAGTTCCTGGGCGCTGCCGTGGACTCGAACTCAACTGTATGCCACGGCCCGACGGCTATGGGCATTCAGGAAGCGGGGCGCGTCGGTGCGACCGCCGGCCAGAGCAAATCGAGATCGGATTTGGCCATCTACTGGGGCTCGAATCCCCTCGAATCCATGCCCAGGCACATGTCCCGCTATGCCGTTTACCCGCGGGGCTACTGGACGAGGAGAGGCCGGTTCGATCGCACCGTCATCTGCGTGGACCCGCGAAAAAGCATCACAGCCGAGAACGCGGACCTGCACATCCAGCTCAAGCCCAACACCGACTATGAACTGCTCAGCGCCCTGCTCACGCTTCTGCACGGCAAGACGCCTCATCCGTCCGTCGAGGACGTGACCGGAGTCTCCATCGCCGAGATGGAAGCAATGCTGAAGATGATGAAGGAGTGCAACTTCGGCGCGATTTATGTGGGCCTCGGCATCGCCTCATCCTACGGCAAGCACCGCAATGCAGAGCTGGCCTTCAACCTGGTCAAGGAGCTGAACAGCTACACCAAGTTCGTGATCGGGGCCTTGCGAGGGCACTGCAACGTGGCAGGCTTCAACCAGATTGCGTCCTATCTCTACGGCTTCCCCTTCGGCCTGGACTTCGCCCGCGGCTATCCCCGCTACAATCCCGGCGAGTACACGGCGGTGGACCTGCTGAGAGAGAAGGACGTGGATGCGGCTTTTATCCTGTCTGCGGATCTCGTCTCGCACTTCCCGGCAGCCTGCTCCGAGTACCTGGCCCAGATTCCCGTGGCCTGTATCGATATTGCGCCCTGTCCGACGACCATGCTCTCCGATGTCGTCCTGCCGGGCGTGATCGATGCCATGGAGTGCGACGGGACATTCTACCGCCTGGATGATGTGCCGGTCTACTTCCAGCCCTTCACCAGTTCGCCCTTCCCATTCACGGCGAGCAACGAGGACACAATGTTGCAGATATTCGAGAAGGTCAAGGAGTTGCGCAAATAGGATTGATAAAACCGCATTAGTCGAAAATGGGCGGAAGGATTTGGGATAGTTTGCACAAGGAAAGAAAGATCCAAGGGCAAGGATCGCCTGCCGAAACGGTAAGCAAACGGGCTTGGATTTCAACTCCTCCGCCTGTTTTAAATATTCAGATGGGATATACAGAAAAGCTAGAGGTGGAGCAATATGTGTACAGTTGGCGGCGGCCCGGATATTGGAAATATCGAAGCATTGGTTGCTAAGGATTATGAATGCCTGGACTGCAAGAGCAAGTTCAAGGGCATGGGAAGAAGGCCCATGTGTCCATCCTGCCAATCCAGGAATGTCAAAGCTGCATGAGCCATGCATATTTCCTTTAAAAATGACGAGATAGCATATCTCTGCGGCCAGAAGAGCACAATCGCCTTTATTAAGACCCTTGGTAACTTTTTTTATTTAGAAACGGAAACTGATGAGACGATCCTCTTCACTGAGCCCGAGGATCTCATGGTAGCCTCGGCTTTTGGAACGGGCGACAAGATTTTGCGCGGCCTGCAATGCACTCTTTACCAGCTACGGGAGCTTGGCGCACCACTCATCGTTCTGCCTAAAGGCCATCCGGCTTCGCCAAGGCTTAAAGTGGTTGTGTCCATCGGTCCGCGCACGCGCTTGAGCTGCAAGATCCAGCCTGGAACGCACCCGGAGCAGGATGTGCTCTGCGGATCGGAGGAGTTTGCAGACCTGGAAATCCTGGCGGAACCCGGCGGCGCAGAGGCAAAGGGTTTTAGCTTCAAGATGGGGGACGTAATAATAAAACAATTATAAAATAAAGAAATTATAAATAAAATAATTATATAATCAAAGATTAAGTTAATTTTAAAATATGATTTTCAAAAATAAATTGGCAATAATGAGCTAAGCTCAAGGTGATAATTCAATGGCGGAGATCAGAGAGGATAGCCTGGTGAGGTACAAGGGCACAGGCACCATAGGAACGGTAAAGGTTTTGAAAGAAGAGGACGACGGCGTCAAGTGGGCGCTCCTGGACACCACGGGATTGTACTATCGGCTGGACACGCTGGAGGCCATCGAAAAGGCTCCGGAGCGAAAAGAACTGGAAGGCATGTCCATCGAGCAGATCCAGGAGAGGTTCAAGCAGACGCAAGATATGATGGACACGGTCAAGATGCAGGACGAAAACCTGGAGACGGGCGGCTAAAATTGATATTTTGTAGCCACCCTATTTGTTGCCGCCTACGAAGCAAAATTTTAGACCTGGTAGAACAAAGCGACCCGCATCCTGTCATTTTTTAACAGGGCATTTTCTCGATCTCCAGCCCGCCATGCCGCCCAGGATTACCACCAGATCCGTCCAACCGTTGGCCGCCAGGTAGCTGGCTGCGATCATGGAACGCAGGCCGCTGCCGCAGAAGATATGAACCGTCCGATCTTTCGGCACCTCATTCTTGCGCTCTTGGATGCGAGTGACGGGAATGTGATGCGCATCAGCGATTATGCCATCTTTCTTCAGCTCCTCATCGCTCCGCACATCCAAAATCCAAAGCATCTCATCGCTATCCAGAAGGCGGCAAAGATCTTGCACAGTAGCAGTTCGCAGCGATGTGGAAGGCAATCCGGACATGTGCCAGCCGAGCATTCCGCCCGCTAAAAAACCGGCGATGTTGTCGAATCCCAGGCGGATGAGAATTCGAACGGCTTCGTGGGTGTCGTTGCCCTCGCCAACCAGCAGGATCGGCCTGTCGTAGCTGAGGAACCAACCGGCAAAGCTGGCCAGGCCGTCCATCCAGATGGACTGCGCGCCGGGAATGTGCGCCGCGGCAAATCCCAGTTCCAGGCGTGTATCCAGAACCTGCGCCGTTTCGGCCAGCGTCTCGAAGTCCTTGGGGGCCAGCGGCCTTGGTGAGGGCAGCGATCCCAGAATCGGCTCTCCCAGCAAGTTGACCTTTTCCATCACGCGGAAATAGGGCGGCCTCTCCGGCTGGCTCTCTAGCAGGTTGGCCACAAACTCTTCTTTGCTTTTCACCTGAAGCCGCGGATTGCTACTTCTTTCCAGGCCGATGGTGGTCCAGAGCCGCTCGGCAATCGACTCGCCGCAAACGGAACCGGCCCCATGAGCCGGACAGACCACGACGCCGTCGCCTAAAGGCAAAAGCTTGCCAAATATGCTGTCATAAAGCTGGCCTGCCATCCATGCCGCCTTGTCCTGCCCCATGAGGTCGATGCGGCCCACGTCTCCGGCAAAGAGTGCGTCGCCGGTGAAGACCGCCCAGTCGAGGCGGGAAGGATCGCGGAGCAGGTAGCTCATGCTTCCGGGCGTGTGGCCGGGCGTGGGGATGGCCTCGAACTCCAGGCGGCCTACCTTCCACCGCTGGCCGGGCACAGCAGCCTTTCCATAGCGGTAATCCAGCTCGGCATCCACATGCCAGACCTCTGCGCCCGTTCGAGCGGCAAGCGCCGTCGATCCGACAAAATAGTCCTCGTTGCGGTGGGTTTCCAAGATGTGAGCGATCCTCATGCCCTCAGATGAGGCTTTCTCGATGTAGATGGCGCAGTCTCTTCTGGGATCAATCACAACGGCTTCATTTTTGTCGCCGATCAGGTAGGAGTAATGCGCCAGACCTTTGGAGACGATTCTCTCGAAGAGCATTTGCGAGTCACCTCTGTCGTGCCGATACAATGTGAATATAATTTGAATTGTTTAGGAGCGCTCGACAATTGTAAATCGAGGCGGGAGGATGATTTCCATCTGCAATTAATGATCGGGCCAGTTTGGAAACAGCTCACTAGGTGCCCAAGCGTTCTTTCATCGCCCGAACATCGGCCTGAACCTGTCCGAATTGAAGCGCATATCCCGGCTGGATGTCTTCTCTCATGCCTTTGATTTCTTCCAGGACCTGGGGGATTGTGTCGGCGTTCTTCCGTACCGCTTTGATGTCGTCGCTAATCTGAGGAATCATGTTAGTGTTCTTTCGCACCGCTTTAATCTCACCCAGCGTCTCATCGGTGGTTTTGCGCACTGCTTTGATCTCACCCAGCGTCTCATCAGTGGTTTTGCGCACTGCTTTGATGTCGTCTCTTATGTCCAAGAGCAAGGGAATTGCCTTGTCCATTTGAACGAATGTGCAAAACATGGCAACCTCGCTGATACGCCCAACGTCACCGTCGTAATCCTCGAATGTTACATTTGAGACTTCAGCCAGCTCTGGCTTATTCTTCTTAATAACCTGTAAGAAGGCAGTGATTCTGGCTTCATCTCCCCCTACCAGGACTATGACCTCTTGTTGGCCGTTCTCTTCCCAGTTGTAGGTTGAGAGGCCGGGCAGGGCCAGGTTCATGGCATTTTTAAGCAGGAATACACGGTAGCCCACATCATGAACTTTGGGGCCTGCAATCTTGGCTTTCAGCTTCATGGTCATCCTTGATTTGGATCTGCAAGCTATTTGGTTTTTTTCCCTCGATTAGCGGCTATTGGCCTATTCGCAAACCACAGGCCCGTCGCCAGCTCATAAGGCCTCTGCCACGGTTATGCGCTTAGCTCCGAGCACAACCTAGAGTGGATCATCGCCCGTTACCGTGGGATTCTCAGGATGAGACGACCACTCTGTAAAAGAGCCCTCGTAGATCCTGACCTTTTCGTGCCCCAGATAGAACTTGAAGAACAGGAACTCATTGGTAGCCTCCCGGCCCGTTCCGCAGTAGATGAGAAGGGTCTTGTCTGGCGTGATGCTGAGCTTGGCGATGAGCTGCTGCAGCTCTTCGTCGCTCTTCATGAGCTTGGCATTGTCCTTGTTCATGAGGGTTCTCCAGGGCAGGCTCAGGGCTCCGGGGATGTGGCCGTTCTTAATCCACAGGCCGCCTTCCCTGTATGATTCAAACGGCCTGGCATCGAGCAGGATAACATCGCTATGGTCTTTTATCTTCTTGAACTCGTCATACTCCACGAAGAAATCCTTCTGAACCTGAGGCCGGAAGTCTGTTGTCTTCCATGTCGGGAAGACCTTGGTCAGCTCTCCGCCCTCGTCCTTCCATTTCTCGATGCCGCCGTCCAGAATGTAGACCTGGCTAGCACCGAAGCGCACAAGCGAGTAGGCCATCATGGTCTGCTCGAGCCCATCCCCGGACCCGGCGGCGCACCGGCTGTAGCGGCCTGCACCCGAATAGACGAGAACTGGTCGGTCGGCATCGATCCCGGTTCGACCGAATACTGCAGAAATGCCTTCCGGCGGAACGTACATGGCGGGACGAACGTTCCAGACCGACAGGAGGACCCCCTCACTCAGATAGACGGCCCGCGGGATGTGCCCCATGATGTAGTCATGCACGTTCGGCTGCACATCCAGGATG
>Ga0105092_10000914_pt1 | contig 15650 bp, 10 predicted proteins | sample PPLLak2March2015_FD_87021 | JGI IMG/M metagenome (GOLD analysis project Ga0105092, IMG submission 87021) | Freshwater sediment microbial communities from Prairie Pothole Lake near Jamestown, North Dakota, USA - PPLs Lake P7 Core (1) Depth... | ecosystem: Environmental > Aquatic > Freshwater >... | reverse complement strand
CCAGGTTGATATACTTCACCAATATGGGAAAAAAATCCTCGATCATTATTCAACCCGGCTAAAGGAGATCGCTGCCCTGGATTTTAAGCGGGCGGTCTTTCTTGGTTCCGGTCCCCTGTATGGCACAGCAACCGAATCACAGCTTAAACTGCAGGAATTGACCGATGGCAAAGTAGTATGCAAAAATGATTCCTACCTGGGTTTCCGGCATGGACCTAAGGCCGTAACCGATGAGAACACCCTTATGGTTTTTATTTTTTCCAATGATCATTACGTACAGCAATATGAGAGAGATCTGGTGTTTTCGATGAGAAAAGGCAAAAAGGCACTCTATACAATCGGAATATTTGAAAACCCACTTGACGGCCTGGAGTTCGATCTTGAAATTCAGCTTAATGAATCCGGAAATCACGTTTACGAAGAACTGCTGACCGTTTGTGATATTTTGCCCGGCCAGTTGCTGGGATTGTATAAATCGCTTGCACTGGGACTGAAGCCGGATGCTCCTTCCAAAAGCGGAGCCATATCACGGGTGGTGAAGGATGTTACAATCTATCGCTATTGATCGTTATCCCGTGAAATCATTCGGAAAAAAGTAAGAACCATATAATCCAGATTACCATGTATTATTTAAAAGCAATTACAGCCGGAAGATTTTCCGCTATTTCCATTATTATTTGCATTTCACTCGCCGCTGTTTCAGTGAGGGCCCAAAATGCAGATAAGCTCCTGTTGAAAAACTATCGTCCGGTTTCCATTTATAAAATCCCGGTTACCAGTATAGAAAAGGCTGCCTATCCTGTTATCGATGTTCATTCACATGATTATGCCCGCACGGATGAAGACATCAGACAATGGATCAGAAACATGGATGCCTGTGGAATCGAGAAATCAATAATTCTGGCAATGACCGCCGGTGCCAGGTTTGATTCAATTGTCCGCAAATATTCAAAATACGGAAAACGGTTTGAGGTATGGTGCGGTTTTGACTTCACAGGTTATGATAAACCCGGCTTCGGCCCGGCAGCTGTTAAGGAACTGGAACGTTGTTACAAAATGGGGGCCCGTGGAGTGGGTGAACTGGGAGACAAAGGCCTGGGAGAGTTCTATTGTGAACCGGTACAGGCCTGGGGCATGCATTTCGACGATCCCAGGATGAAACCCCTGTATGATAAATGTGCCGAACTAAAAATGCCTGTGAATATACATGTTGCTGATCCCATCTGGATGTATGAGAAACTGGATTCAACCAATGACGGGCTTATGAATGCACAGGACTGGTATGTTGATATGACCAAACCCGGTATATTGGGGTTCGACGACCTGATCCTCACCCTTGAAAACACGCTCAGGAACAATCCAAAAACCACCTTCATAGCCTGTCACTTTGCCAATCTTAACCATGATATGGCTAAACTGGGCTACCTGCTGGATAAATACCCGAACTTTTATGCCGATATTTCTGCACGTTATGCAGAATCAGCAACCATACCCCGATATATGAAGGCATTTTATGAAAAATACCAGGACAAACTCCTTTATGGCACCGATATGGGAACGAACCAGACTATGTACAGAATAACTTTCAGGGTATTGGAATCCAACGATGAGCATTTTTATGAAACCGGACAATTTGGATACCACTGGTCAATGAATGGTTTTGGTTTACCCGGAGCGGTATTGAAAAAGGTATATCACGATAATGCCGCCCGCATTTTAAAATAATAGGGATGATCAGAAGTTTTGCTTTTTTGTCATTTTATTTGCTATTGTGTTCCTGCAACAGAAACATCCGGATCACAAACAGAGACCTGTTGATTGAGATCAATATCAGGATGGAAACCAGGGTGAATATGTCTGCTCCGGCTGTAGAACCCCTAATGAAGGAGTTTTCCTTTTCCGAATATCTGGTTTGCAGGAAATTTGAAGCCAAACAGTTTATCCGGAAAAGTGTTAATGAAGAAAGTATAAACTCCGGGATGGGTCGCGGAAAAAAAAGTACAATTACCGGAAGTTTTGAGCACGATGGGTATGCCATCCATAAAATACTGGAAATTACCGTGTATGATTCATTCCCTGATATCGCCCTGATGCAGCTGAAATATATAAATACCGGACAGCGTGATATTGACGTTTTAAAATGGGTAAATAATGAATACCCGGTTTTAAGTGCAGGCGATACACCTGCCTTCTGGTCATTCCAGGCCAGTTCCACCCATGAACGCAGCGACTGGATATTACCCGTTGATTCCGCTTTTTTCAGGAAAAACTATATGGGTATGAACAATACCGATTATGGTGGCGGAATTCCGGTTGCGGATATCTGGAGAAAGGATGCCGGCATAGCGATCGGTCATGTGGATTTATTGCCGCGAATGATCTCATTGCCGGTTGAAAAAGAAAAATACGATAACCGGGCGTACATTCACATAGAATATGAATATCCCCTTCCCCGGGCTTTTAAAACAGGAGATACCCTGACAACTTACAACACATTTGTTTCGGTACACACCGGGGATTGCTTCAGAACATTAAGGGCGTATTCCAAATTCATGCAGGCATCCGGAATCAAAATGGCTCCGGTGGAACCCGAAGCATACCAGGCTGTCTGGTGTGCCTGGGGGTATGAAAGGAGATTTACTTTGCATGAGATTATCGGTACCTTGCCCAAAGTAAAGGAACTGGGATTGAAATGGGTTGATATCGATGATGGATATCAGCAGGCAGAAGGCGACTGGGATATAAGCCCTGCAAGGTTCCCGCGGGGAAGGGATGACATGCGCAACCTGGTTGATCAAATACATCGTATGGGTCTTAAAACTAAAATCTGGTGGGCGCCCCTGGCGGTTGATCCGGCTTCACAGCTTTTAAGCCGGAATCCTGATATTATTCTCAGAAACCGAGATGGCGTTCCCCAATTCATCTCTTACTGGGACAGTTATTATATGTCGCCCGTGTACCATAAAACAATAAGCCACACCAGGGATGTTCTCAGGATGTTCCTGAAAGAATGGGATTTCGATGGCCTGAAAATGGACGGGGGGTTTCTGAATTGCGTTCCGCCCGACTATGATCCCGGGCACGGACTCGATTACCCGGAACAATCATATGAAAATCTTCCGGGCTTCTTTGAAATGATCTATGAAACAGCCCGTTCATATAAACCTCACGCTGTGCTACAAATTTGTCCCTGTGGTGCGGCAATGTCCTTTTTCACAATGCCCTGGACAAATCAAACCGTTGCTTCCGATCCCACATCGAGCTGGCAAACAAGGCTGAAAGGAAAAACTTATAAAGCACTGCTGGGCAAAGCATCTTATTATGGGGATCATGTGGAGCTCAGCGACGGAGGAAATGACTTTGCAAGCCAGATTGGAGTTGGCGCTGTTCTGGGAACCAAGTTTACCTGGCCCAGGGACAATCCATACGCCACCGAGGGCGAATTCATACTGACACCGGAAAAAGAAATGATTTGGAAAAAGTGGATCAGTCTTTATAATCAGAAAATGTTGCCTGCAGGGAATTACCTGGGCGAACTGTACGATATTGGTTATGACAGGCCTGAAGCGCATGTTATACAAAAGGGTGATACCCTGTATTATGCTTTCTACGGATTGGACTGGACAGGTGAAATTGAACTGAGAGGCCTGGATGACAGATCATACCAGGTTACTGATTATGTAAACGGGAAAGAATATGGAACCATCACGGGAGAAAAAAACCATATCCGTACCGGTTTTACAGGATCTCTGCTGCTACAGGCTGTTGTCATTAGACCTTAAAAAGCCGGATATGAAAAAAAAGAATTATTTGTTTTTGCCTTCCTTGATGGTTCTGTGCTTTCATATTTGCCAGGCCATTTCCATTGCCCAGGCTGACTCCGATCCGTATCATACCGGTAAATTACGCATTGCATCCTGCCAGTTCCCGGTATCGGCGGATATGTCAGCAAATTATCAGTGGATGGAAAACCAGATGATCGAATCAAAACTGAAAAAAGCAGATGTTGTCCATTTTTCTGAATGTGCTTTATCAGGCTATCCAGGGGAAGATTTTAAAACCCTTGAAAATTTCAACTGGGAGAAGCTGCACCAGGTTACAGATTCAATAATATCCCTGGCAGTAAAACTAAAAATATGGGTTGTATTTGGTTCTATACACAGACTGAGTGGTACGAACAAACCCCATAACAGCCTTTATGTGGTAAACCCGGATGGAAAGATCATTGACCGGTATGACAAACGCTTTTGCACCGGATCCGACCTGTTATACTGTTCACCCGGGGATCATTTTGTCAGCTTTAAAATCAATGGCGTGACGTGTGGATTGCTGATCTGCTATGATGTCAGGTTTCCCGAATTATACCGCGAATACAAAAAACTCGGATGTAATCTTATATTCCAGTCGTTTTACAATGCCCGTGCAGAAAAGGGCAGTATCCATCCGGTCATTATGCCTGTCTCCTCCCAGGCGCATGCAGCCACCAACTACTTTTATATGTCGCTTACAAATTCATCAACACCTGAAAGCTGGCCATGCCATTTTATTACACCGGACGGATTGATACAGAACAAGCTTCCGGCTAATATTCCCGGGATACTGATCTCGGATATGGATATTTCGGCAAAGTATTATGATGCAAGCCAGGAATTCAGGGGAGGAGCCATCCATGGAAAGCTGAACAGCGGGGAAACTGTAAAGGATTCAATATCCGCAAAAAGAGATGTGATCTTTTAAGCTGTCAGCGATCAGCGGTCAGCTTTCAGCCTACAGCCTACAGTCTACAGCCTACAGCCCATAGCCTCCACTATCAGGTTTCAGCCCCGATCCGCACGACTTGCAAGACCGCACGACTTGCAAGACTGCATGACTAATGTGACCGCTACTCCAAGCTGATCCGGTTGTCCAGCATCCGGTTATTGTATTGCTGTATGAAGGCTTTCAGCTTGATTTCGAGGGTATCCCGGATGGCACCGACTTTATCCGCGATGTTATTTTTTAACAACCGGTCGGTCTTAAAGCTGTAAATTCCCCGGACAAGTCTGTCATCCGCGATCAGAACATAGTCTTTGTAAAACAACTGGTATGTATCATCAATATAGTTAACAACACAATTATCCCCGTTTCCGTGTAGTACATCATTTCCATAGGCAAAATAAGGCTTGTCATATTTTAGCTGGCCCAATATCACCGGCATAATATCGATCTGTTGTATAAGCCTGGTGTCTTCGCCCTTAAGAGTCCCGTCCGCAGAGAAAAAAATAAGGGGCACTTCAAAAGAACCTATGGACGTCCGGTAAATATCAAGCTGGGGTTGGGACTGACTGTGATCAGCCGTAATTACAAACAATGTATTTGCATACCAGGGCTGCTTTGAGGCTGTGTTAAAAAATTTTTCAAGAGCCATATCGGTGTATCCGATGCACCTGTTGATGGGATGAGGACCTTCGGGGAACCTGCCATTGTATCTTTCAGGAAGTAAAAAAGGATGGTGGGACGAAGCACTGAAGAGGGTGGAAACAAAAGGCTGTGAAAAGCTCCCCAGTTTGCCGGCAAAATACTGAAAGAACTCCTCATCCCATATCGCCCAGTATCCGTCGAAGTCCCGTTTGTTTCCGTATTCATCCATGCCAAAATATTGCTGAATGCCAATCAGATTTGAAAAGGCAAGATATCCCATAGATCCGTTTGGCGCACCATGAAAAAAGGAGCTTTGGTATCCTTCCCTGCCAAGTAAATAGGGCAGGCTTTGCATATTATTATTGAAGCAGGCCGTGAGGATAAAAGGTTCTTCAATTGAAGGAATACTGACAAGAACGGAAGGCATTATGTCAATTGACTTACGTCCATTGGCAAAGCTGTATTTAAAGGTAAGACTGTGCCGGCATAAACTATCCAAAAAAGGCGAATAGCTTTTGTAGGCCTGCCCCGCTTCCCGGTTAAAGAAACCTATGAATTCCTTTCCGAAACTTTCGAGAATAATAATTACCACATTTTTCCTGATCATGGGTCCTTGCGTGGGAATGTGAATAACCGGGTACAGCAGGTCGGCCTCAGCCTGTGGAAAATAACTGACCCGTGAAAAATTTTTAATTTCCAGCGTTTTAAGGATGCAAAAAGGGGTATTCAGCACAATATTCACTTCCCGTGGTTCCCTGACATATTGTCCTGCATTGCTTAATGTAACAGGACGTGTGCTGTGTTTATACCCTCCCCTGACACCCCCGATAAACAATGTATAGGTAAGCAACAGCAAAATCAAGGCATACGCATAATAAAAAAAGCCCTGCTGCCGGATCCTGCCCGATGGCCTGGTTTTGGTTACCAGATAAACAAGTAATAATGTAATACCGATAAACAGGAGCGTACCATACCAGTAGTCTGTCATAAATTTTAAAAAGAGGCATCCCAGGTTGGATTCATTGGCGAACTGGCGGAATACGGAAGAAGTGGTGCGGGTCAGCGTGAAGGGAAAATAAAATATGTCAATAATATTGGCAGCTAAGGCAATGGAATTGGTAATCACAAATATGACCGACAGTGTCCGCTGGTACCATTGCTTATATCTTATCTGAAACGGAAAAGTGGCCAGAACAATATAGACCAGGTTAACATAGAGAATAGCAACCGTGTCGAATACAAGTCCTCCCCAAAGCCAATTGAGAAAAATGTCCCTCCCTCCGTATGAAAAATACACCCGGTTGAAAATGAAGAATAGAAACCGGCAGACTGTAAACAGGACATAAACCCCCGTAATCCTATATACCAGGGATAGGAAAACCGGCTCAGGGATCACTTTTAAAATAAAGGCAGGGTATTTTGACACTTTTGAATTTCAATTGTGGGCTCTATGCCCGGTTGAATCAAAATACCGGTATAACCACAGGCCGCCGAGAAATCCTCCGATATGGGCCCAGAAAGCGATGCCAGTTGCGTTGTTCGAAAGCATAAGCGAGGTGGTACCGCTGAGAAGCTGCCCCAGAAACCAGATGCCTATGAAAATTATAGCCGGGATTGGCAAAAACAGGGGGATAATAAAGATGGGTATAAAGGAAATTATGGTGCTTTTCGGAAACATCAGCATATAAGCTGCCATTATTCCTGAAATGGCGCCTGAAGCTCCGATTGCGGGAACCTGTGAATCTCGGTACAAGGTAAAATGGGCCAGGGTGGCAATGAGTCCGCACAGCACATAAAAAAGAAAATAACGGACCTTGCCCATCCGATCTTCCACATTGTCCCCAAAAATAAAGAGAATCCACATATTAGCGATAAGATGCCCCCATCCTCCATGCAGGAACATATTGGTAAAGAAGGGCCTGAAAACGGTTGTCCTCAATTCATGGATGCTGTCCACTCCGATCAGCCTTACATTGTCGGGAACGAGCCCGAACTGATAAATAAAAGCCTCAGCCTGTTGATTGTCCAGTACGAAAACCTCAAAAATAAATACAACGACATTGACCAGGATGAGTATCCAATTGACAACGGGCATGCTGCGTGAGGGAATTGTATCGCGCAGGGGTATCATCTGCGGTGATTGTTTTTCTCACATGGGCATGGGACCATACCACGCCTGCCTTTGCTGCCTCCATGGTATGAAGATGAACAGCTCTGCAATAATAGAACAGCCAGCAATGCCATGGGAATTGCATATTTAAATAATCTGAATATAAGAAAAGGGGATGTTCGCTTCATCAAAATTGAAAAAGAGTTGATTTTCCGTCAACAAAGATATGCGAAAAAATATTAAGTGAAGTTAGAAGTTCATATACCTCTGGCCTGCTTTTTGCAGTAACCTTTTGAATATTATGTTAAATTGTAATTAGAGTAAATTATATTTTGATTATAGCCAAAAAATACTTATTTTGAGGGCAAAAGTACTGTGAAGAAAAGCTGTTTTAGCTTTTTTTAAGAAATTACCTTGCAACAAATCAGTGCTTTTTTTGTTAATTAGATGAATTAAACGTTAATACTTTTATTAAACCAAAGGTCAACCATGAGGCAGTTAAAAATAACGAAGTCTATTACAAACCGAAATAGTGATTCTCTTGAAAAGTATTTACACGATATTGGTAAGGAGGAGTTGATTTCCCCTGAGGAGGAAGTTGAACTTGCCAAGCGTATTAAAATGGGCGACCAGGAAGCGCTTGAAAAGCTTACAAAGGCAAATCTGCGTTTTGTGGTATCCGTAGCAAAGCAATACCAGCATCAGGGACTAAGCCTGCCTGACCTGATCAACGAAGGAAATCTCGGATTGATCAAAGCAGCCAAAAAATTTGATGAAACCAAAGGATTCAAATTCATTTCGTATGCAGTATGGTGGATCAGGCAGTGCATTCTTCAGGCACTGGCTGAACAGTCGCGCATTGTACGTCTTCCGCTGAATAAGATCGGAGCACTTAATAAAATAAACAGGGCCTTTTCACAGCTCGAGCAAAAACACGAGCGTGAACCGTCTCCTGAAGAGGTTGCCGCCATTCTTGAACTTCCTGAAGTTAAGGTTGCAGGCACCCTTGAATTGTCTGGCAGGCATTTGTCCGTAGATGCACCTTTCCAGGATGGTGAAGAAAACAGCCTGCTGGACGTTCTTCCAAGTCATGATACTCCATCAACTGACAGCAAGCTTATTGAGGAATCGCTTGCAAAGGAAATTGAACGCACGCTCAGTACACTTCCTGAAAAAGAAAGCAATGTGATCAGGGCATTTTATGGGATCGGCACAAAACCAATGTCTCTCGAAGAGATCGGACAAACAATCGGGATTTCCCGTGAACGTACACGTCAGATCAAGGAAAAGGCCATCAAGCATCTCAGGCAGAAATCCAAAAATAAATTGTTGAAAACCTACCTGGGTTAGGCTCCATCCTTCAGAACTTTACTTCTTTGTTTCCTGCAATTATTTACCGGGGGCTTTAAATCCGGTTGAGGCGCTGTCAATAACCAGCACCCAGTCAAGACTGTCGGGCTTTTGAAATATCCTGCTGCCTTTTGCCGGAAAATCACCAATATGTGCAGTTTCTCCGGTCCGGGGATCAAACCACCATGCCCGGGTTTGCCTGCCGGTAATTTTATTCATTGCAATACTTACCGGTTCCGCATCTTTCGGAATATAGGCTATCAGTGTATTTGCATCCGAGGTAAGCGCCGCGGCCACATAAGTTTCGCCTGACCCTGTCCCGGAAATCACGATATCGTGATCGATATCCGGTATCAGTTTATGCCATTCCCTTGAATCAACCAGTTTTTTCAGTCGCTCCTCATCCTTTGAAGCCTGACCATCCATAGCGGCCTGCCATCCCTTTCCGAATTTCCATAAAGGATTGCATCCCATTTGCTGTCCGGCTATTGTGCAAAGCCAACCCCAGTACATTTCTGCCCTGATCTGAAAAGGATTATAATTATGCTCGCCTTCATAAGCGGTTTCAAACAGAAATGCAGGCATTACCGGAGTTCGCTTGTAGTTGTCCAGACACTTTTCATGAACATAAGCATCCCGGTTATACGTATAAACAGCATTAATGCTGAGCCATGGCTCACCTTCCCATTTGTCACGGGATGAAAAGGTTGGATGGCAATGGGCGGTGAAAAAATGTACCGAATCCGATTCTTTGATCCCGGCGACGATTTCCCTTTCAAGGGGAATGGAAAGGCTGTCCGGATTCCGGTCGCCATCCATGATCCACAAAACATTGGGAAATTTACTGTACCTTTTACCAAGGTATCGGCCATACGACCTGCATTTTTCAGGTCCATTGGCAAGGACCTCCGCATACCAGCCTTCTTGCCCTCCCAGATACCCCATATATGCAGGCGTCATCATCACCAGAATACCTTTTTCAAGTGCCTTTTGAATCAGGTAATCCACTTTCTCAAAATAAGAGTCGTTGGGCTTTGAAAAATCGGGGATGTACTTGCATAAAAAGGAGTCAAAAGGAAAGTCCCCTGCTTTGTTAAAGCTGGCATAGGGGTACGCTGTTGAGTCGCCATTATACCAATGCTCGATCAGGTTCACTGTTATGGCATTAAAACCTTTCAAATAGCGATTTTCAAGATAATCCACCGCTTCCTTACCGGTAATTGCAACAAAAAGAGACCATGGAGTGTCTGCCTGTATAAAAAAGGGATTATTTTTCTGATCAACCAGATAACGGTGATTTTCGCTTATTTTCAAAGGGAATGCCGGGAAATGGTCGGACAGGGGTTGCGCATAAGTACGCAGGTTTCCGATTGCAAAAAATAAAAGCAAAAATATAAGGTTATGAAGGTATATTAAATGATTTTCTTTAATATATTCTTTATTATTTTCTTTTGTTTCCATGGGTTATTAGAATAAAATTGGATAATTTTAGCTTCCCTAATTGAATACTAAAAGTATGAATAAAATTACCAGGTTTCTCTTCATGGCCATCGCGGTCCTGTTTTTTCTTTTCAACGAAAGAATTGGTGCACAGTACACCCAGCGTGAACATAAGGCTTTGGTGCCTGGGAATATTCCAGTTACTGCACCGGGCAATTTCGACATGCAAGGTGCCACATACATGCTCCAAAATGACATTTCAGGCAGCAGAAGTACGATATTTCTGGGAAAGGACGTGACCCTGGATTTGAATGGCTATACGATTACCTTTGCAGATGGCAATTACGAACATGTTGAAAATTATGGATTTGAAGAGGGACTGACCGGTTGGGATATTACCAAAGCGCCGGGCGCAAAAATTGAAAATACAGAAGAGGTCCATTCTTTTATCGGACAAAAGATACTGAGGCTCAGGGCAGGCGATGAAATAGCCTCATCTTATGTTTATCTCCCGGTTGCCCGTCGCTCATATTTTGCCATGTGCGGTATCACAGGCAACTATTACAACGATATGGGAGGAGACCTGAGCAAGGATATGCGGGTTAGTATTTTTGTCGATGATGAGCAGGGCAGGGAGATCCGGTGCACAACGCGGTATGGTGACTCCACAAGGGTAAGCTGTCCCCTGATCAGCCGCTCTGCGGAACTAGGCGGAGGATTTGTTTTTGCCCATCTGAACAACCTGCCGGCCGGAAAATACCGGATCCGGGTAAAGGCCGAAAATGACTGCCTGGTTGATGAAATTGATATACGGCCTGCCATGGACGTGGGAATTGGGATAGCAGAAAAAACCCACCCCATGGGTCATTATGACCATTTATACAACCGGAATCATGCCGCTTTTTTCGATTATACGGCCGATGTTTCAACGGGCAGACCTTTGGATGGAATACCGGTAGTGAAGGGTCCCGGTACGGTCACGATAAAAAACGGCATTATAAAAAACGGAACAATCGGGGTAATGTCCTGGGGCATTCAGTCGACAGCCGGGGATGTTCCCGTTATACTCGACAATCTGAAGATAGTTTCTTCAGGAATCAATACAACCGCGGTGGATGTATTGCAGGCAACCATTACAAACTGTACTTTTGACATTAAAAGTCCGTTTATTATCAACCGGCACGGATCAGAGTTTTACGCTGTTGATTTACAGGGTGATCAGGCTTCTGAAGTATCATTCTCCGAGTTCTATGGCGGACAAGGTTGCCTCGTCATCAAGGGTAAATACTCCACGGTTCACCATAATTATTTTGTCAACCGCCAGACGGTTACCAACCATTACAGCATCATGGCCATGGGTGACGGCTCAAGAATATTTGAAAACCGTTTTGAGCCGGAAATTGGCTCTGGAATTGAGATCTTCAGGCACAGGTACATTGAAATATTCAACAATGAAATCCATATTCAGGCCGCACCTCCCAGCTGTGAATACCATGACCAATACAGTACCAATGCCATACGCATAGCAGATTATGGTGCAGTTTTAGGATCCCCGGAAGGAAGCTATGGCAATAAGGTATATAACAATACATTTTACATAACCGGGAAAAAATATGAGAAATATCCGGGCTACATTCCTACGGCAACAGCAATATATTACAGTGCCAGTGCAGGAGACAATTATATATTCGGAAATGACATCATAATAAACCAGGAAAATCCCGGTACCGATGCGGAAGCATTTGCTTTTTATATAGGAAATGCCTATGGGGGAAAGATCCATGATAACCACGTGATCACCAATGTAACCCCTATTTGGGTGGCCTGCAGATACGGTAGAGCGGAGAAAACTGAAATATCCGGCAATTTGATTGAAAGGCGGCCAAACACCGCTGCGGATTTCAGTCCCGTTAAGATGGGCTCCGATGAACTGCCCGATTTTCTTGCCAGGGATATCGTATTCCGTTCCAATGAGTATAAAGATCTTACATTCAGGATTGATGCAACCACAGATCAGCATCATGTATATACAGTATCGTGGTCGCTTAATTTGCGCATTTTCAATAAATCGGGGATTTCAATTCCTGAAGCTGATATTATTATCCTGGACAGGAATAAAAAGGAAGTAGTGCACAAGCCCACTGACAAAAGTGGATTATTGCAGGTGGAATTACCGGAATACCATGTTGATGGTAAGGAAACCATCTACCATTCCCCTTATACTATTCTTACCGGCAAGAAGAAGACTGATATTGATCTGAAAAATAATATGAAAATTGATCTGGTGTACAAATGATGTCCATGAGCCTGAACCAGCACATATGAATTTAAATATTTAACTATCGGAAATGCTAAAAATAATTTTACTGACGGCTTTAACTTCACTGACATTTTTCGCAGCTACAAGAACGGACAAGATCTTGTTCAAAGAAACTTTTGATGACGACCGCCTTGAAGAGCGGGGTTGGTATGATGGAACAAAATGCAGGATCGCCGGAAATTCAAAGCTTGGTGCCGGCTGCATTGAATATGAATGGCAAAGGGATGTTCAGATCGCTCAGGGTTCTTCAGCCCAAAGACACCTGTTCAAACCATCCCGCGAGGTTTATATCCGGTATTACCTCAGGTTGTCCGGGGGTTGGCAATGGTCGGGGGTCAATTATCATCCCCACCTCACTCACTTCATGACAACTGAAAACGGGGAATATGACGGTCCCGCAGCCACGCACCTGACGCTTTATGTAGAACCGCTTAACGGAAAACTTCGCCTTGCATGCCAGGATATTCAAAATAAGAATACCGCCCATGGCCTGACACAGGGTGAATTAAAAGGCGGTTATAACGGAAAGTTTTATGACAGCAAGGAAGTACTGCTTAACGATGATCAGTGGCATTGTATTGAGGCTTACTTTAAGCTCAATTCGCTGGATCCCGAAAATGATGTTCCGATACGGGACGGTATCGTCAGGGGATGGTTCGACGGCAGAATGGTAGTCGATCATACGGATGTGGTCTTCAGGTCAGCTGATTTCCCGGATATGAAGCTGAATCAATTCCTGCTGGCTCCCTATTTCGGACCCGGACTATTGAACAATGCGCAGAAACTCTGGATTGATGAACTCGTGGTTTCGGAAGAACGTATCGGACCGCTATAAATGGCCATGTATGACTCTTTCTAAAATAATTCAATAATATTATGAAAAGACTATTCTTCATAACCGTGATCCTGACATCCGTGATTACACAGGCTTATATGCAGGACCAGCCCAACTATGATGAAAGCAGAATTCCCGCCTATAAATTGCCTGAACTCCTGGTTTCTCTCAAGGGCATGAAAATAACCAGCGCCCGTGAATGGAATGAAATACGCAGACCGGAAATTGTAACCCTTTTCGAGAATAATATGTATGGAAAGGTTCCGGGAGTCTTACTCATTGATTCCTGGAAGATAATTGAGGAAAATGAACAGGCCCTGGGCGGAAAGGCAAGAAGAAAACAGGTTGAGCTGACTTTCCGAAATGCAGGCAGGGAACTTAAAGTTGCATTGCTGATGTACCTGCCTAAAAATGTGGGCAAAGCTCCATTATTTGTGGGATACAATTTCGATGGCAACCAGGCAGTTACTGATGATCCGGAGGTCCGGATCACCACATCCTGGATGAGGGAGGATACCGCCCACGGCATAGTTCATAACAGGGCAACCGAAAGATCAAGGGGGGTTGAAAAAGAAAGATGGCAGGCTGAAAAGATCATAGCGGCAGGATATGGACTGGCGACAATATATTATGGAGATGTAGATCCCGATAAGAATGATTTTACCGATGGCGTTCATCCGTTGCTCTATCAGAAAGGCCAGACAAAACCTCGTGCAGATGAGTGGGGAGCCATTTCCGCATGGGCATGGGGACTCAGCCGTGCAATGGATTATTTTGAGAAGGATCCTGACGTTGATCCGGCAAAAGTGATTGTAATGGGGCATTCCAGGCTGGGGAAAACCTCCCTGTGGGCCGGTGCCCTCGATCAGCGTTTTGCCGTTGTGATCTCCAATAATTCGGGATGCGGCGGGGCAGCTCTTTCACGGCGAATTTACGGAGAAACACTGGCCGGGATGAACGGGTATTTCCCCTATTGGTTATGTGACAATTGCAATAAATATGATAACAGTGTTTATGACTTGCCTGTGGATCAGCATATGCTTATTGCCCTGATTGCTCCACGCCCGGTTTATATTGCCAGCGCAGTTGAGGATAAATGGGCGGACCCACGGGGAGAGTACCTTTCAGGATACCATGCAACACCTGTCTACAAACTCTTTGGCAGGAAAGGTCTGGCCTCCGTTGAAATGCCAGGAATAAGCCAGCCGGTAATGAATTCGGTCGGATATCATATCCGGCCCGGCATTCATGGAGTATTTGCATATGACTGGGATCAGTATATCAGGTTTGCGGATCTCCATCTTAAGAATCACTCCGAGCCGGAAGGGATCCGAATATATACGGATAGTGCATGGACGGATGAAGACATCGAAAAAAGATATACGTATGGTCTGAATATCAATTCCCCGTGGGAGAATGGAGGGACACTTTTCATGCATTTTCCGGAGCACCTCGAATATAATCCGGTGGGAAATACAATCCAGCGCCATTATGATAAGATCCCGGCACCCTGGATCATTTCACCCGACGCACAACAGGCTTCCTATAGGGTTGAAAGCCCGGCCCTTCCCCGGGTATTGATCGAATCCTTTGTCCGCAGAATTGAGGACAAAGAGTTGCCTGAAGGCATATCCGGTGTAAAACTGGCCATGCATATTATGAATAGCGGAACTGAAACCTTACCGGTTATCCGTGCCCTGTTGTGTATGCAGTATGGCGGATTGACAGGATTCCCCCAGAAACTGAAAGACAATTACAAACACAACTACATAATCATCAACGGTAAACTCACACCTTTGTCGGAACTTGTTACCACCAATCCAAATACTACTTTCAAAGGATGCGTAGTGAAAGGCTGTCCTCAGCGGGACACACGTTCCGAGGCCACAGGCGGGCTGATCTCGCAGGATATGGACCTTGCTCTTTCTGTTGTAACATCCATGGATAACAATCGAAAGCTGATCATATGGTGGACACCCGGAAAGAGCATGATTGCAAATGCAAATATACCCTGCATGCATGCGGATCCGTATTTTGGAACGCTTAAACCAGGGGAACAGAGCTATGCAGAGGGAATGATCCTTTTTACAGAAGGGGATCCGGAACCCGTAATTTCTTATCTGAAAGCAAAGGACAGGAGAGTGTTTTAGCGATCAGCGGTCAGCGGTCAGCTATCTGCCTACAGCCTACAGCCT
>Ga0105092_10000913_pt1 | contig 15668 bp, 13 predicted proteins | sample PPLLak2March2015_FD_87021 | JGI IMG/M metagenome (GOLD analysis project Ga0105092, IMG submission 87021) | Freshwater sediment microbial communities from Prairie Pothole Lake near Jamestown, North Dakota, USA - PPLs Lake P7 Core (1) Depth... | ecosystem: Environmental > Aquatic > Freshwater >... | reverse complement strand
ACCTGCACCACCTGCACCGCCTGCGCAACCTGCAGCGCCGGCAGCCGAGGGAAAATTGCCGGAAGAGCCTGATTACGTCCGCTCGCTTCGGCAGGAACTTGCTGATTTTAAAGCAAAACAGCCGCCGGCACCGGGGCCGAAAGAGGAAAAACCGCCCGAGCCCGAGCTGCCAAAGGTGCCAGAACTCTCGGAGGCCGAGCGCCAGGCGCTTACCGACTTCGAGAAAGAATGGCCCGATATTGCTCGCGCCCAGAAAATCGCCCAGGTGCGAGTCCAGGCCGAGCTGGAGCATCGTTTCGCCGCCGCTATACACGAGATGGCGAAAAAGATCAATGATCAGCTTGCGCCTGTCATACAAAATAGTTTATCCTCAGAGGCGCGCGAACACTTTCGCCAAATCAAGGCCATACATCCGGACTACGACGGTGTCGTAACGCAGCTTCCGGAATGGATCAAGACGCAGTCGAAGTTGCTGCGTGACGCTTACCAAAAAGCGTATGACCGAGGTGATGCGGAGGAGGTGATCGAGTTGGTTACGCAGTACAAGGCAGCGACTGGTCGTGTTACGCCGAAGGAGCCGCAACCCCCACCAGCCAAGCCACAGGCAGACCCGGCAAGGGTCGCTGCGCTCACTCCCGTGGGTGCTAAACGCACCGTGGTTCAGCCGAAAGGCGTTGACAAGGATGACTACGATGCGGGGTGGAGGGAAGCGATAGCCGGGTAGGGTTGTAATACAGACTTACTTGGAGGTGTGACATGGTAGCTCCGCAAGTATATGGCGATATCACGCCGCGTACTGCTGCGCATGCTGTTGCTCGGATGCTCACTCGTGGGCTTCCGCATTTGGTCCTGGAGAAGTTTGGGCAGGTTTATATAATGCCCACCAAGTCGACCAAGGTAGCGAAGTTCCGCCGCTATAACGCGCTCGCCTTGGCCACGACGCCGCTGGTTGAAGGGGTAACTCCTGCTGGCAAGACGGTTACGGTGACTGATGTCACTGCAACTCTGGATCAGTACGGGGATTACACCACCTTCTCCGACGTGATCGAGGATACCCACGAAGACCCGTATCTGCAGCAGATCAGCGATGTGCTGGGTGAGCAGGCGGCACAGACGGTGGAAACGATTCGTTACAACGTCTTGAAAGCCGGCACCACGGTCTATTACGCCAATGGTTCCGCGCGCAGCGATGTGAACACACCCCTCACTCTGGCGCTGCAGCGTAAGGTGACGCGGGGCTTCAAACGCCAGAACGCCCGCTATTTCACCAACACGGTGAAGTCAACGCCGGATTACCGGACTGAACCGGTCGAAGCTGCCTTTGTCGGGCTCATACACCCCGATATCGAAAACGACCTACGCAGCATCAGTGGCTTCATTAACGTGAAGCAGTACGGCAGCACTACTCCCTGGGAGAACGAGGTTGGCGCGCTGGAAGATGTGCGCTATCTGCGCTCCACCATTTTTAGCGCGTTCGCCGACGCTGGTGGTACTGCAGGCGCAATGATTTCCACTACCGGTTCAGCTGCCGATGTCTATCCGGTTCTCTACTTTTCCCGCGACTCTTATGCGATCGTCCCGCTCAAGGGTAAGGATTCCCTCAGTGTAATGGTGGTGAATCCGAAACCTACGCATGGCGATCCGCTCGGGCAGCGGGGTTCTGCTGGCTGGAAGACGATGCAAACCTGCGTCATTTTGCAGGATGCGTGGATGGCACGCGGCGAAGTCGCGGCGACTGCCTAAAAAACGGGTTGGGGGGGTGTTAATTAACCCCCTCCTTTGAGGAAGGAGAATTCAAGTGGCTACTAAGGTTTCAGCACTTAATTGCGACCCGGAGATTAAGGCAGCACTGGCTGACATCGTTACGGATCTCGCTACTTTGAAAGCGAAGGTGGCTGCAGCGGTGGTCGATTTGACGGCGGTGCGCGCGACAGCAAATGCCGCCGCCGCGGATTGCACGGCGCTCGATACTGCGCTGGACGCTATCGTGACCAAGTTGAATGCCGATTCTGGCGTGGCGGACACCAACTACGCGAGCTCGGGCACGATGACTTCCGCTGCAGCAGCGGCGCTTACTCTGTCCGCTGCAACACTGGTCAGTTCCAGTTAAGACACGCTACCGGAATTTTTTGAGGGGTATGAAATGGCTATCACGCAAAGCAAGACTTATGACAGCGGTATTGTGCAGCGAGCCCAGGGGCGCTATCTCGACGATGCGGGTACTCCGGGAGCGATGGCGATCACGTTGGGCTTTACTCCGCGCTATGTGCGCGTGATCAATCTCACTGATCGGATCGAGTTCGAGTGGTTTGAAGGCATGACTGCGACTCATGCACTTAAGACCGTCGCCGCGGGAACACGCACGCTGGAGACTTCAGGCGGCATTACGGTGAGTTCAACCGCTCAGAATTTCTCTCTTGCCGCAGCTGCGGTACTCCAGAACAAGCAGTATAGCTGGGTCGCTACGGGCTGATCCCGTAGCTGTTTTCCCCTCCAGGGTATGCAGGACCGCTGGAGGGGCCTTTTGGGGGTGGTTTATGGACGAGAACAAACCTGGTCAATCGCTTCTGGGTTCCAAAGGCACGCCGCCGCGCGCCGCCGCGCGGCAAAATGTTGCGGGCTTTGCGGTGGAACGCGAAGCCAACTTATCCCATGCATCGACGGATCGGCGTGTTCCGATTGTTATTGAAGAGAGTCGTGACGCTACCGATTCGCAGGATGTGTTTGTGCAGGTGAATGGGCGCGCTTATCTCTACAAGCGCGGGGTGGAAGTGATCGTGCCGCCGGAAGTGATCGAAGTTTTGAATAACGCTGTCATCGAGAAGATGGTCAGAATCGATGAGGGTAACTACGTCATGCGGCCGGTTAAGCGATTTCCATTTCGTATTTTGGGTGAAGCAGTGTGAAAAGGAGATGGTAGATGGTACGGAGGAAAAGTGAAGAGGAACAGCAGGTTGTAGAAACCACTGAGGAGTCTGCCGCGGAGCCTACTACGGAGCCCGCTGCGGAGCCCGCTGTGGAGCCTACTGCGGAGCCTACTGCGGCGGAGCCCTCTGCTGATGAGCAGCAAAGGATAGTCGATCAGCAAGCTCGTGCTCAGCTTGGTGAGGATCAATCGCCACCGTCAAGCGAGTTCGAGGAAGTGACGCTGACCGAACCCGTTGAACTGCGGGTGAATGGCGTGCTTTACAAATATGACAAAGGCAAGCAATCGATTCCGGTCTTTGTCCTGGAAGTCCTGCGTCGCTCGAACGAAGCATTCAAGATCGCGAGTTAAATGCAAGTCTCCGAAATTCTGGAGCACACGCGCGAAGAGTTGGATGACAAGTCCGATTTGATCGCGGGTGCTCCAGACGATTTGTGGAGCGACGAGCTGCTGGTGCGTTTTTTAAGCCAGGGTGAACAGCGGCTCGCGCGCTTCGCCTGGGTGCTGGTCGACGATACATCGCCCGCTTGCTGCGAGGTTGCTTTGAGCGCCGACCAAGCAACTTACAACCTCCATAAATCGGTGTTGCGAGTGCTCTCCGCGCGGTTGTCCGACACCGACATTGATTTAACGCGTACCGATCACTATTTCATTCGCCCCTACGTTGGGGTGCCTGAACCCGAGCTGTTTCAACCGAGCTATCAGTACACCGAGCCTTCGAGCCGGCCGCGGCTCTATTCCACTGATAACGCGGTGCGGGTGATTCGGTTTCGTCCTGCGCCCAACGCTGATGCGGCTGCGCTTAGCGCGTTGCTGCGCGTTGTGCGGCTTCCATTGAAACCGCTTTCGCTGGATCAAGTGGACTGCTGCCCTGAAGTGCCGGAGGAGTATCACTTGGAGCTGGTTGACTGGGCCGTTTATCGCGCGCTCATGTTGCCCAATGTGGATACTCAGGCGCGGCAGACAGCGAAAGATTATCGAGATCGCTTCGAGGCTTCGCTGCGAGAAGCGAAGCGTGATCGCTGGCGCCAGGAGTATGCGCCGCCGCAATTCGTTTTTGGTGGGTGGGCGAATTAATGCCCCAGGATAACGAAGGCGTTGTCGAGTTTGCGAAGTTTAGCGGCTTGCGCAACAACCTTGCGCCCGAAGCATTCGATCCAGGCGATCTCGTTTCCGCGCTCAACATTGACCTCGATGATAAGGGAGAAGCGCGGCGCCGTTCTGGGTATGGTAGCGCGGTGGTGTCAGGTTCTACCCATTCCCTTTGGTCAGACGGCAGCACTTGTTTCGCGGTGCGCAATGGTGATTTGGTTGCTGTCGACTCGGACTGGACGACACAGCTTTTGCGTGCAGGGATCGGTGATTTGCCGGTTTCGTATGTGGCCCTGGGCGATCGCGTTTTCTATTCCAACGGCACCGTTAATGGCGTCGTGCAGAAGGGGCGTGCCCGTAGCTGGGGGCTTGCTGTTCCCGACGTGCCTGAAGCGCAGGTGGTGGGCGGTGGGCTGCTGCCAGGGCGTTATCAATATGCACTGACTTTCGTTCGTGATGATGGGCAGGAGTCCGGTGCGTCGCATTCCGGTATTGTTGAGCTCACTGCAGCAACTGGTATCGGTTTGGACGAGATTGACGTATCTCTGGATCCCACGGTGGTTGCCAAGTGGATCTATCTATCCGAGCCCAATGGCGAGCTTCTGTACCGCCATACTACATTGACGAATGCCGAGACGACGGCGCTGCTGCACGCTTCCGGGCCATGCTTATTGCCGCTTCGCGCGCAGTTCTTGAAACCACCGCCGCCGGCTCGCATTTTGGGGGTCCATCACGGTCGTGTTTTGCTGGTTCGTGGTGATACGTTGTATTACAGCGAAGCGTTTGCCCCTGAACTGTACGACTTGCGGAAGAGCTACGCTTTCGAGGCGGCCATCACGATCGTTGCTCCGGCGGGCGGCGGAGTGTTTTGCGGGACCGACAGCAGCATTTTTTATCTGGCTGGTAGCGATGCTGAAGCGTTCGGGATTCAGATGCTCGCCGATTATGGTGCGATTCCAGGTACGCTGTCATACATCCCGGCGCAGTGGCTGGATGATGGCTCTGAAAATGACATCGCCATCTGGCACTCGAAGCGCGGGGTTTGTGTCGGGTTCCCTGGCGGGGTCATGAAAAATCTGAGTGAGAGCAGGTTTGCGTTTCCGCAGCAGGAACGCGGTGCCTCGGTGGTGAGGTTGCATCGGGGGGTTATGCAGTTTGTTTCAACGTTGCAAGGGATTGAAGTGCCCGGTGACGGGTTTTGATTAGGAGAAGAAAATGGCGTTGCGGTTATCGAAGGGATTGCGTAACTTCCTGGCTCAGCACGGTTCGCTCAAGCAGGCTTTGCAGAATGGGGTGCTGGAGGTCTATACAGGTACCCAGCCGACCACGGCTGACGATGCAGTAAGCGGCACACTGCTGGTGCGCTTTACCAAGAGCGGTAGCTCGCGCACTGCTGAGGTTTTGGCAACGGGTTCGGTGACGCTGACGGGTGGAGCTTCCGGCTCGATCAATTCGATAACGGTCGACGGCGTCAACATCATTCCGCAAGGTGCCGTGGCATTTAATACGTCGCTTAATCAGACGGCGGCGGATCTCGCGGCGGCGATCAACGAAGGGCTCTCCTCTCCCGAGTATCGGGCGAGCGTTTCGGGGGCGGTAGTGACGATCACCGCGCTGGCGGGTAGTGGCGCTGCACCGAATGGCTTTGTGGTGACCGGGAGCCTGACCACGATTACAGCGACCTACGGGAATATGGCGAGCGGCGTCGATGCGGCCAACGGGTTGCGTCTCGGAAGCGCCGCAGCGGGCGTGATCTCTAAAGTTGTTGGAGACACCTGGCAGGGGACTGCGGCTGCTAGCGGTTCAGCCGGCTGGTTTCGGTTCAAGGGTTCCGTTTCTGATCCAGACACTGCGGATTCGAACGAGACTTACATCCGGCTCGACGGTAATGTAGCCACATCGGGCGCCAATATGAACATGAGCAACACATCGATTACCGCGAGCGCTGTGCAAACGCTCACAGCATTCAGCGTGACGGTGCCGGCGCAGTAATTTGGGGCGGCGATGGCTACTACATTTTCAGTCGCTAACTGGCGGAACGTTGTTCTGAACGCGCTCACCGGCGTTGTGCAGAACAACTACAAACTCGTCGCTAATGGGCTGGTCAGGGTTTACACGGGATCACAGCCTGCGAACCCTGACACGGCCGCCACGGGCACCCTGCTCGTCACGTTCACCCTGCTCACCAACGCTTTGTCTTCGGCCAACGCCGGGTCTTCAGCGCTGGCAGCTTATGTCCAAGCTACCGCCGTGGCGACCGGCACAGCCGGGTACGCCCGTTGGATAGATGCGAGTGGGAGTAACGCGGTCATTGACGGTTCTGTTGGAGTGGCCGCCTCCGGCGCGGCGTTTATTCTGGATACGCTCTCGATCGGCATCAACAACAACCATCAGCTCAGGGACTGCGGGCTCAAACTAGCAGCGGGCGCCGGCACGTTGAAACTCAACTTCGACCTACGCAACAAACTTCTCGACATCTGGACCCAAGCGACAGGCGTGCTCAATATGGGGAAGGCTGGCACCCTGTCGATTTATACAGGCTCTCAGCCCGCTTCTGCTGATGCTCCTGCGACCGGTACAAAGCTTGTTGACATCCCGATGGGGACCAGCGGCACCTGCTGTTACGCGACAGCCGGTGGTGGGGCGGCTGCGCTTACCGGCAACCAGGTTGCGAACGCGATTGCTTCTGGTACTGCAGGCTGGGCGCGATGGACAAAGGATCTCTACACCATTGATGGTTCAGTTGGCACTTCCGGTGCTGATTTTATTTTGGATTCGCTGAGCCTTACCAGCGGTAACGCAGCTACGCTTACCGAAGCGACTATTTCTCTTTGAGAGGGGGTCTAAATGGCCCTTGCCTTACCTGTATACGAAGTCGGGGAACAGACCTTCGATGCGGGTATTCGGCTTCCTGTTTACGAAGTCGGCGCGCAGAGCTTTGATAGCGGTGTTCGGCTTCCTGTTTACGAAGTCGGCGGGCAGAGTTTTGATAGCGGTGTTCGGCTACCCAGATACGAGGTCGGTGAAGATGTATTAAGCGTCAATACCGTAGAGCTCACTCTCCCTCTATTCGAGGCCCTTGCGGCGGATCATGATTATGCTGTTGTCACTTTGCCGCAGCTTACTCTCGATGCGAGCGAGATTTTTGAGCCGTTTGCCTTTAATACGCTGCCGGTTTTCACGATTGCGGCGACGGTTCTTAGTAATGATATTAGCATAACGTTGCCGCTGCCTACGCTTTCTGCGCAGGCTTCTTTTGAGCCGTTCTTAATTGCAACTCTCCCGGCTCCTACTGTTACTGCGGCGACCGCGCAGCTCTCGGACATCGGTTCGACGCTGCCTGCGCTTGAACTCAATGCGTCCGTTCTTGCCGGCGAAGTTGTCATTGTCGATGTAACGCTGCCGGCGTTATCGGTGAGCGCAGATCTGGGCGCGTCACTGGTCAATGAGCTGCCGCTGATCGAGCTCGCGGCTCAAGCAGTTGCGGGCGCCACTGCATCGCTTCAGGTTACGCTGCCGCTCCCCACGGCTCAAGCCACGTTGTATGCCGAGAATGCGGCGACGATCGAGCTTGTGCTGCCGCTGCCGCAGATCGAAGCTGGTTTCGCCGCGGGTGCCATTGCGACGGTTGCGTTGACGATTCCCGCTCTGCGGTCGAGCGTCACGGTTGCGGCTGGTGCGAATGCAAGCATTGCGGTCACGTTGCCGGTTTTTCAGGCCACTGCTGATGCGCATGGTTCCGGTTTTGCGCAGGCCGTTGTCGAGTTGCCGCTCTTCTCCATTGATGCGCTGGCCGTTGCAGCGCTTGCGGCGACCTACCGCACCTGGGTATTGAACACGCGCACCGCGGCGTTGACCGAATACCAGAATTTCAATTTCAACTCTTTCGCCCGGTTCAACGGCAAGGTGCTGGCTGCGGGTCCGAACGGCATTTTTGTTCTCGGCCGTGACGATACCGATGCGGGTACGGCGATCTCCGCAAGTTTGCGTCCCGGCGTTGTGGATTTTGGAACCACGCTGCATAAACGCACGCCGCGCGTCTATGTCAATGGCAAGTTCAATGGCGATAATGAAGTGCGCACCATTATCTCGGAAGGAGGTACACGCAGTTATCTGCTCAAGGATAATCGGCTGCGCACGATTCAGCAGCGCCGGGTGGGGTTAGGCAGGGGGCCGAAATCGCGCTACTGGCAGTTCGAGTTTGCCAATCGCAACGGTGCGGACTTCACGCTGCATAGTCTCGTGGTGAAACCGCATGTGTTGAGGCGCAGGGTGTTCTGATGGCTCTTAAGCTGAGTGTTGAGGTGGGCGCTGAATACCTGGTCCCGTTTGCCAAGAACAAGCTCAAGCAATTGAAAGGTGAGATGGAGAAGAACGATCGCGCGATTGGCGCGAAGCATATCTGGGGGATCGATGGTTCTCGGATTCACATTCGCTCGGCGGGAGAGTTTGATTGGATCAGAATTACAGGCACAGTAACTTCCTTGCCCGCACTCTTCGATGAACGATTTGAGGCTGTCAGTTTGGAGGGCGAAAAGCAACTTAGAAAATTTTCGTTGCGTAACGAAGATTCTGGGGAGAGAGTCCAGTCGGTGGTCTTATCGCCGTTAGCTGATAGGATCGCTTATCGTGAGATCGATGCACGTTCTGTGACTTTTGCGGAGCGTTTGGGGTTAGCACTCAAGGCAAAGAATGCAACTTGGGCTCGTCAGACTGAAAGTGCTCTTCTTCCGTTTCGCTATATCATCAAGAGTAGTTCACCGAAGCTGCATCCATATGTCTGTGGTATTTCTCCGTCGATTCTCCAAGCTATTTTTATTGGCCGCGACGTTTACATTCTACTGTCGTTTTCAGCAGTAACCTATCCAGATAACTCTGCCGGGGTATTTTTTGTTGACCCCACACGATACTTTGCACCCCGCGATTCTGCAAGGATGCATTTTTTTCTGGTGAAAGCCAAGGTTTTTGATGTGCTTGGGTATAGCTTCACTATCAGGCGTACCTTTTCTGAACCGCCCGATCTTCTTACATTTGTGCGGCAAGGCGAAGAAATTTCGATACCGCTCATCTATCCGCATGCTTCTGGTTCCTATTCCATTGGTCCATTGAGCGTGGGCCTAACAGGGGGTCTTTTCATACAGGTTAGTGACCTGCTGGTGGAGGTGGCCGAAAGCCAGACAGTAGTAACCGCTTCAGCTCATTTTGAATTGGCCGATGCGAATGGTAATAGCCAAACGGGGGTGTTTTTTCAAGCCGACAAGGTATTTGATGCGGCTCAGTTGCTGAGTGAAGAGTACGAGCGGTTTGTTGGATACAAATCGACCCGTTTTGGGGGTCCTGTTAGGGGTCTAGGTTTAGAAATTCTTTTGCCGGGGGATTATGTCAATGCTACGGAAACAGTTCAAGGGAGTCATGAGCAGATTGGTGGTACCAGTATAACGGTTAACACGACAGATGTTTTCACTCATGCAGCAATGACCACCATCACTCGTACTTTTTTTAATGGGTGTTATTTATATTTTGGGCTGCAGCGATCGGTGGGCTCTCATGTTGTTAACCGGACAGATACGAACCAGAGCGTTCCAGGAGCTGCATTTGGCTCTTTTATTTTTCAGCAGCAGGAGAACTCTTCTTTTTCGTTAACGATGCCGTTTGAGATTGCGAAGCGAATCGTGCTGACGCAGGAAAAGACGCTTCAGGTGGAGGATTTTTCTCCGACCTTTCTGGCTACTCGAAGCCATTCTCTGGCGGTTGCTCCAGGCTCTTTTTTAATTCCTTCTGACACCTTGGGTGCCTTTACTCGGGAATATAAAAAAGAGCTTCAAGGCGAAGTGCGCATCGTCGGTACAGGGATTTATCCGGGGCACACTGATGTTAATCTCAGTATTGGTAGTCAGCGCCACTTCGTGTTTCCATCGCCTTCCCCTTTCGTGGTCACTCACTGGCTTCTTGGCTTGTATGATCTTTTCGCGAGTGAGGCAGCACAAGCAGTTTTTGGTGATTACTATGCAACAACAACTTTGGAATCCACCGGTGAGGAAACATTTCTTGTTCATGTAGCTATTTACAAATCCGGCGTTTTGCTTACGAGTTACGAGGTTGGAGAGGGAGGGGTAAACCCATCGGTTCCGCAATTGACCGAAGAAGATTCGAGTGTGGAGTACATCCATGATGGGAGCTGGGTGAGTTCTCTATCTTCAACTGGTAGCTATGGCACTCCTGGTGGCGCGAGTTCTGGGTATTTGAGTGCTTCGGATTCTTCTGTTGAAGCCTACCACCATCTCAATGTTCCAGTTTATTTTCATGCGGTATTGCCTTATGAGGCGGACATTTGGGCGTTTAGCAACGATTCGAAGTACTCAATTTTGGTGTGGCCGAATGCTCTGGACGGACAACACGGTGTCTCTATGATCTCAAAAACTGGTGGTGCTTATTCTGTGCTATTTAACAACTGGGCTTCGGATGAGCTCATTGCTAGATTAGCTGGTTTCAATCTTTTGTATGTGGTGCAGTAAATGGCTACCGTTACAGAGTTGATCAATGCGCAAGCCGCCGTGATCGATGCGCTAGTGGCTGAAGCCCAGGCTTTTGCGCAGCGCTTGCAGGAAGTCACTAATGTGCAGTTCAGTGACGGTTTTAATATCGATCGGCTCTTACCCGACAGCTATGGCTACACGGATGTGCCCGATGTCGGGTCTATTCCTTTGCTGATTGCTGCACGGCCTGCGGTTTCGATTGACATCAGCGCGGCGCCGCAAGCGCCCAGTTTTGAGTTTGATAGTGCGACGCCGGTCACGGTGCCGGATTTCAATGCTTCACTTCCAGCATTGGATTTCCCGACGGTACCGGATACGGATCTACCGGCAGTGCCTGCTTCGCCTTCGATTGCAACGCCTGCGCTCCCCACTGCGCCGATGCTTGCCTTTCCTGCTGTGCCCACGGTTTCGTCGATCGCGCTACCCACGCCGCCCAACGTGGAGGTTCCCCCTTTCATTGTGGTCCCGCCGGATGATGAGCTGGTGGTGCCGACCAATACGTTTGAATTTTACGAGCGGGTCTACGAGTCGGCGCTGCTCGATTCGCTCAAGGCAAAGCTTCTGAGCGATCTTGTAAATGGGGGTTATGGCATCGAGCCCAACGATGAAGCAGGAATATGGGCGCGGGCGCGCGAGCGCGAGATTCGCGGGACGCTCGTGGCCGAAGAGGAAGTGCTTCGTGCGGTGGCTTCGCGTGGCTTTGATGTGCCTCCGGGAGATTTCTACGTTGCGCTTCAGCGAGCGCAGCAAACGCTTCAAGATAAGCTTTCCTCAGTTTCGCGCGAGATCGCATTGAAGCGCGCTGATCTCTATGTGCAGAACCGTCAATTCACGATCGAGCAGTCGAGGGCGCTTGAGCAGATTTTGCTCGGTTTCCATAACTTGGTGATGGAGCGGGCGCTGAATGCTGCCAAGGCGATGTTCGAGGTTTCGAAGGAAATCTATAACGCGCAGGTGCGCCGATTCCAAGTCTTGCTCGAACGCTACAAGGTCGAAGCCGATGTGTTTGAAGCGCGCATACGCGCAGCACTCGCTCAGGTAGAAATTTATCGCACGACGATGGAGGGCAAGAAGCTTGAGCTTGAAGTGCAGAAGCAGTATGTCGAGATTTATCGCGCTCAGCTCGCTGGCATCGAGGCTCAGGTGAACGTCTATAAAACGCAGATGGAAGCGGCGAATATTCAAGCCGAGATTGAGCGTACGCGGGTCGAAGTGTTTCGGGCGCAGGTGGATGCTTATCAGGCACAGGTTCAAGCCAAGATTGCTGAGCTTCGGATGTACGGCGTGCGCATTGAAGGGGAGAGCGCTAAAGTGAATGCGTTTCGAGCCCAGGCGGAAGCTTATCAAGCGCAGGTCTCGGGGGCGCGGGCGAAGGCCGATGTCATGCTGGGGAATTTGCGGGCTCAAACTGAACAGGCGCAAGCACGGTTGACTGCCTATCAGGGTGAGCTTGACGCTTATAAGGCACGGATTACCGCGCAGTCAGAGAAAGGCCAGCTTGAGGTGCGAATGTACGAAGCGGACATTCAACAGGATCGTAGCCTTATTGAGACCACGCAGCGGAATTTGGAGCTCAAGCTGAAGGCGATTGACCAGGCGGTGAGGGAAAACACCGACATCAGCCGGCTCGCGATTGAGAATGCCCGAGCCAAGTTGGAGGCAACCATCAAGGCGTTGGAGTTTAAGACTGGTTCAGCGCATTTTGCAGCGCAGGAATACTCAGCGCGGTTAACTGGTGCCTTCAGTACGATCAACACGCTCGCGGTGCAGTCGACTGAAGAGTAAAGGAGCTTAGCATGGCTGAAGATAGTTTTTGGCGGCGGTTTGGAGCCGCGCTTGGTGGGCAGCAGGGGCTGACCCGTAACGCGTTGGCATATCCATGGTTGAAGCTTAATGAGGCGCTTGCTCCACCAGTTGATTCAGCGCTTAATTTGGGCGCCATGGCATTAGAGGGTCGGCGTCGAGATCCTTGGGCGATTACTCAGCAAGCGCGAGCGTTGAGCACAGGGGCGGAAAAGCCTCTGGTTAATTTTGGTTCAGGAGTGTTGAGCGCGCTCAGAACTGGGTTTGATTTGGAACCGCGTTCGGCGGTAGCTGCTCCGGCCGCTCCGGGTGCGGTTGCTGCGGATACTTCTCCACTTCCATTCAGAGAACAGATGGAAGCGTTCGCGGGTCCAGACCTGAGTGAAGCTGGAGCGCCGAGCGGTGCGCTGTCGCAGCCGGCTACCAACATAGAAAACGAGATTCCCGAGCCGGGTACAGGGTTCATTCGAAACAATACGACTGGCCAAGTGATTCGCCTGGGCGCAACGGGAGTGCCGGCGGTTACCCCGATCAGTGGCTATCGTCCGCGTACAGCGTTAGGAGCGCTCGCTCAGACCGGTGGTATCGTCCGGCAGATTGCGAACGATCGTAGGAATCGTACGGAGGATGCCAGGCTTAGAGTAGCGGAGCTGACTGCGGCTGAGAATGTTGCGAAGGCGAGGGCGATGAATGAGTACTTAGATCCGAATACGACTCCTGAGCGGCGTGCGCAGCTGCTACCACTGTTTATAGGGGGTAGTGTGAGAGATCCGGGATACGAGTTTCTTCAGGACCTTACTGGAAAGGTCCGCGCTTTCCATAAGAGTTCGGGGCAGGAACTTGGGGCCAATCAATTGAAGACCCCGCAGGATGTGCAAGCGGCGTATCGTTCTGGGGCGCTTACGCGGCAGGAGGCTGCAGTCAGGTTGAAAGCGATGGGGTTCGAATAATAAATGCCGTCGTTTGATTACAGTCGCGAGCGCAATCTACGCGACATCGTTCGCTTCACGCCTGAAGAGCTGGCGGGTATTGAGGCGCATGAGGCGCAGTTTGCGGGCTCGAATCTGCAGGTGATCGATCGCGCGCTGGCGGCGCTACGACCCGAAGATCAAGTACAGCGTGCAGCGCTTTTGGAAGAGCGCGCAAAAATTGTTCGCGGCGGGCTGCCGCAGTTGGTAGCAGCAAAACAACCGGTAGCAGCAAAACAACCGGTAGCAGCAAAACAACCGACCGTTGACGAATTTCTTGGGTCAGCCCCTACAAAACAAGCGTCCATCAACGAAATCCTCGGACCAGATCCTAATCAGGGCGATTTTTCGCGCGGGATTTCTCAGGGGGTTCTCGGGCTCAAGGGCGCAGCCGGTGGATTGGCTGCTTTGGCCGGTCGCGGGTTCGGAGCGAAAGGGTTCGAAGAATATGGCCTGGGGCTTGCGCAGAGGGCTCAGGAGGAAGCGGGCGCGCTTGCTCGACCCACCGATACCCTGGAGGGGATTCAGGGCCTTGGCGACGCTGTAGACTTCATCCAGTACGCGCTCGGTTCGGCACTTCCTTCGATTGCTGCTTCGGTGGCTGGCGGTGGCTTCGGTGCTGTCGCTGGACGGTTGCTCGCGCGCAAGGCGGGTGAAGAGTTACTCAAGAAAGCGACTACCCGAGGCGCAATCGCGGGCGCCGCGGCGACGAGTACGGGAATCGAAGCGGGCTCGATCTTCCCCGAAGCGGTGGAGACTGGAGTTGAAAATCCAGTTGCTCGTGCGCTTATGGGCGGTACTGCTGCTGGCGCGCTCGATGTTTTGCCGTTGCTTCGGGCAGCGCGCAAGGCGGGAGTCCTGGAAGGGGCTGAGCGGCTCGCCTTTGGTGACACGCTCACCAGTAAAGCGCTCGCGGTTGGTAGGGAAGCAGGTAAACAGGCGCTGCTCGAAGGTGCGACCGAAGGTGCACAGACGGCGATTGAGCGCGCGGCGGCGGGCAAAGATGTGCTTTCGCCCGAGGGTATTTCTGGGATGCTCAACGCGGCTGCGGTAGGCGCGGTCGCGGGTGGCACGATCGGTGGCGCCGTTACTCCGATCCAGATTGCTCAGCAGGAAAAGGCGGATCGCGTCGCGGCGGAAACCGAGGCAGCGAAACAAGCTTTAGCACAGGCCGAAGTTGAGCAGCAGCGGAATTTGACGCAGACCGGGGCCGGTTTTGCTCGTGAAGCGGAAGTGGCGAATATCGAAGCCGCGGTTCGCCAGGCTGGACGGGAAGCAAGGGCCGCTGGTCCTAATCTGGAGCTCGCGCCCAAGGAAGTGCCGCCGGGTTCGATTGAATACACGCCGGAACAAATCGCCCCTGAAGTTGCGGCGGCAAAACAAATTCAGCGCGAGCGTGATGAGGAAAAGAAGACGCTCCAAACCCAGATTACAACGCTTGAAGCTGAATCGGCTAAACCGCTCGAAGAGCGGCGTCCTTTGCAGGAGATCAAGCACGAGCTGAAAACTGCAAGGCGTGAGCTGGATGCGCTGGAAAAAGCGCCAGCGCCGAGTGCCGCCGAGATCAGCGAGCGGCTGAATCGTTTGCAGCTGTTAGGCCGTGGTAATGAACCGCTTCGCTCGACGCTTGAGGCGCAGCCGCGCAAGGGGCCATTGACTGTCGGCGAAGAATTAGCGCTCGCCGAGACCGCGGCGGCGAATCAGCTCCCGCAGTCCAATATGACGCGCGATCAGCAGGTGCTGGCCGCGGCCGAGGCTCCCGCTTTTCTGCGTACCGCTGAGCAGAAGATCATGCTCGATCGAGCGACTGCGGCTGCGACGGAGGAAGCGAAACCAGTCGCTGCGCCTACCCCTGAGCTGGAGATTCCGCTTGCAACGCAGCCGCGTGGCCGCACCACCTACGATACGGAAACGCGAGCCGAGGAAGAAGCGACGTTGCAAGTGGAACAAGCCGCGCAGCCGAGGTTGGGAGCGGGTCGAGTTAGTACGGGACAGCCTATTGAAGAGCCGGCTCTCGCCGCGAATGGCCTTGGTGCGGCACCCGCGGTCAAGGTCTTGCAGGAACAGGCGGCGCGAGTTCAGGCGACCGATCTGCAAGCACGCGCCGCCGAGATCCAGGCGAAGCGTGAGTCAGGCTCGCTTATTTCGAGCGACGAGATTCGGCTGCTTAAACAGGCTGAGCGGGCACAACGCGAAACTCAGAGCGGGTCCACTCCTCCGCTCCTCGTTCCTGAACGGCGCGAGTCGCGTATTTCGCTGCGTCAGGGGACGCTGGAGCAGAAGCAGGAATACTTCTACAACGCAGCGGAGCGCGTGACCGATCGCCAGCTGGAAAACCTGGTT
>Ga0105092_10000912_pt1 | contig 15670 bp, 15 predicted proteins | sample PPLLak2March2015_FD_87021 | JGI IMG/M metagenome (GOLD analysis project Ga0105092, IMG submission 87021) | Freshwater sediment microbial communities from Prairie Pothole Lake near Jamestown, North Dakota, USA - PPLs Lake P7 Core (1) Depth... | ecosystem: Environmental > Aquatic > Freshwater >... | reverse complement strand
TCGTGGGAGTCGTCATCGAGGAGATGTTCAAGACGGCCAACATGGCGTTCTCCCTGGCGGCCATGCTCACCCACGGAGCGGTGGAGGCCTTGCCACGGCATGGGTCGGACGAGTTGAAGGCCGCGTACATCGAAAAGCTGGTCAACGGCGAGTGGACCGGCACCATGAACCTGACCGAGCCCGAGGCGGGATCCGACCTGGGTGCCGTCCGGACCAAGGCAGTGCCACAGGACGACGGCTCCTACCGCCTCTTCGGGACCAAGATCTTCATCACCTGGGGTGACCAGGACCTGACCGAGAACATCGTTCACTTGGTCCTGGCCCGAACACCCGACGCCGCCCCGGGAACTCGTGGGATCTCGATGTTCCTCGTCCCCAAATTCATCCTCGACGAGAACGGTGAGCCGGGTGAGCGAAACGATCTGAAAGTGGTCTCGCTCGAGCACAAGCTGGGCATCCACGCCTCGCCGACCTGTGTGATCTCCTACGGCGACGAGGGAAACGGGGCCGTCGGGTACCTCGTCGGTGACGAGCAGGAGGGGATGCGGAACATGTTCACGATGATGAACATGGCTCGCGTGGGCGTCGGCATGGAAGGGGTCGCCATCGGCGAGCGGGCATACCAGCACGCCCTCGAATTCGCACGGGAGCGAGTCCAGGGTCGGTCCATCGGCGCCGAGTCCAAGGCGAGCGTCCCAATCATCGAACACCCGGATGTCCGTCGCATGCTGCTCACGATGAAGGCCTACGTCGAAGCGATGCGCTCCCTCCTCTATCTCACCGCGGGCGAAGGTGACCATCTCGGTCACGCCGATAGCGAAGAACGGCGAAAGCTCGCCTCCGATCGCCTGGCGCTGCTCACCCCGATCGTCAAAGCCTGGTGCACCGATGTCGGTGTCGACGTCGCCTCGCTCGGAGTACAGGTGCACGGCGGCATGGGCTATATCGAGGAGACCGGCGCCGCACAGTTCCTGCGGGACTCTCGGATCGCACCCATCTATGAGGGCACCAACGGCATCCAGGCCATCGATCTCGTGCTGCGCAAGATCCCGCTCGAGAACGGCGCCGTTGTCGCCGGCGTCATCGGCGAGATGACCGCGGAGCTCGCCACCATGGAAGAGCATGAGGAACTGGTCCTGTTCCGTGAGGAGCTTGCGGTCGCCATACAGGGGATCGCCGAGACTTCTACCTGGCTGGGCGAGCGGCTGGTCGCCGGGGATATCCAGTCGGCGCTGGCCGGCGCCTCGCCGTACCTGCGGCAGTTCGGCATCGTGCTCGGGGGCTGGCTCATGGCACGAACTGCGGTCGCTGCCCTCAGCGAACCACCCGGATTCGAGGAGTCTTTCCTGGCCGACAAGGTCACCACCGCCCGCTTCTACGGCGAGCAGGTGCTGCCGATGGCCAACGGGCTAGCTCCCGCCGTGAAGGGCGGGGCTTCCTTGCTCGAGAGCGCACCCTTTTGAACATCACTGGTCGGGTAGTCGTCGTCACCGGCGGGGGCAGCGGGATCGGCGCCGCCATGGCGCGGCGGTTCGCCGACGAGAGTCCCCGGGGCCTGATCGTCGCCGATCTCGATATGGCATCGGCGACGTCGGTCGCATCGGGCATCGACGCCACCGCAATGCAGGTTGACGTCGCCGACCCGGAGTCCAATGACCGCCTCATCGACGAGACGGAGGATCGGTTCGGGCCGGTCGACCTCTTTTGTGCCAACGCTGGAATCGGATTCGCCGGCGATGAGCAGACCACTCCGGAGCGCTGGGATTTCATGTGGCGGGTGAATCTGATGTCACATGTTCATGCCGCCCGCCGCCTCATCCCCGGGTGGCTGGCACGAGGTGAGGGCTATTTTCTGTCGACGGCCTCAGCAGCCGGGCTCCTCACCAACCTGAAGGCTGCCCAGTACTCGGTCACCAAGCATGCCGCCGTGTCCTTTGCCGAATGGCTCGCCATCACCTACGGAGACCAGGGGATCAAAGTGAGCTGTCTGTGCCCGATGGGGGTCAAGACCCCGCTTCTCGACTCGGCCGACGAGTTCCACACCCTGCTCGACCCCCTGGCCCTGGATCCCGAAGAGGTGGCAGACGCCGTGGTCGACGGACTCGACGCGGAGCGCTTTCTCATCCTGCCCCATTCCGAGGTCGAAAAGTTCTTTCAGAACAAGGCAAACGATTACGACCGGTGGATAGGGGGAATGAGGAAGCTGCAACGGACGGTTTTCCCGGCGGAAGGTTCCCGGCAGAATTGAGCAAGATGAGCATGCGGAAGGTTGTCGTCACCGGGATCGGTGTCGTGGCCGCACCAGGTGTCGGTATGGACGACCTGTGGAAGGGCATGCAACACCCTCCATCGGCCCCGGGGTCGCATCTGGTCGCCAACTGGGATCCCGAGCCCTGGCTTCCAAAACGCGAGCACCGCCGTCTCGATCGATTCACCCAATTCGCCCTCGTCGCCGCACATGAGGCTCTGGAGCAGGCCGGCCCGCTCGATGTCGACCCCAACCGAGTGACGGTCTCGGTGGCCACCGGCATCGGAGGCCTCGAATCTCTCGAAGAACTGGTTCACGTCGCCGATGAGGACGAGCCCCGAGCCTCACCCTTCCTCATCCCGATGATGATGACCAACGCCGCCGCCGCAGGGATATCGATCAAGTACGGATTCGGTGGGCAGGTCACGACGCCTTCGGTGGCCTGCGCTGCCGGCACCCAGGCCGTCCTCGACGGGCTCCGTCAGATTCAATGGGGATATGCCGACGCAGCGGTGGTTGGCGGCACCGAGGCGGCCGCTCGCCCGTCCGCCGAGGAGGGGTTCAGGGCGGCCAGGGCTCTGTCACCGAGCGGGATCGCCCGCCCGTTCGACGTCGATCGTGACGGGTTCGTCATGGGCGAAGGTGCCGGGATCCTGGTCCTCGAGACCGAAGACTCTGCCATCCAGCGTGGGGCGAAGATCCTGGCCGAGCTCCGGGGCGGCGCCTCGACCGCCGACGCCCACCACATCACCGCACCCCACCCGGACGGCCAGGGAGCGGAGCGGGCGATCCGGCTCGCGCTGGCCGACGCCGGTATCGCCCCCGAAGAGGTGAGCTACGTGAGTGCCCACGGCACCGGTACCGGCTTGAACGACCGCACCGAGGGCGGTGTGATCGACCGTGTCTTCGATGTCCAGCCTGCTGTGTCATCGATCAAAGGGACCACCGGCCACGCCATGGGCGCGTCAGGTTCCATCGAAGCCGCCGTCGTCGTAGAGGCAATGAGGCGCCGCGAACTGCCTCCCAACATCGGCCTGACCAACCTGGACCCGGAGATCCCGCTCGACGATGTCGTGCGAGAGCCCCGGGAATGGGAGCCTGCCCCCGCCATCACCAACTCCTTCGGCTTTGGCGGCCACAACACGGTGCTGGCGTTCAGTCCTGCGGGCGAATTCTTACCTAAGACCTAAAACCGATAACCTATGACTCTTAACGGGAGCTCGGTGAGACCGGGCTGAGAGGGGGTCTGTGGAGACCCCGACCGATGAACCTGACCCGGATAATGCCGGCGTAGGGACCCGCCTCATCGCTCCCGACACCGAGGAGTTGATGAACGGTGCGGAAGTTCCTGACCATAGCGGTGCTCGTCGCCGTTGCCGCCTGCGGGGCCGAAGAGACCGAGACGCCGGACACCCTCCGCCTGATGGCCCACGACTCGTTCGCCGGGTCGGTGAGCGATGAGACGTTTTCCGGTTTCACCGAGAGGACCGGGATCGGGGTCGAGATGATCGCCGCCGGTGATGCCGGGTCGATGGTGAACCAGGCTGCTCTGTCCAAGGACAACCCACTCGCTGACGTCCTGTTCGGCGTCGACGACACGTTCCTGTCCAGAGCGATCGACGAGGAGATATTCGCAGAGCACCGGAGCGACCTGCTCGGAGAGGTAGGCGAGCAGTTCGTCCCCGACACCGACCTGGTGACGCCGATCGACTACGGCGACGTTTGCATCAACTACGACAAGTCGTGGTTCGCCGAAGCGGGGAGGACCGTTCCCACTGAGCTCGACCAACTTCGTGACCCGGCCTTTGCCGGAGGGCTGACTGTCGAGCACCCCGCCACGTCTTCACCGGGTCTCGCCTTTCTCCTCGCCACCATCGACGAGTACGGGGAAGATGGCTGGCTCGAGTTCTGGTCCGACCTCAAGGCTGGCGGTGTCGGCGTCGTCCCGGACTGGGACACCGCCTACTACAGCGACTTCACGCCGTACGGTGGAGACAGCCCGATGGTCGTCTCCTATGCCTCCTCGCCGCCAGCCGAGGTCGCCTTCGCCAGTGAGCCCATTGATGAGGCTCCAACGGGTGTCGTCGAAGCGGGGTGCTATCGACAGGTGGAATACGCCGGCGTCCTGGCCGGGACCGACTACCCCCAGGCCGCAGGAGAGCTGATCGACTACATGCTGTCGGTCGAGTTCCAGGAGACCGTGCCCCTCACCTGGTTTGTGTTCCCGGTCAACGAAGGGGCTCAGCTACCCCCTGAGTTCGTCGAGCACACCATTATTCCCGCCGACCCTGCCAGGCTCGACCCGGCCACGATCGCCGAGAACCGCGACCGTTGGATCGACGAGTGGGTTGGCGTGATGGAGGGTTGATGAGGCCGATTCGCTGGGGCCATGTGCTCGTCGCAGCCATCCCGGCTTTGTTCATCGGGTACTTCTTCCTCTATCCGCTCATCAGGATCCTCACCCTGGGCCTGTCAGAGCTCAACATCGGCTTCGACGGAGTCGAGGCCCGGCTCTTTCGTATCGGGTGGTTCACCCTGTGGCAGGCAGTCCTGTCAACGGTGCTGACCGTGGCGGCGGCGGCGCCGATGACATGGGCTGTCTCTCAATTCGAGTTCCGCGGGCGCAAACTGGCCACGGCTCTGGTGACAGTGCCGTTCGTGTTGCCCACCGTGGTCGTAGGCGCGGCATTCGTCGCGCTGGGCTGGAGGGATTCTGTCGGAGCCATCCTCGTCGCCCACATCTTCTTCAACGTCGCCGTGGTCGTCAGGACCGTCGGAGCCTTGTGGTCACGACTCGATTCCGACCTACACGATGCCGGGCGCGTGTTGGGAGCGAGCGAGTGGAAGGTGTTCCGGACCATCACCCTCCCCCTCCTGCGACCTGCGATCGCCGCCGCCTCCGCCATCGTGTTCTTGTTCACCTTCACCTCGTTCGGTGTGGTGCTGATCCTTGGCGGCTTCAGGTACGCCACTCTCGAGGTGGAGATCTATCGACAGGCGGTGACCCTGTTCGACCTGCCACTGGCGGCCGCTCTGGCCGTCGTGCAACTGGTAGGGGTGACGGCCACGCTCTATGCCTACTCCCGTTATCAGGAGCGTCATACGTCGACCTGGGCGCTCCGTGCCGAAGCTGACCGACCGAATCCACATGGCCGAGCGCGTTTCCTCGTCGGCGCCTCCGTCATCGGCACCCTGATCGCCCTGGCCATCCCCGTCGTCGTTTTGGTGGCCCGATCACTGCGAGGCGTTGCCTACGCCGGCCTCTTCCGGGACGATCCAGTGGTTGGCACGCCGATCGCGTCGATCGGAAACAGCCTGCGCTTCGCCGTCATCGCCTCGGTGATCGCGGTCGTCATCGGGGTGATGGCATCGTCGGTCATCACGGCCGGGAAGAGCACCATGTCTCGCTGGTTCGACCTCACCCTCATGCTTCCGCTGGGGACGTCGGCGGTCACCATCGGATTCGGGTTCATCGTGGCCCTGGGCGAGCCGGTCGACCTCCGAGCATCGTTCTGGCTGATCCCGATCGCCCATGCCCTCGTTGCCATTCCCTTCGTCGTCCGCAGCACTGTGCCCACTCTCCGCTCGATACCCGCCGAGACCCGGGAGGCGGCCCGGGTGTTGGGCGCATCGCCAGGCCGCGTTTGGAGGGAGATCGACCTTCCCATCGTCACCCGCGCCGCCCTGGTCGGGGCCGCATTCGCCTTCGTGATCTCACTCGGCGAGTTCGGGGCCACATCGTTCATCGCCCGTCCCAACACGGCCACCATGCCGGTGATGATCGTGCGGCTTCTCTCCCGGCCCGGCTCCGCATCGTTCGCGACGGCGCTCGCACTCGCCGTCATCCTGGCGGGGATGACGGCGGTGATCGTTCTCTGGATCGACCGGCTCCAATTCGGCGAAATTGGCACGTTCTGATGCTCGGCGTGAGGTCGATCGACGTCCGTCTTGGCGAGAAACTCGTACTCCAGGATGTCACCTTGACGGTAGAGACAGGTGAGACCGTGGCCGTGCTCGGTCCCTCGGGATCGGGCAAATCGACGTTGTTACGGGCGGTGGCGGGATTGGTACCGATCGAATCGGGCACGATCACTTGGGACGGGCAGGACATGACCACAGTCCCGACCCATCTCCGGGGCTTCGGTCTCATGTTCCAGGGCTACGCCCTCTTCCCGCACCTCGATGTCTTCCGGAATGTCGGCTTCGGGCTCCGCATGGCGAACCTGCCAGAGACAGAAATGCGTAGACGGGTTGCCGCCACACTGGAATTGGTTGGGCTGGATGACTTCGACCACCGATCGATCGCCGATTTGTCGGGTGGCGAGAAACAGAGGGTGGCCCTGGCCCGGACCCTCGCCCCTGAGCCCCGAATGATCATGCTCGACGAGCCGCTGGGCGCCCTCGACAGGGCCCTCCGGGAGCGTCTCATGGTCGACACCCGCCGCATCCTGTCCAATGGCGGGGTGACCGCCCTGGTGGTGACCCATGATCGAGAGGAGGCGGAGGCGCTGTCCGACCGCATTGCGCTGATGCGGGCGGGTTCCATCGTCCAGATCGGTACCCTGCCTGACATCCTCGCCCACCCGGCCGACGACTGGGTGCGGGACTTCCTGGGGTAGGACGCCCTAACGCTCCCTCCGAGCAGCGTCGATGGTCACGTAGGTGATACGGCGGTCCGTGACTCCGGTGACGCGGAAACGCCAGCCACCTACGATCACGACGTCACCCGGTTCCTTGGGCAAGCGTGCCAGTTCCGCCAGGACCAGTCCGGCGACAGTCGTTTGATCGCCCTTGGGCACATAGACCCCGAGATCGGGCAAGTCGTGGGCCGGGAAGCTACCCGGTACTACCAATGAGCCATCATCGCGATGCCGGACAGAGATCAAGTCGGCGTCGGTCTCGTCGTAGATCTCACCGACCAGCTCCTCGACGAGGTCCTCGACGGTGACGATGCCCTCCACTCCCCCGTACTCGTCCACGACGATCGCCATCTGCTGACGCTCCTCTTGCAGCCGGCGCAGCCCAACCAACACCGGGACGCTCTCGGGCAGCTGCACCGGCTCAGTAGCAAGTGTTGAGACCTTTCCCGCCGGGTCGGCCGCCACGAGGTCCCGGAGATGTGCGATCCCCAGCGTCTCATCGAGGTCCTTCTGCGGGGCGACCGGGGCACGGGAGTGACCCTCGTCAAGGAGAAGCGCCAAGGCATCGGCGACCTCATCGTCGGCGTCGATGATGACAACCTCGGAGCGAGGCACGAGGACCTGTCGGACCGTGCGCTCTGCCACCTCGAATGCGCCGGCCAGCACCTCCTGGTGCTCTTCGGAGAGGCTGTGGTGGGCTATGAGCAACTCACGCAACTCCTCGACCTCGACCTCTTCCCTCATTTGCTCCGGCTCGCCCCCTAGCAGTCTCACCACGAAATCGGAGGATCTGCTGAGAAGCCAGACCAGGGGCCGAGAGATGACCGATGCCCAATGCAATGGCCGGGCAACGAACATCGACCACGACTCCGCACTTTGCAAGGCGAGACGCTTGGGAGCGAGCTCTCCGACGACGAGAGTGACGAACGAGAGCACCAGTGTCACCAGGACGATGGCAAGGGGACTGGCCGCATCCCCGGCGAAGTCGAGATAAGGAATGAGCGGCTCGGCCAGCGCCACCGCCGCCGTGGCCGAGGCGAGAAAGCCGGACAGCGTGATCCCGATCTGGATCGTCGCCAGGTAGCGGTTGGGGTCCCGCGCCAGCTCGGCCAAACGACGGCCGGTGGCGGACCCGGCTTCCAGGCGCTTGATCTGAGCGTCCCGCAATGAGATAAGGGCGATCTCACTGCCGGCGAGTACGCCGTTGATGAGGAGCAACACGATGACCAGTGTGAGCTGGAGACCTAGGCCTTCCATCGAAGGCCCTCCAGGTCGGATATGGACCCATGCGGGAGCGGTCGGCTCGATGAGCCGACCTTGGTACTTCGGCCGACCGGGTCGTCCACGATCGGGCCATGGTACCGGACTTCGTCGGAACCCCGCCCAGTGGCGAGGTTCAGCCCTGGGCGCCGCGCACCCGCGGCCGGACGACACGACGCCAGATGTACCAGGAGACGGCGACCGCGATGGCGACGAGGACGGCGTTCTTGAACAGTTCCAGGGGCTCCTCGACCTGGCTCCACCGCTCACCGAGCAGGTACCCCGCCCCGATCAGCACCACGTTCCAGACCAGGCTGCCAATCAGGGTGTAGAACGTGAAGGGGATGATCGACATCCGCCGGAACCCGGCCGGGATCGAGATGAGCGACCTCATCAGTGGAACACAGCGGCAGAGAAGCACCGCGACGTTGGCGCGCCTGTCGAACCACTCCTCGGTGCGATCGAGATCGGCCTCGTCGAGCCGGAACCAACGGCCGTAGCGCACGACCAGTGCCCGGAGCCGTACCGGGCCGATTGCGGCCGAGATGCCGTACAGGAGAAAGGCGCCGATCATCGATCCAATCGTGGCGGCGACGATCATCCCAGCCAGTGACGCCTCGCCATTTGCCGCGACGAATCCGGCCAATGGCAGCACCACCTCGGAAGGGATGGGCGGGAACAGGTTCTCGAGGGCCACGAGGAAAGCGACACCCCCGTAGCCGAGGGATTCGACCACCGAGGTCACCCATTCGACCAGACCTTCGAGCACCTGCCGATCCTTCCTCGTGAGCGGTGATACAACGGTAGACCCCACCGCTGTGCTGATTGTCGACAGGATTTGGCCTCCACTACAGTCTCGGCCCGCAACCCCCTAGGAGGATCTTTCCCTTGAACATGGTGACTTTGGCTGCCGAAGGCGGCTACCAGGAATTCACCCTCGGCCCCGCCGAGTGGGCGTGGCTATGGATGGCCGCAGCCACCGCCGTGCTTGCCCTCCTGGTCGGATGGGCCCTCTCCCGCGGCGTGCTCAAGGCCGATCAGGGAACCCCGGCGATGAAGGAGATCGCAGCCGCGATCCAGGAAGGGGCGATGGCCTATCTCCGACGTCAGTTCAAGACGATCGCCGTCATCCTGATCCCACTGGCCCTCATCGTCTTCTTCACATCGACCGTTGTCCTCGCCCCCGACGGGTCCGAGGCACTCACCTTCGCCCAGTCGGGCGGTTACCGGACCATGGCGTTCGTCGCGGGGTGTTTCCTCTCCGGTCTGACCGGGTTCATCGGCATGTCGCTCGCGGTGCGTGGCAACGTCCGCACGGCAGCAGCGGCCCGTTCCGGCTCGCTGCCGGCTGCCCTCAAGGTCGCCTTCCGTACTGGTGGCGTTGCCGGGATGTTCACCGTAGGCCTCGGTCTGCTCGGGGCCACGATCATCATCATGATCTTTCAGAACACCTCCTCGGCCATCTTGATTGGATTCGGATTCGGTGGCTCGCTTCTTGCGCTGTTCCTCCGGGTGGGGGGCGGGATCTTCACCAAGGCGGCCGATGTCGGCGCCGACCTCGTCGGCAAGATCGAGCAGGGGATTCCCGAAGACGACCCGCGCAACCCGGCCACCATCGCTGACAACGTCGGTGACAACGTGGGTGACTGCGCCGGCATGGCAGCGGACCTGTTCGAGAGCTACGAGGTCACCCTGGTCGCCTCGATCATCCTCGGTGTGGCCGCCTTCAACTCGATTGGCGCCAATCCGGCCCTCGGCCTGGTCTTCCCGGTGATAGTCCGCGCCATCGGCGTCCTGGCCTCGATCGTCGGTGTGTTCCAGGTCCGGGCAACCCAGCGTGACAAGTCGGCCATGGCACCGATCAATCGTGGCTTCCTCACCGCCGGGCTCCTCACCGTCGTCGGCACTCTGGCCGTCGCCCTCCTCTACGTTGGGAACGAGAACGGGAACGAGGGTTGGAAGGTTTTCGGAGCGGTAGTCGCCGGGCTCGTCCTGGCGCAGGTCGTGAGCCGTCTCACCGAGTATTTCACGTCGACCGAGGAGAAGCCGGTCCAAGAAATCGCCGAGGCCACCCAGACCGGACCGGCGACGACGGTGCTGTCGGGCATCTCATCGGGTCTCGAGTCATCGGTATGGGCCATCGTCGCCATCGCCGGCGCCCTTGGCGTCGCCATCGTCCTGGGCGGGGGCAACATCCAGTTCGCGCTCTATCTGGTCGCCCTGACCGGTATGGGCATGCTGGCCACCACCGGTGTCGTGGTCTCAGAGGACACATTCGGGCCAGTCGCCGACAACGCCGCCGGCATCGCCGAGATGTCCGGTGAGTTCCATGGCGAGGCCCGGAAAGTGATGGTCGGCCTCGATGCGGTGGGTAACACCACCAAGGCGGTCACCAAGGGATTCGCCATCGGCTCGGCGGTCATCGCCGCCGTTGCCCTGTTCGCTGCGTTCATCGAGACCATCGCCGGCGAGCTCGGGCTCGTCGCCGAAGGATCGGCGCTGTTCTCTCTTCCTGAGACGTCGATCAACGTCGCCGATCCGACAACTTTCATCGGTCTCCTCATCGGCGGCTCGGTCGCCTTCATGTTCTCCAGCCTCGCCATCAGAGCGGTGGGTCGCACGGCCGCGGTGGTGGTACAGGAGGTGCGCAGGCAATTCGCCGACGGCGCCATCATGCGTGGTGAGCGTCGTCCGGACTACGGGCCGGTCATCGACATCTGCACCACCGCCTCCCTGCGCGAGCTGCTGACCCCGGCCCTGCTGGCGGTGTTGACGCCTGTCATCGTCGGCTTCGGGATCAACTACTTCGCCCTTGGCGCCTTCCTCGCCGCCTCCATCCTGACGGGCCAGCTCATGGCCAACTTCCTCTCCAACTCCGGTGGGGCGTGGGACAACGCCAAGAAGTACATCGAGGATGGCCACTACGGCGGGAAGGGCTCCGAGTCGCACAAGGCCGCGGTCATCGGGGACACTGTCGGGGATCCGTTCAAGGACACCGCCGGGCCGGCGCTCAACCCGCTTATCAAGGTGATGAACCTGATCTCGCTTCTGATCCTGCCCGCAGTCATCCTGCTGCAGGACTCATCGGCTCGCTATTGGATCGCCGGGATCAGCCTGATCATCCTCCTCTCCGCCATCACCTGGTCCAAGCTCCAGCCGAGCGTCGGCGCCATGGCCGGTAGCGACGTCGAGGCGGTCCAGCCAAAGGTCTGAGAGCGACAGCGACCTCAGGTTCGGGGTATCAGACCCCTGATGTGGTCGGCGAATTCGGTTGGGATGCGTCTTGGTTTGCCGGCCAGGTCGGTGAAGGCAGCCGAAACGGTGAGGCGGGCAACCTCCTCCTCGTCTCGCAACATCACCTGACGCCAGGTCGACTTCACCCGACCCACCTCTTCGATCCAGGTGTGGATGATCAGCTCTTCCCCGAACCGGGCCGCGGCAGAGAACCGAGCGTTCAAGTCGACGACCACCAGCTGCCAACCCTGCTCCTTGAGCCGGTGGAGGCCCCACCCCATCTCGGTCAGATAGTCGATGCGAGCCGTCTCGAAATACGAGAAGTAGTTGGTGTGATTGACGTGGTCGTAGGGGTCGAGCTCGTAGAAACGCACCTTGACCGACGAGATGTGCACCTCGCGATCTGTTGGTAGCTCGACGCCCAATCCCTCTCCTCGACTCAGACCGCCCGAGGCTACCCTCGCCTCGATGAAGGCCTGGCAGCTCACCGACACCAAGGGCATCGGGTCATACGAGCTGAACGAGGTCGAAGATCCGGAGCCGGGGCCGGACGAGATATGCGTCACCATCAGCCATTCGGCACTGAATCACCTCGATCTTTGGGTATCGCAGGGCCTTCCCGCCCCCAAGCACCTTCCCCATATCGGTGGCGCCGACGGAGCAGGGACGGTCGATACGGTCGGTGATGGGGTCAGCGGATTCGACATCGGGGACGAGATCATCATCGACCCGTCCTTCTCCTGCGGTGCGTGCCCTCAATGTCGGAACGACGAGATCGTGTACTGCGACTCGTTCCAGATCCTGGGCGAACATCGGCCGGGGACCTTCACCGAGAAGATCGTCATCCCGACCATAAACGCGATCCGCAAACCGTCGGCGATGTCCTGGGAAGTGGCCGGCTCGTTCGGTCTGGTGACCGCGACGGCACTCCGCATGATGGAGAGGGCCGGATTGAAGCCGGAGCAGACCCTGCTCGTCGTCGGCGTCGGGGGCGGGGTCTCGGCAGCGGCGATGGAGCTCGGCCTCGCCATGCGGGCGAAGGTGTACGTGACATCACGGTCTCAGGACAAGATCGACTGGGCGGTCGAGCAAGGAGCGGCGGGAGGCTTTCTCTCCGACGCCGAGTTCGGCACCGAAATGGCTGCCCTGGGCGGAGCCGACGTGGTGATCGAGAACGTAGGCCCGGCCACCATCCGCCAATCGATGCGGGCGGCGAAGAAGGGGGGCCGGATCGCCATCTGTGGAGCGACGAGCGGGTCGAAGATGGAGCTGACCATCCCCACCCTCTTCTTCCGTCAGCTCGAGCTGATCGGCTCGTCGATGGCCAACCACGCTCAATTCGCCCGGGCGACGACCTGGGTCGGCACCCTGGGTGCCAGGGGCCCCGTCAGCAAGGTGTTCGACTTCACCGATCTGCCCGCCGCCCTCGAGTATCTCGATGCAGGTGAGCAGGTGGGCAAAGTCGTGTTGCGCCACGCGGGTTGAGCAGTGCGTGGCGCCAATCTCCTGATCGCCGTCGGGGCCGGGCTCGTCGTGGTCGGGGTGGCGCTCCGTTACTTCCCTGGCCTGTTCTCCTGGTTCGGGAACCTCCCGGGCGACATCAGGCGGGAAACGGAGAACGCGACGATCTTCATACCCATCACATCGATGCTGGTGGTCAGCGTCGTGGCCAGTCTGATCCTCAGCCTGGTGAGCCGCTTGTTCCGAGGAGAATGATGGATCAGGCCTCGGGAATCTGCGAGATGCGCCCCTTCATGACGATCAGCTCGGACGCCTCCGGCCCGTCATCCTCGCTCTCGAGGGTGACCCAGATCGAGGGGTAATCGGCCAGGGGAACCCCCGACCAGAGAACGATGGGCGTGTCCTCACCCCGCAGGTGGAAGGTGCCAATGCTCACTCCTTCCCCATCGTCGCTCCAGACCCAGCCCTCGTAGTAGCTGCCCTCGGGTGCCGGTGGGAGACCAGTGACATCGAGGCGGATCCACCATCCGGCCTCGTTCGGCCCGAATTCCGCCTCGCCGAGGGCTGCCGCCTCGAGCTCGGTCCCACTCATCGCCACGACGTTGTCACCCTCGTCCTCAATGACATTCATGGTGCCCAGGACCAGGGCTGCGATGGCGACAAGACCGCCTGCTCCGGCTAGGACCAAGGCCCAGCGGCCAGATCGCTGCTGGATCACCGCCGGGCCAGGGACCGCTTCCACTGCCAGCGCCGCTAGCAAGCCGTCGGCGACCTGCGGGGGTGGCTCGGCCCAGGTCGAATCTGTGGAGAGCACGTCGCGGATCAGATCGAGCCGTTCGTGGCTCTCCCCTCCCTCACTGGCCCCGGATGCCATGTATTGCGCGCGCGAATCTTCAGTGGTCATAGCCCTCTAGCCAGTACGTCCCACGATCGCCCCCGGTTCGCAACATCACGCCTCCTCCACATGCTTGAGCATTTCGATGAGTCGCTGATGGGCTCTATGCGACCGGGACTTGACCGTACCCACGGGGATGTCGAGCCTTTCTGCGATCTCGACATGTGTGAGTCCGTCGAAGTGACTCATCTTGATCACCTGGCGCTCTTCATCCGGGAGACGGTCGAGGGCGGACCTGACCTCGAACACCTCCCACACCGTCTCCAAGCCGATCGGGAAGGAAACAACGTCGACGTCTTCACTCACTATCACCCTCGCCCGTTTCCGGTAGAGGTCGATTGCCGTCCTGCGTGCAATTGCATAGATCCACGGCGCGAAGCTCCGGCCGGCGTCATAGGTCGATGCGGCGCGCCAGGCCTTGATGAAAGTCTGCTGTGTGGCGTCGGCGGCCAGACCGTGCTCGCCCAGGATGCTCATCGAAAGAGCGAACACCGGCCCACCGAATCGGTCATACACGGCCTTGACTGCCGCCTCATCACCGAGCCGGAACCGTTCCAGAACCTCGCGGTCCACAGGGGGATTCTGCCAGGTTGCGAACCATGCGACGCTCCGATGCGTAGAGAAGGCAAGAGACAGAGGAGAAAACGATGAAGCGACGCACTCTGACCCTGTTGACAGCGGCTCTCCTGGTGATAGCTGCCTGCGGCGAGGAGGGAACCAGTGAGACAACAGTGGCCGACACCGGTGACACCACCACATCCGCCGCCGTCGAGGAGGAGACCACCACCACCGCCGCAGCCGCCGAGGAGACCACCACCCCCGCCACTGAGCCTGCGGCCGAGGGCGTCAGCACGGCCGAAACCGACTTAGGTTCGATCCTGGTCGATGCCGAGGGTTTCACCCTCTACATCTTCACCAACGACACCGAGGGCGTCAGCACGTGCTACGACGACTGCGCCGCGAACTGGCCGGCCGTTCCCGGTGACACCGCGATCGGCGCCGATCTCGATGCCTCCCTGTTCGCGACCGCGGCCCGTGACGACGGGACCGAGCAGATGACCGTCAACGGCATGCCGCTCTATCGATTCACGCCAGACGAAGCCCCGGGCGACGTCAATGGCCAGGGGGTGGGTGGGGTTTGGTTCGTCGTCGGCGCTGACGGGAACATGATCGAAGGCCCGTCAGCCTCCAACGACGTCGACCGCGGCGACTACTAAGCAGCGATCGAAGAGCCCGACTCAGGGACGTCTCTCGGGTGCGACAACTGAGAGGCGTCCCTGTCGCGCTCCGCGGGATCGGCGTAATCTGCGATCTCGATGGCAGACAGGTTCGACACAGTCGATGCCTACATCGAGTCCTTCCCGCCTGAGGTTCAGGTGATCCTCGAGGAGATACGACGGAGGATCCACTCCGCCGCGCCCGGCACCGAGGAGATCATCAGCTATCAGATTCCGACCGTCACCCTCGACGGCAAGTATCTCGTCTACTTCGCCGGTTGGAAACGGTACGTGAGCATCTACCCAATCCACACACTTGACGAGCCTCTGGAGGAGGAAGTATCCGTCTATCGATCCGGCAAGGACACGGCGCAGTTTCCTCTGAATGAGCCGATCCCCTACGACCTCATCGAACGGATCGTTGGCGAGCTTGTGGAGAAGAGACGGAGCGCCGGGCGCTGATAAAGCGCCCGGCGCCCTTGTCGATATCAGTCGCTCAGCGGATCTGACCTCTGATCTCGCCCCCACGGAAGTTCTCGGTGTGGATGTTGACATAGGCGTTGCCACTTGCCATGGCCCCAAGCACATCACCGAGATCGGCCCACATGCAGGCGTTGCCGGCGTCAGGCCCGGTGAACGATCCCCGGACTCGGTCGTCAGTGTCGAGTGGCTCATGGACCAGGGTCACCCCGACCGGGCCGTTGGAACCCGCAGG
>Ga0105092_10000911_pt1 | contig 15690 bp, 9 predicted proteins | sample PPLLak2March2015_FD_87021 | JGI IMG/M metagenome (GOLD analysis project Ga0105092, IMG submission 87021) | Freshwater sediment microbial communities from Prairie Pothole Lake near Jamestown, North Dakota, USA - PPLs Lake P7 Core (1) Depth... | ecosystem: Environmental > Aquatic > Freshwater >... | reverse complement strand
GGGCGTGCACATACCAAAGCGGCGTCGCCGGTAGGCCTGATAAAACATCGGCCTCCCTCTGCCGCCGCACTCCAAAAAAAGCGGCTCTGTAACGCGACTCCAGCATGGTGCAGTTGTGTATTGCGAAAGCGACCTCTACTTCCGCCCCTCATACCCCGCAAGCCACTCCTTCAGTGCTGTCACCATCCGCTGATTATTCTGCTGAATCGCGATGGTCAGGGCGCGACGCACGATTTCCGCAGCCTCGCGAAGACGGCCGACCTCGCCGTAAGCACCCGCCAGCATGGCCAGCATTTCCGGGTCTTGAAGCGCCGAGATCGCCTCCAGATGCGGTATCGCCTCTCTGAACCGGCGCCTGGCCACCAGCACCCGGCCGAGGTTGTACTGGTACTCGACAGATGTCGGATTCACTTCGGCGGCTTTCTCAAGATGAAGAATGGCTTCATCGATACTTCCGGACTTCACGAGCGCAATGCCCAGGTTGTTGTGGGCATCGGCCGACTGAGGGTCGACATCGAGAGCGGCCTGGCAGTGCGCAATCCCTTCCTGCAGCCTCCCTTTGTCAACGAGAGCGCCAGCGAGGTTCACCTGCGCTTTGACATCCCGCGGGCTCAGGTGAACGGCCCTCTCCAAGTGTCTGACCGCCTCGTCCAGCTTTCCGGAACCCGCGAGGATCACCCCGAGGTTCGTGTGCGCATCCGAGTAGTCCGGATCGAGATCCAGCGCCCTTTGAAAATGGCTGATCGCCTCGTCGGTCGCGCGGGTTTCGGCAAGCGCCACGCCGAGGTTGTAGTGCGCCTTGGCGTCATCCGGGGTCAGTTCCAGCGCTTTACGCCACTCGGGGATCGCCCTGTCATATTCCTTGTTGACCGCAAGATCGTAGGCAACGTCGCACACCCGGTAAAAATCGGTAACCGGTGAGCTGATCCGCTCGAGACCATCGTAGGTGATGTTGACGAACTCGGGGATGTTGACCGCCCGGTTCGCGGCCGTCGCGTTATCGATCAGGATTGGGGGGCTGTCGTTTCCCTTTTCATCGATATGGGTGAGGTACATCTGCGTGTAGGGCGAGCGGGCCTTGGACGAAAAGACCATCCACCGCCCGTTCGGGGAGAAGCTGTGCCAGGAGTTCATGAGGGGAGTGTTGCAGTTCATCCGGCGGGCCTGCCCGCCTGTGAGCGGAACGATGTACAGCTGGCTGTCCGGCCGCATTAACTGGCCGTTCCGGCACTGGACAAAGACAACCCAGCGGCCGTCCGGCGAGACCTTGGGAAAATTGTTGCTCAGACCATTGTGCGACGCCCCTTCGATCCGTTCCGGCGTGCCGCCCTTGCCCTCGTTGAATGGTATCCGGTAGAGATCGTATTGAATCTGGGTTTCGTTGGGGTCGTTGGCATATTCGGCCATCTTCCCGTCCTCGGGATACGGGTCTTTGGCCTCCGCCCGCGCAAAGACAATAGACTTTCCGTCGGGATTCCATACTCCATCGGTCTGGACGTAGCGCGGATCGTCAGCGCCGGGAAGCGGCTGCAGCATACCTGTTGAACGACTGTACCAGGCCAGGATGCCACGGGTGGGGTAGAAAACCTGCAGGAAACGGTAATCCTTGAAATTGCTCACGTAGTACTTGCCCTGCAGGTCGCCGGCCCGTTCCCGGCTTTCAGTCCCCGGGTCGTTTATGGTGGTGATGACGTACTGCCCGTCCGGAGACACCTGCGACATGAAGGCGGCTCGCAGCCGGCCGCCCAGCTTCCCGCGGTAGGTGCTCCACTTGATCACGTCCCGGTGCCCGATCGACATCTGCGGGCTGATAGGCGCGAGCGCGTAGAGCCCTTTGTCGTTCTGGGGACCATCCATGTCCATCCCTAGGGTCTTTCCGTCGCGGGAGAAGGAATGACAGTTGGCGCACGTATGGATGCCGTCGATCAGCAGCCGACTTTGTTTCTGTCCGATGTCGCGCAGTCTCCAGGCAATGAGAGGCAAAGCTTTCTGCGCGAGCGGCTTGATGACTCCCTTTTCCAGCTCGGAGGGCATCAACGGGACATCCCGGTAAAAAACAGGCGCACCGACGGGATCGCGCGAGGTCACGAAGGCGATCCGGGCGGCTCGCGCCGGTACGCCTGTGTCTCGCTTGGGATCTGCCAGACCAGCGATGGTCAAGATCGTCTTGCGTTCTCTCGACCGCCGCTTGATCAGCTCCCACGTGTGTTGGTCCGGTGTCCAAGTGTGAGCCGCCGCCTGGTCACGGGTGAGCGTCGGCAACTCGTTAGTTGGGGCCACGCAACTCGGGTCGATCTCTCCCACCGCCAACGGCTCTCCTTTTGAGCGGAGGCGAACCGGGTTCCGGCCGTCCGAGAAACGGATTTCGATCCGCCAGGCCGAGACGCTAGGATCGGGGTCGCGCCAAAGGAAGGTCGGGGGTGTAATTTCGGGAGGGAAGATGGACCCGTCTGCGGGGTAATCGATGATGATCTCGGAAGACTGTGCGGCGGCCGACTCTCTGGCAATGAAGAGGCCAAGAATCAGAAGGAAGCTCAAAGTGCGCTTCATGCTGTGATCCGGAGTTAGCAGCCATCCTATTGTGGCCGGACTCTCCAGAGTCCGGCAGCCGGGCGAAAGCCCGGCTAATTCGGAAGACTTCTACCAAATTTACCTGGTTGCAACTCGCCTGATTCCGGCCGGACCCTCCCGGGTCCGGCGCCGGACTCTGGAGAGTCCGGCCACAATAAAAACCCGCCTAAACTACCAACATCCTGACAACTCCGGTACTATACAGCACGCGGAGGCGCAAAGTGAGACCTACTCCTCGTCTTGTCTTGGTTTGTGCGTTTGCTCTTACCCTCGTGTCAACCTCAGCCGGCGGGGCACGTCCCCACTCTGACCCTCAACTCGTCCTGCTGGACGTTCGAGTCAACGACAAAGCCGGAAACCCGGTGACCGCACTCGATCGGGAGGCTTTTCAGCTCTCTGTCGGAGGGAAACCCGAGAGACTGGTCAGCTTCAAAGCTGTATCCGGGGCTGCCGCCCTGGCCGACGCAGCGAGTGCGGAACCCGGGAAGATCGTGATGATCCTCTTCGACGTCCACGCGATGGATTCTTCCCAGGCGACCATCGCCCAGCGGGCGGCAGCCAACTACGCGAGCCGGCACATGGGCCCGGGTGATCGTGTGGCGGTCGCGGTATACGGCAGGAACCTGCAGATCCTACAACCGTTCACGGGAGATCGGCAAAAGGTCCTGGATGCGATCGGACGGCCCCTCGCCGCTTTCGGCAGTTCGAAGCTCGAGAAAGGATTTGGCGGCGCAGAGGGAATCCAACTGGCTAAGAACGTCCTTCGCAGTTTTCGCACCCTGGCCGCCGAGCTTGCTTCAATTAACGCCCGCAAATCGGTCCTCGTATTCACCCAGGATTTCTCCGCGGCGACGGGTGAGGAGTTCTCCAAACTGGTAGAAGAGGCAAGGGCCTCGCGAGTCTCCTTCTACACCCTGATCACGACCGGCGCCGTTGCGCGCAGGGACAATGCGCCGTTGCGGGCACGAGCAAAGCAACGAGGGCCCGGGACGGCCTGGAATTCCTCAGGCGGTTTCGGCCAAATGAGCTTCTCGGCTCTCGCGCAGCAGCGCGGTGCCCCACAGACACAGGCACCGACCGGGCCGACCGGGAGCGGAATATCAGACCCGTCCCTTAGGGAATCCGTGACCGCGCTGGATGCGGTGACGGCAAACAAGGACATCCTTCAAAATCTGGCGAAGGAGACATACGGGGATGTAGTCCGCGAGGCGAACAACCTGAACGACGCACTCGACGCCATTGACCTTCGCCTGAGCAACTACTATTTGCTTGGCTTCCTGCTTGACGCAAACCGATCGGCCAAAACTCAGAAAATCGAGGTGAAGGTCAACGGGAAGGACCTGCGGGTGAGCTACCCCAAGCAGTATGTCCCAGCCGGGCTGAACGAAGAGGAAGACGGCTTCCCGCTTCGCAAGAACCTCTCCAGCCCGCTTGAAGCCGCAACTCCCCCCACGGCTTCCGCAACGCTGACTTTTCGGCCGGTAGTGCTCCAGGCGGCCGACGAAATCTCGAAAGTCGTACTTTTCGCCGGCCCGGCCCAGCTTTCGGCAAGAGGGCCAACCGTACTTCTCGCGGTCGCGCTCGATGAAGCGAACCGGCCGTGTGCGAGATTCGAAAGCCGTCTGTCACCGGAACAGCTGCAGGCGCCGGTCCACGCTGCGCTCTTGCTTCGCCCCGGTGCTTACCGGGTCCGGCTCGCACTTCGGGACGAGAAAGACTGGCTGTCAATTGGAGAGCAACCGGTTACCGTCCCACCTCCTGCAAAAGGACAACTGAGCGCCGCGACGCTCGTGATCAGCGAAAGGGTTGAAGCGCTCCCTGAGTCCGTGCGTGGCCTCGCGCCGACGCTGATTAGCGAAGACCATCCGCTGTCCTTCAAAGGCTACCGGGTGGTCCCGGCATTGACGAACCAGGCCGCGAGGCAGAAGCCGCTTGCGCTCTTTTTCACGCTCTACAACGTGAAGGACACCGCGGCGACGCAGCTGAAATCCGAGCCCCGGCTTGTCAATGACGCCGGCGAAGTCTTCCTGCTCTCCCCGGTTCAGCACCTTGAGACGGCGCAAGCGATTGGAGACCACACGGTCCTGCTCGGCTTTACCATCTCGCTAGCGAGCGTGAAGCCGAGCCACTACCGTCTCGTCCTGGACACCCTGGACCCCCTCTCCAAAGAAACGGTCTCAAGTGAAACCGAAGTAGTGGTGCAATAAGGCTTGGCCTCTGAAGCTCCGCGGTTGCGGCCAACTCTTTCGGAGTGCGGTGGCCTTGCCACCGCTTTGTGTTCGCCGGCCTTGCCGGCGGCCTCTGCATCCCCGCTCTTGCTTAGGGCCGCCGGCATGGCCGGCGAATACAAAGCGGTGCCCCCTGTCGCCCAGAAACGCAATTCTTCAGGGAGTCAGGCGCCAGTAATCACGGGACAGCAGCTGCTTCTTGACAATCCTCTCGTCTGGCGAAAGACTGTCGCACCGATGAGAAAGGTGGCTTTTCTGGCAGGACTCTGCCTGTTTATGGCCCTGACCGGACCTCTTTCTGTGGCGGCAGTGATCTACCCGCAGATCGCAGTCGGCGGCGGTTGTGAGACGGTCGTAACTATCACCAACCCGGCCGGGACCGGGTGGTCCGGAAGGCTGATTTTCAAGAAGGGAAACGAGGAAGACTTTTCCGTGCCGCTCAAGGCTGACGGAATCCTCTTCGGGCCCGACTCGACATGGCAAGTCGCCGCTGGCAGCACCGCCCGCTATGTGATCACCAGCGACGGCGCCCAGACAGCCGGGTACTTGCGAATCGAAACCCTCTCCGGGCCTCCCAGTGAGCAGCTGGTTACCGGCATTTTCTTCCGCATTCGGGACGTCCAGGGCCGTGTAACGGACCTGGCAGCGACTTACCCGATAAAGCCGGCCAGGAGGTTGGTTTTTCCGGTTGAAAAAGGCGCAACTTCTGACACCGGAATAGCCTTGTTGCCCGCCGGGCCGCAGGTCCCCGGGCGTCCGATAACCTTCCGGCTGATCAACCAGGCAGGGAGTCTGGTTCAGGAGGTCCAGCCGGGTTTTACCGGACACATGGCGAAGATGGCCGGCGAGATCTTCGATAAGCTTCCTCCGGCTTTTCTCGGTTCCATGGTGATCGATTCCCCGATTGATCTCTACCTGCTCGTCCTCCGGCTGGACATGAGCGGTCCCAGCGTTCAACTCACCGGGACTATGCCTTCTGCCGTTCCGGGGACCCTTTCGTCCCCGGTGAAGGTCCTGCCGTTTCGGGTGGTCGACGCCGAGTACTCTAAGGCGCTCGATCGGATCATTGCGGTCGCGGCCGATCCGCATCGCCTTTACATTTACGATCCGGTAGCCGGCACGAGCAAGTCGCTTAACCTGGCGGGGGCGCCGAGTTGTGTTTCCGTCGGCCCGGACGGCAAGTACGCCTGTGTGGGCCATAACAGCTCGATCTCTTACGTCAATTTGGTGGATCAGAAGGTCGAGAAGACCATACCGGTCTCTGCGGAAGTGGGCGATATCGTCCTTGCAGGAAACGGATATGCCTATGCAATTCCGGCGAATAGCCAATGGGACGACGTGCGCAATATCAAGCTTTCAACCGGGGAGGAAACGCTGACGTACGGGTCGCTCTACGGCAGCAAAGCCAAGCTGCAGCCGGGCGGGCAGGCTATTTACACCGCGTACAACGGACTTTCACCTTCGGATGTCCTTAAACTGGACATCTCGGCAGGACCGGCGGCCTTCCTGTACGATTCGCCGTATCACGGCGACTATTCAATAGGTGAAGACCTCTGGTTCTCGGAAGACGGCCAGCGGCTTTTCACCCGCCCGGCAGGGACGGTCGTGCGCCTCTCCGACGTGCGAGAGCACGACTTGCAGTACAACTGGTCCCTCGGAGTTCCGATTGAACACATGTCCCACTCCTCGGTCACGAATCGAATTGCCGTCGTTCCGAGGCAGGATCCGTACGCGCCGGTTGGAGCGAGCCCGGAGATCAGAATTTTCGAAGGCCAGCTTCTCGATTTGCAAAGCCGCTGGTTTCTGCCGTCCTTCGTTTCCGACCGCCTGGTCAGAGCGCAAGGGAGATTCGTTTTTTACAGCGTAGACGGCTCCAAGGTTTTCGTCATCGTTCAGGCAGACACGAGCGCGGGACTTCTGAACGATTTCGGCATTCTGGTCGCAGACGCGGCCGGACTCGAGTAGAGGGGGAGCCGGAGATGGGTGAAGAATTAAAAGTGAGACGCAAAACCAGCCCCGTTTACCTCCTGTGGGTTCTAGCCATCCTGTTCGCCGCAAAGGCTGACCCCGTCCTCGCCGTGATCACGTATCCCCAGATGGGGGTGGGAGGCGGCTACGAGACAGTTGTCACCATTACGAACCCGACCACCGTGGATTGGGCCGGAAGGATAAGTTGCCGGCAAGGCACTTTTTCCCCGTTCCCTATATCGCTGAAAGCGAACGGTCAGTACTTCAGCGATTACACGCCGTGGACGGTCGCGGCGGGCCGGACGTTGCAGGTGACAATCACCGGGGACAGCACCCTGCGCGCTGGATTTCTGCGGATTGAGAGAGTGACCGGCCCGGCTGACACCGACATAGCCACCTCGGTCTTTTATCGACTCAAGGACAGTGCCGGGATAAGCCGTGAACTGATCGCCAGCTATCCGGCAAAGCCGTCGATGTCAGCCGTGTTCGCCGTCGAAAAGGGGGCCACGCAGGACACCGGGATCGCATTCGTAGTAGCCAATCCCCCCGATTTCAGCCCAAACATTTCCTTTCGGCTGATCAACCACGAGGGCGTCACCGTCCAGAAGGTGGAGCGCCCCTACGAGGGACACACCGCCTTGATGGTGGGCGAGCTCTTTGACCAGATCCCGCCCCAGTTTCTCGGGTCCGTCGTGATTGATTCCCCGGTGGAGCTCTGTGTCCTCGTTCTGAGGTTGGAAATAATCGACGGGAACATCCAGCTGACTGGTAACCTGCCGAATCCGATGCCTGTTCTCGAGTCGGGGATCCGGGTCATGCGGTTCCGGCCGATTGATGCCGAGTACTCGAACGCGCTCGACAAAGTCATCGCAGTGGCCAGCAGTCCGTACGCACTTCATATTTACGATCCGGAAACCAACACCAGCGAAACGATTGGACTGTCCGGGCTCCCGATGTCGGTCTCGGTCAGCGCCGACGGCAAGCAGGCGGTCGTGGGCCACTCCTCGTCCTTTTCATATGTGAACCTGGTGGACAAGAAGATCGAGAAAGTTGTCCCAACCGCCTTTAACTGCTATGACGTGGTGCTGGCCGGAAACGGCTACGTTTACGTTTTCCCAAGCGGTGACCAATGGGTAAAATGCTACCGGGTCAAGCTCGCGGACGGTGAAGCCACCGAGCTCGACCAGATGACACGCTATACGGCGAGGGGCCGACTGCACCCGGGCGGGAAGAAAGTCTATCGAGCGACTGACGGCAGTGTCACCTGCTTCAACACCGAAACAGGAGAGATCACTTACAACCATCAGGGCTACGGTCCCGACCTCTGGTTTTCGCAGGATGGTCTGCGGATCTTCCTGTCCGTCGGGCAGGTCCTGAGGTCGTCGGATCTCGCCGCTCAGGACATGCAGCCCAATGGAAACCTGCAGGCCATGCTCAGCTGTGTCTATCACCTGGCCTCAACCGGGACTCTGGTCTGGCTGCCGATCTCGTATCACCACGAAAGCCAGCCAGGGCGCAAGGACGATCTCAACGTGGTGAACTATGAGGATCTTCAGCCGCGCAAGAAGATCCCGCTGCCCGATTTTCCTGGGCCGCACCAGGTGCGGACCAGGGGCATGTTCGTGTTTGGCAATGCCGCCGGCACCAAGCTGGTCCTGATCGTGCGGGCCGATGCCGGCTCAGGGCTGCTGGACGACTACGGCCTGATGCTCGTAGACGCATCGAGCCTGGTGAACTGACCGGCAGTAGTGGCACGCAAGCCCTTGAGCCACGGCCGATTTCCACGCGTAGCCGACTCGCGTTACAGAGCCGCGCACGGAGCGGAGGGCCGCGGAGCGGTTTGCAGCGGAGCGAGTCCCGGAGCGCAGTAAGCGGGCCACCCAACGCGCCTTGAGCTTCGTTGGGTGGCCCGCTTACTGCGCTCCGGGCTGAAGCCCGTTCGCTCCGTGCGCGGCTCTGTAACGCGAGTCGGCTACGCGTGGAAACCGGCCGCGCTCCAAAACAACCCCACCAGCTTCTCAGTTGTAGTTCTTGAACGAAGGCCAGGCGGCCTTTACCGAAAAACGCGGGCCGCGTGCGACGTAAATGGGAATCCGCCGCTGAGGCCGGGTGCAATATCCGCAGGTATGAACAGCGGCTTCCACGACGCTGTCAAATTGACGCTCCAAATCCTCCCGGTCGGCAAAAACAACGACGTAGGTCCTGACGGAGTCTGAGGGCGGTCCCCAGTCATGGTAGCTGTTGTGGGTCGCAAACACCGGCGGAAGGCCAAACTCGGGGCCGTACAACTCAAGCGCGCCCGCCTCGCCGTAATTCGTGCTCACCAGTATTGCTTCCCGTCGTTCTTCCGGGGGAAGGGAACGACAGACTTCTGAGACATCCGACGCAAGCTCTCGCCAACCCAGCCGGTCCGCGATCCACTGCGGCAATGGTTCGTCGGTCTTTCCGATTTCCACGCTGAATGAGAAGCCGATGGCCGAGAGGTAGCTTTGAAGCATGGCGGGCGGCAAAACTGGCGAAAAGGCCGGGAGAAAAACCAGCCCTCCGAATGTCATGATGATCAGGACGGCTACGCCCGCGTACCGTTTCGCTCCAACCCGTCCGAAGTCTTCAAAGAAGACTCCGCCGGCGGCGAAAAGCACAGTGTAAATAGCGGCGATCCGATCCGGACGGCTCGAACCTCCGAGCACCATGATCAGCACGAGAACGAGGTAGCACAAGCCGAGGAACCGGTACCTCTTACCAGGCGCCCGAAAAAGGAGATAGAACAGCCCTGCGATCCAGAGCGGAAGGGCAAAACGGTTCGCGATGAGAAACTGACCTTGAAGGACATCCAGTGGACCGGTTGGGATGTTCTTGCCGAGCGTCGCGTTCTTGTAGAACTCCAGCGAGGGGAAACCTTTCGAGTACTGCCAGACAAGGTTAGGCAATGTCAGCAGGACGCTCGTCAGCATCCCGGCCAGGAACCATCTCGTGAAAAGCAACCGGCGAGCACCGGTGAGGAGCATTCCGACAACAAGCGCGACGGAGTAGAGAACGATTGTGTGCTTGGTCTGAAGCCCGAGACCCAACAACAGTCCGATCGCAAGCCACCATCGCGGCTCGTTCTCCTGCACCATCCTTATGGTCAGATAGGCGATCGCAGTCCAGATCACGATCTCGAAAGCGTTTGTCGAGTAAAAGCTGCCCATCAGGAGATAGTCGGGCGCCAGGATAGCGCCGACAGCCGCGAGCACCATCGCCGGCAGGCCGCCGCCGAGACGTCGCGCGATGAGGCCCGTGATGAAAACACTCGTTGAAAGAGCCAAGGCCGGCAACACTCGCAGTGCCGTTACGGATTCTCCAAGGATGGCCCGGGAGAGCGCCAGCAAGAAGACAGCAAGCGGCGGATGATCGACGTACCCGAACGCCAGCCTCTTCGAGCAGGCGATGTAGTAGAGCTCGTCGATGAAGTAGCCATACGGGGAGAGTGCTGCCGTGAGCAACTGGTAGACGAAAAGGCTTCCCGAAAGGCCGAGCAGGACAAGCAGCTCATTTCTTGAAAGACGGCTGGGTTTGCTCGTAACCGAAGGCGTCATGTTGGTCTGTCTCCCTTTGACGGGTTCGGTTTCGCGCACCCGCCGCCCGCGCATTATAGTCCACTGCGGATGGGGCTGACCGGGCGCGAACTGGATGCTGACGGCCATGCGGATGGGCGACAGCATCCGCATGGTGAGACTCGCGCGCGCACCTGCGGCAGGTATTGAGGGGGCAGACTCGCTCTGAAGCTGGAGCGAAGAGGCCGGCCATTCTTCACTTTTCAACCTGGTGGAGCAGGTTATGGATCTTCGTGACGGTTGCCCAGTTGCGGGTGGTGACGCCATCTCCCAACAAGCGGCCGGCGGCTTCGGCGAGCCGGCCGGAGAGAAGCCCGTTCGGGCACCAGAGGTAGGCCGCGCGTCGACCAAGAGCTAAGGCTTCGGGACTCCAGTCGTCTTTCAGGAGCGGCTCCAGGAGCCGCAAGCGTGCCGGATCGGCGAGAATCATGACCAGGAGGCGCGACGGATTATCGGCAACGGGGGTGAGCGAATTCTCCTGGACTATCGTGGCGACCTCGCGCGCACCGAGCACCGTGACCTTGGAGGACAAGCCCAGGCGTGCCGGCAACGCCTCCTCGATCCGACTGGCGGTTTCAGCCGGACTGCCGTTTGAAGGACCGAAAACGACATTCCCGCTGTTGAGCAGGGTTTGAACATCCCGGTAGCCCAACTCTGCAAAGAGGGCACGCAGGTCGGCCATGGCGACCCGCTTCGCTCGCCCGACGTTAATTCCGCGTAGAAACGCCACCTGCCTGTCATTCATGGATCTTTTAGAATACCACTGAGCGTCTTTTTCAGCGGGCCGGGGATGCGTTTGTCATGCCTTCTCCAAACGTAACCATGCGGCACCGCCTTGCCGGTTGTGTTCCTCTTGACACATGTATCCCGGCCGACACCCCCAAGAACACTCGCCTCCAGCCGTAACTCACTTCCCGTCAACAACTGTCGATCTGGTCCAAAGCTTGCTTTTTTCGAAGACGGGCCCGAGGACCGACGAGGAATCGAAGCAAGGACGCGGTCGGGCTGCTCGCCATAGGGGTAAGCAGTACAGCCGTGAAACCGATAGGCGACAGATAGGAAAGCGAGGAGACCCATGTTGTTCATCAAGTATTTGCTGGAACTGGCCGGTTGTTTGTTCTTGATCGCCGGAATAGCGCTCTTGCTCTCAGACGCAGGGGTTCTCACGGGCCGTTTCCCCGGTATAGGCCGTGGTCACCCACCATCCGAGGATCCGCGGCCCTGGCGGATCCGCTACATGGTCGCCGCCCGAACGGCCTTGATTGGCTTGGTCGCGTTGCTGCTCGGACTGACCATCGCCGTGATCCCTTCCGGCTCAGCGGGACTGCGGGTCAGTCAGGTTTCCGGGACGCTACCCGGCGCACTTTCTCCAGGACTCCACTTCGTCGTCCCGCTCGTCCAGCAGGTCGAGGTCTATCCGGTCCGCGACCGGGTTTACAGGACGGATGCCGTTCCGAAGGAGGGCCAACAGGCCGACGTCTTGAAGGTCCAGACCAAGGAGGGGCTGGAGGTTGGCCTGGGCGTCTCGGCCAGGTACCGGCTCGACCCTCGAAGGCTGGATCACATACACGCCAACTTGCCCCAACCAGTGGATCAAGAGGTCATCCCGCCTGTCATTGCCAGCGTCTTCCGGCAAAACTCGCCCAACTACCTGGTGCGTGAGCTTATCTCCAGCAGGCGGGGTGCATTCCTGGCAGCGTGTAACCAGGAGATCAAGAAGAAACTGGCAGAGGATGGGATCGAAATCAGCGAGGTGATGATCCGGGACGTCCATCTTCCTCCTGAGTACTCCCGGGGCCTGGAGGGCCTGCTTCTGAAAGAACAGGAGAACGAGAAGCTCGACATCGAAGTCGAGGTCAAACAAAAGCAGGTCAAGACGGCCGAGTTGGAGGCCGAGGCCGAGAAAGTACGCGAAATCAAGCAGGCGGAAGCCCAGGCGCAAATGACCGTTTTGGCCGCTAAAGCGCAGGCGGACGCCATGCAGCACACGCTGCCGCTCAAGGAGAAACAGATCGAGCAGAGTCGTCTCGAGGCAGAGGCGCGCAAAGAATCGACTCTGAAGAATGCGGAAGCCGCGGCGCAAGCGAAAGTGATCGACGCCAAAGCCGAGCTGGAGCGACGCAAGCTGATTAACGAAGCCGACCAGCACCGGACGAGGCTCCTTGCGGAAGCGGATTCCGAAAAGCTGACGCTCGAAGCCAAGGTTCTGAAAGAGAACCCGCTGCTGATTCAGAAAATAATCGCGGAGAGGCTCTCCGACAAAGTCCAGATCATGATGGTGCCGACGGACGGCAAGTTCTTCTTTGCCAACGACGTGCTCAAGGGGGCCCCGCTTCAACAACGCGGTGTCTCTGAAATCGAAACAGAGCCGTGAGCGGAGCGCTTTTTTGCGGAGCGACCCGGCCCGAACCCTTATCACCCATCCGGGGAGCCGGGCGATAACTGTTCGGGCCGGGTCGCTCCGCAAAAAAGGCGCTTCGCTCACGGCTCTGTTTCGATTTCATTGGGGCCGTGAAGGACGTCACCGGTGGGCGAGGGTTTGACCACTAGAATCTGACGCGGGGGGCTATTCTGAGGAGGTTCTGCCGTGACGAAAATGATCGCCCTGTGCGTCGCGTGGTTCGGCTTCACGCTTTCTTTTGCCCAGACAGGTCCGGAGCTGTGCGGCTGCCCGGTTTTGCCGCCCGATAACATTTGGAATGCTCCTGTCGACACCCTGCCTCTCGATCCGAGCTCGGCCGCCTATCTCAACACGATTGGGCTCACTCGCGCCGTTCACCCGGACTTCGGATCAGGGCTGTGGGACGGCGGTCCGATTGGGATACCCTACACGGTCGTTTACGGCACTCAACCCAAAGTCCCCATCAGCTTTGATTACGATGACGAGAGCGACCCCGGCCCATACCCGATTCCGCCCGATGCGGCCATCGAGGGCGGGGCGCAGGCGACCGGAGATCGCCACGTCCTGGTGCTGGATCGCGACACCTGCCGTCTTTACGAGACGTTTTACAGCTTTCCACAACCGGATGGCAGCTGGCGTGCGGGATCAGGGGCGGTGTTCGACCTTCTCTCCCATGCGCTTCGACCAGCCGGGTGGACCTCGGCCGACGCCGCCGGACTGCCCATACTCCCCGGCCTGGTTCGCTACGACGAGGTGGCCGCGGGCGAAATCAAGCATGCGATACGCTTCACGGTCCCCCAGACCCGCCGAGCATACGTCTGGCCTGCCCGCCACTACGCGTCGAGTCTCACGGACCTTCGCTTTCCTCCGATGGGCCAGCGCTTCCGACTGCGGGCAAGTTTCGACGTCTCATCCTTCTCGCCGGAGGCTCAGGTCATCCTGCGCGCACTGAAACGATACGGCATGATCCTGGCCGATAACGGATCGGCGTGGTTTCTCTCCGGGGTTCCCGATCCGCGGTGGAACAACGACGTCCTGGTTGGAGAGCTGGGCCGGGTCAAGGGCTCCGACTTCGAGGCAGTGGATGTCAGTTCGCTGATGACATCACCGGACTCAGGACAAGTCCGGGGGGCCGTGGCGCCTGCCCGGGCGGACATGCGGCTCTCGGTCTCCGACAGCCCCGATCCGGTGGCTTTCGATACCCGGCTGACCTACACGGTCAGAGTCCAGAACGCAGGGCCCGACCAGGCGACCAACGTCGTAGTGAGCGACAATTTCCCGCCGGAATGTGCTCTGTCGTCGGTCAGCACTCCTTTTGGGACTTACACGCAGTCAGGGAATCAGTTGGTCTTCAACCTGGGCTCGCTTCCTGCCGCCAGCTCCGCGACCATCATGATCACGGTGAGACCCACTTCCTCCGCCTTTCGGTCGTTGACGAACTACGCCGAGGTCACAGCGTCAGAACCCGATCCGGACGCAGCTAACAACCAGGTGACGACGGTCACGACGGTTCGCAAGCGCGCGCGGCGGTAACTAGAATTCCCGCGTGGTTTATTGCGCGGCCGATACCGCAAGATCGGCCGCGCACGAGACTGCGACGGGCTTGGCCTATACTGTAACAATGCGGATGCATCTCTTCCTACTAGCCCAACTGGTGATGCTCGGACTGGGGGTCCAGGACACTCGGACGGAAAAGAGCTCAGCGGGGAAGGACTACGTTTCCCAAATCCAAGCCGCTCGAAAAGCGAGGGACGCGCGTTTTCGCGAAGAGAAGTCTTCGCCGCTTGGCGTCGTGGCCCTGATCAAGCTGGACAATCCGCGCATTACGATAGGATCGAGCCCGGACGCCGATCTCCGGTTGACGGGGAGGAGTGTGGAGCCGATTCACGCCGTCGTCGTCCGGGAAGATGTCGGGAACAAGACGGCGCGTTGGCTTCTCAAACCGGTAGGCGGGAAGGTCGTCAACGAGCAAACCCGGAAGCCGGTGGAATCCGCGGAGTTGCGAGAAGGCGATCGTTACCTTGTCGGCAAACAAATCGTGTACTTGGACCAGCTGGGCAATCTCGGTGAGGTCCTTCGAGCCTTCGATCCCCGGGCGGAGGCTTTCACCCACTTTGAAGGGCTTCGCTATTTCCCCGTAGGTGCCAAATTTCGAGTGGAGGCGGAAGTCGTGCCTGACTCCGCGCCCCGCCGGATGACGGTCCTCGATACCAACGGGTGGAGCCGGCCGGCCTGGAGATATGGGCAGGTCCGTTTCCAACTCGACGGTCAAGACTTGGCTCTTCAGCTGTGGCTCTTCAAGCCTGATCCCGGTCCCGAGGACGAGTTCTTCATCGCCTTCCGTGACAAGACGAACGGCGACGAGTCTTACGGCGGCGGTCGCTACCTCGACATCCCCTTCGTCAAATCCGGCCGGACTCTCCTGGATTTCAACCTGGCCTACAACCCGTCATGCGCCTACAACACCGGCTTCGCCTGCCCGATCCCCCCGCCGGAGAACCGTTTGCCAGTGGCGGTAAAAGCCGGCGAAAAAGCATTCAAGGACCACTAGAAAAGGCGAACAGCCTGCCCGCATTTCGGGTACATCCAGCCGGCAAGATCTCTCGGATGGGGAGGAGTATAATCCAAGCCACAAAAGCCGAAAGGACCTGAGACCATGCCTGAGAAAAGGACGCCGGTGAAGAAGACCACCAAGACTGCCGTGAAGAAAGAGATGCTTGATGCTTATTCGGACCTGCTTCCGGAGATGCAGGAAGAGGCCCAGGCTGAGCTGAAACCCGAGAAGAAAGCCGAACAGAAAGCTGCAGCCCGCGCTGTTGCCGTCGCTGATTCAATCTCGGCCGAGGGCGTGCTCGGACAAATCTCAGCGGTGCGGACTGAGATCGCCAAAATGCTCGCGCAGCTGTCGGACCGGCTTGAACAGGAG
>Ga0105092_10000909_pt1 | contig 15705 bp, 12 predicted proteins | sample PPLLak2March2015_FD_87021 | JGI IMG/M metagenome (GOLD analysis project Ga0105092, IMG submission 87021) | Freshwater sediment microbial communities from Prairie Pothole Lake near Jamestown, North Dakota, USA - PPLs Lake P7 Core (1) Depth... | ecosystem: Environmental > Aquatic > Freshwater >... | reverse complement strand
AGAACAGGATATCCAGCTTCTTGAGCAATCTCAACTGCCTTATCAACTTCTTCTAAGATATCATCGCTACCTGGTATTGTTGGAACTTCTGCTTTTTTCATTATTTCTTTACACTTCATTTTATCACCAGTAAGCGCCATAGCCTCACTTGTCGGACCAATAAAGATAATTCCCCTTTCTTCACATTTTGCTGCGAAGGTCTCATTTTCGGAAAGAAATCCATACCCCGGATGAATTGCTTCAGCGCCTGCACTTTCAGCAATTTCAATTATCTTGTCAATGTTAAGATAACTTTTAGTCGGTGCTGGGGGACCAAGATAGTATGCTTCATCGGCACTCTTTACATGTTTTGAACGTAAATCCTCATCGGAATAAAGTGCAATAGATTTTATCTTCATTTCCTTGCAGGCTCTAATCACTCTTAGTGCTATCTCGCCTCTATTTGCAATTAATATACTTGAGATTAATTTTCCCATTTCAGATCTCCCCTAAAGATTAATGTTGCCATGTTTCCTAACCGGTCTTGATTCCCTCTTATTTTGTAATACATTTAGAGCCTTTACAATCATTATCCTAGTTTCAATCGGGTCAATAACAAGATCAATTATTCCCTTTTCTGCCGCAATGTATGGATTTGCGAACTTTTGGCGATATTCTTTTGCTAATTTCTTTTTGATCTCAATTGGGTTCTTGGAATTCTTGAGATCCTTTCTGTGAACAATTGTTATAGCAGCCTCTGGACCCAAAACAGCAATTTCTGCGGTTGGCCATGCATAATTTATGTCCGCCCTAAGATTCTTACTACCCATTGCAATGTACGCACCACCATAAGCCTTTCCAATAATACATGTTACCTTTGGAACCGTTGCTTCACAGTAAGCATATAGTAACTTGCTACCATGTCGTATTATACCATTATGTTCCTGATCTGTCCCCGGCAAGTAGCCAGGGGTATCAACGAGAGTAACAATTGGGATGTTGAAACAATCGCAAAAGCGAATGAAGCGAGCTGCTTTGGTTGATGAATTGATATCAAGAGCACCAGCAAGATACATGGGTTGATTGGCAATAAATCCAATTGCTTTTCCATCAATTCTTGCAAAACCAACTAGAATATTTTCCGCAAAATGTTCATGTACTTCAAGGAAATCGCCTTTATCAACGAGTAATTTAATAATTTGCTTCATGTCGTACTGTTCATAAGGATTTTCCGGCAGTATTTTTGAGAATTCTGGTTCGAGTCTATTTGGATTATCCTGTGATTGACCAGCAGGTGAAACTTCAAGATTGTTCTGAGGTATAAATGAAATCAATTTTTTTATTTTGTCCATGCATTCGTATTCGTTTTCTGCAACAAAATGGGCAACCCCTGATTTTGTTGAATGGGTTCTTGCTCCACCCAGGTCTTCAAAAGACACTTCTTGGCTGAGAACTTCCTTTACTACTTCGGGGCCTGTAACAAACATCTGACCAATATTTTCAACCATTATAACAAAGTCTGTCATCGCAGGTGAATAAACTGCTCCACCGGCACACGGACCTATACTTGCGGTTATTTGGGGGATTACACCAGACGCCATAGTATTTCTAAAAAATATATCACCATATCCATCAAGACTCATTACACCTTCCTGAATTCTTGCTCCTCCAGAATCTAAAATCCCAATGAGCGGTGCACCAACCTTAATTGCATGATCCATTAATTTTACGATTTTCTTGCCTGCCATTTCACCAAGGGAACCACCCAAAATTGTAAAATCATAGGCATAAACAAAGACCTGTCTTCCATTGATAGTACCAAAACCCGTAATGACACCATCGCCATAGTATTTTGTCGAATCAGTATCAGTAGATCTGTGGACAACATACTTGTCTATTTCGATGAAAGAATTACTATCCAAAAGTAAATCCAGTCTTTCTCTTGCGGTTAATTTCCCCTTTGTGTGTTGAGCATCAATTCTCTCTCGGCCTCCTCCTATCTCTGCTTTTTTTTTCATTTCGTGTAGGTGGTTTATCTTTTCATCATGCATAACAGTTTTAAACAGCGTATATTCGCATATAAATTCATTATAGCTAAATCCAGAACTTCTTAACTAGACAGGGATGTACTTTCTCCAATAATTCCTTGATTGATGATAGAGATGAGGATTTTATTCCCTCAAACCTGCCCTTCCGCCTCTCGCTCGTCGGAAGTAGTTCATGCCTAAATTATAATTATCATACAATGACTCTAACGATTCTATTTCAGACAAAAGGCTTTCAAGTTGGGTCTTTGAAACGCTGGGATCATTTTTCATTAAATCATACTTTTCAATCTTTTCGGCGAGGAGCTTTCCAACGTTCTGTTCGTACTCGCTAGACATAAGAAATAGAGAATTTTTGCGGGTTTAATGTTTTTCTATTTCATTGGAAAAGAACGGGAACTACAATTATCAGTAAGTAGATTATTTCTAATATTTATCCAGAACTTGTCTTTTGGCATCAGAACCATATTCTATTTTGTCGTTAAATTCTATCTGTGATCCATCTCTTCTGTTCGTGATATTTCCCTGACCATGACATCAGCTTCTTTTTCTGACGTAATGGTACTTCTAATCAAGTTCTCATACTCAGTTGTGCGGATCAGGATCTGTCTCAGAGGTTCAAAGTAAAAAGAACCAAAAGTACTTCTTGAAGTATGGAAATATTGTGCCAAGATTCGTAGGGTCTTTTTCAATCCCTGGGCCCTTGAAAAAATGCCCATGTGCTCAAAGCCGATGCTATATCTGTTGTATCGAATATACTTATTCCGGGACTCGTAAAATAATGATTTAGTTAGTATCAGTGGGAAATATCTCAATATCTTCCAGTTTCTCATAACAAGAGATCTACTCAAAATTACATCGAGCTCTGACAGTCGGTCTAAAAGTAAAGTGATGGTGTGGATATCAATCTTTGACATGACAATACTTGAGAAAAAAGCAGCGAGTATGTCTTTGCGCCTATCTTCAGAAGACTGTCCAAATCTAGGGTCCGAATAGGATATATCGGCCCTCTGAACGACATCTAGTGCTTCTTCAAAAGTCGTGGAAGAAAAGAATTGGTTTATCATGTTTTCAATATCAATGTCAAGTACTGGATTTTTCGTGGTTGTATATCCAGCCTTCATGACCTGTGCTGCGTTCAAAAGCGACCTAATATCACCAAAGCAATTACGCACTACTGCAATCCTGTCTTCTAGTTTCATGGAAGAGTTTTGAAGTCTGAGAATCCTATCCAAATAAAGCATTGATAGCCTTGGAGGGATTGGAGAGAATGTGATTGTTTTTGATACTTTTGAAATTTTCTTTATTGCCTCATTTGACTTGTTTGCGGCCATAACTATCCTTATTGAGGGTTCTTTGAATAGATCTAGCAAAAAATCCAGTCCTCCTGAATCTTCCCTATTTGAAATTCCATCCATCTCGTCTAGAAAAAGGAGAAAGTTTTTTCCAGTAAGACTCGCATTTGAAAAGATAGGGAAAATAACCTGAGCAAGCAAGTTCTTATTACGAGTATCGCTTGCATTTAATTCAATCAGATCAATATCAAATTCGCGGCTTAATGCATGAACAAATGATGTTTTACCAACACCTGGCGGTCCTACAAGTAACAGAGGCTTTGATCCATCTGACCACTTAACTAACCATTCCACTACTTTTTTACGAGAATTTTCATTTCCAACAAATTCAGATATTTTGGGGTGGATCACAAATTAACACCTACATCTTAATAATATTATTAATGTCACTTGGAATTTTTGATACTTATTGAGAGATTCTTTTGGAAATACGGGAACAAGTCTCTACGTTTCATTTCATTAAACCAGTATTGATTATAATGACTCACTGTCAGGAATAGGAATTTCAAGAAAGGCTTTATTGTCAACTCATCTGGTAACATCTTCAATGCAATCTTTGCTTCATCCAGATAGATTTCGCTTTTATCCAATGTAAGTTCAAATGCCTTTTCAACATTTTTTGTAACTATGGAATAGTATAATGGCCATGATGGAATCTTTATTCCTCCGTTTACTATTGCATCTTCCATTTCATTGCCACATCCAACACATTCAGCTGCCTTTGCCATACCCAAATGAAAGATATCATTGAGAGGAGGGAGATTTAGTGCCATGTTTCTACCCGCTGTTCCCATGACTGCTCGATATTTTTTGTAACACCCAATCATATTCTCATCACTTATAGATTCAGGCTTCAATTTTAGCCTGGCATCAATATACTGTCCAATCCTTGCATCTTTAAATCCATCTTCAAAGGCCTTTAGTACTGCATCGCCTCCAATCGAGATCTTTTGTCGCGCTATCTCAAGGATATAGGGATTCATCAACTTGTAATCATCTAGAAATTCGATATCTTCGTCTGCGTCCATTATCCTGTCCATTGGTTCACTAAGATCAATGGCAATTACATGCCCATCAACAATAGCGTTCCTTACCTCTTTGGAAATAGGCTCTTTATAGAATTCTGAAGCACTGTCAATAAGAGCGGTGAAAACAGGAAAGGTCATTTTTACAAAGTTAGAATTCAGTATCCTCTGTACCCTATCGGCCAAGACATCTGGTTTTGAGAGCCTTTCCCGTACTGAATCTATCTTTGAGTCATCTAATGATAAATCATTTGCCTCTATCTCGTCTACAAATTTTTTCATTGTTGCTTTTGGATTTGGATCTGAAATCAGTTTTTGATGCAAAGATAGTAGAAATCTTTTTGTAAATTCCGTAAATTCCTTTTCAGACTGGACATTGTACTTACGATATTGTTTATACCCTTGTTCCTGTAATAATATCTGTTTTATTATTTTCTTACCTGAGTTAGTACTCAATAATGAAACCTTTGAAAAAATTTTATTTTCTTTAGCGCTCATTTACAATTCTTTCAGAATATTCCGTCGTTATTTAACTTTCAGCATAAATATATTACTTGGAAATTCAAAGGTTAAAAAAAGTCGCGATTAATATTTAGCAGAGCAAACACCGTTACCTTGACGACATTGCAACTCTTTCTTGTTCATTCTTCTTCTTTACAGAATGACTTTCCATGGAATTTTTTGAGGCCGAAATGATCTCTTTTGCCAGAGCCTCTTCGATAGTCTTCGGATTTGAATAAGTCGATTCCCTTACTCCTTCTGCGATAAACCTGAGTGCAAGATCAATACGTCTTAACGGTGCCACATCAACAGAGACGTGATATACAACACCACCATAAACGATTCTTGTGGTGTCTTCGTTTGGCGCAGCATTTTCAATTGCCCTAATTAGCAGTTCCACGGGATTGTTGCCAGTTTCATGATAGATTAAGTCAAGTGCAGTTTTCACAGTTTTTATCATTCTGCCCTTTTTACCTCCCATTCTTCCAGTATTTTTTGCATATTTCTTGCCAAAGTGCATTAGTTTGTTTACCAGTCTTTCAATAATATGGACTTCTGCTTTCTTTAATCGTTGATGTTCATGCCTTCCAAAGCTAATAGGAATTATTGCAGGATCTAATGCAATGACATTTTTCAAACCTGAATCCTGGATTTCAATATCATCTGTATTCCACTTGTTAAACAACAGCATGACACTTTCTTTTGTAACCATTCAAATCATCTCCTCGGTTTTTCTTTTCTTCCGTAGACCAGCTCTATAAGTGATACTCCATTTACTTTGAACACCTGCCATCTAACTCCAGGAATATCTCCCATAGCACCACCCATTGAACCTCCAATTCCTTCTAGTAAGACTTCGTCATGCTCATCTATATAATTTAGAGCACCGTCTCGTGGAAGGAATGCCGTAATGGATTTTCCATTCTTGATTAATTGGACTCTAACACACTTTCTCACAGCAGAGTTTGGCTGCTTTGATTCAATTCCAACTTTTTCTAGAACAATTGCTCTTGCCTGTGGAGCTCCTTCTAACGGGTTTGCTTTTTTGTCGAGCATCAACATTCGTCTCTTATAGTACTTGTTTGACCATCTCATCCTTTTTCTTTTTGATTTTAAGACTCTTCCAGAAAAAAGTCCTAATGGTGATTTTGCCATTTACCATCTAGCCCCAATTATTCTGAGCATGATCTTCACTCACTATCATAACGTTTGAAATCTGAAAATATCTTTTTGCCAACATTCTTGCCTTTTCGGCATTACGTCCCTCTTTACCCACTACTATGCCTTTCTTTTTTGAATCGACTACCACAACAGCTTGTCTTGAACCATCAAATCTATTATTAATCTTTATCTCGTTTATCATATCTGAGTTAAGGACATTCCCCAAAAAAGCAGAAGGATCTTCCGAGTATTCAACCAATTCAACTTTCTTTGTAACAATTCCTTGTAGCTGTCTTATTGTTGCCCCGCCTTTTCCAATTGCCAGGCCCATCTGACCTTTATTTACAATGAAAATTACCCTATCCATCTTCTCGTCAACAACGCAATCGCGTGCAACAGCACCAGTTATATTTTGAAATAAGGACATTAATCTTAATTCTCCAGAGGTTAGTTTGATTTTTTCAGTCAATTTAATCCTTCATCTACAATTAATTTGTTTGACGAATTTGATATTTGGTTGTCCATTTTGCAGTCATTATTTAATTCAATAATCTGAAATTTCTTCAAAACAACAACAATTTACCATTTGTATCATTTATTTCCAAATTCATTTAGTAACTCCTGAATTTCATTATCCTTGCCAATTTTGAGAGATATCGCACTGATTCTAAAAGTCTTGTTACACAATCTGCCTAGTTGAACTGAATTACCATTATAGGGTAACGTTGGTACCTGTGCAGCTTTTGCTTCCTCCAAGATTTTTGATCTATCCATATCCATTAATGAGTCTGAAAGAACTATTAGTTTTGAGCCTTTAATAGAACCCATTACTTCCCTGGTTCCTATTTTGCATTTGTTAGAACTAATTGCTTCCTTGATTGTTTTTTCGAGATTTTTCATTTTCATCCTTCACACTCATATATAGTTCGACCATACCCGTACCAATAGGTACAGTGGCGCCTACTATAACGTTTTCTGTTACGCCTTTAAGGGACTCTACCTGTCCCTCCAAAGATGCTTTTGCTATAGTGGGTACAGTAATTTCAAAGGCAGCACGTGCCAGTACCGAAGTTTTGGTACCTGCAATTCCATGTCTTCCAATTTGCTGCAAATGTCCTTTTGATGTCATTAGATCAGCAACCAGCATTATATGTCTCATGTCAACTTCTAGTCCTTGCTCTTCCAACGTATTAGTTACTTCCTTAATTAGCGCATTTCTTGCAGCTTCTATTCCGAGAGTCTGCCAAACTTCATAAACATTATTTGTTGTAATTCTTGAAGTGTCAATACCATCTATTGCAATTATCTTGGACAGATTTGAGCCAGCAGTTTGAATAACCCATTCTTCATCTTGTTTCACTATTGTTACTCTTTCGATATCCGGTACACCTTTGACTCTTGCGTTCAATAGTTTGTTCTTCATTGTCAGTAACGTTTGTGCATCGGGCTCGCCTGCAATGGAAATTTTTATAATTTTCTTTGCTTCCTGTAAAGTAACATCATATTTTTTCTTGGGCCCCTTTAGCACTTCCATAATATCTTCTATTGAACAGCCTCGCTCAGATAATTTTGAGTCAGAAATATGGAATGTCAGTATACCAGAATAATCAGTCTCGCTCCTTTCAATTAGATCAGCAACCTTTGTAAATATTATCTCTCTTGCTACGTTAAGAGCCTTTTCCCTTGAGACTCTATGTTCTTCGTCCAGATATACATCCATTGTAGGCGTAACAGGCTTCTTTCTTGCATCGACAAGTTCTATTAGCCTTGGAAGTCCCAACGTGACATTTCTTTCCTTAACTCCTGCAAAATGGAATGTTCGAAGTGTCATCTGAGTTCCTGGTTCACCAATTGATTGAGCAGTAACAACTCCCACAGCCTCTCCGGGTTCTACCATTGCTCTGTTGATTAGATCAATCGTTTTCTTTATAACTTTGTTAGCGCCATCTCTGCTTATTTTGCTTTGACTAAGAGATAGTAACAACTTTTCTCTAAGTTTAGGGTTAAGAGTCTTTGAGTGTTTATTCACAATTTCTGAAATTTCCTTTTCGGTGGCTTTTTTGCCTTCATCGACCAGTAATTCTCCTTCTATCAATCTAGAAATATTTACAGCTTCACCATGATCACTTTTTGCTGGATCTATCCCGTCTTCTCCATAGACAAACTGGATTATGTTGCCATGTGGATCTCTAACAGTTTGATCATATTCTATCTTCATGTGTTCAAGTGCATTGATCAATCTTCTTTGCATGTATCCAGACTGTTGTGTCCTTACTGCAGTATCGACAAGTCCCTCTCTACCTCCCATAGCATGGAAGAAAAATTCTAGTGGACTCAAACCGTCTCTATAATTGGATTTTACAAAACCTTTAGAATCAGGATTAGCATCATTCGGTTTGAAATGAGGAAGCGATCTATCTCTATATCCTTTGGTGATTCTTCTGCCTCTAATTGACTGCTGGCCTAGTGCAGCCGTCATCTGTCCAATATTTAGCGTTGAACCCCTTGCTCCGGTGGATGCCATAATGACACCTGAATTGTCATCTGGAAAAGCACGGTCTGCTGTTTTTCCTGCTCTGTCACGTGCTCTTGAAAGTTCGTTTACTACATAGAGTTCCAATGCTTCTGTAGGTGATAAACCTCTTGTTAATGGTAATGTTTCATCATCGTGCTGTTTTATTAATTCATATACTTTTTCATATGCCTTGAGAATAACACTACTAATCTCTTCTCTCGTTTCATCTGACAACCAGAGATCAGAGTAGCCGTATGAAAAACCGTTATGTGTAAGATAGGTTTTTAATACAATCAGAATTGAATCCAAAAATCGCTTTGCTGCCTCGTTTCCATAATCTTTGGCTATTCTGTGTAAAACACTATCTGGTTCTTCTGCGCCAATAGAGGCCTTGTCAATAACTCCACTCATCAGTTCGCCATTCTTTATGACAACGTCTTTGCCTTCGCCCTTTGATGCCTTGTTCCATTTTGAGGTAATAACAAAATTAAAGTCCTTTGGCAAGAAGAGTGAAAAGAGCTGTTTTCCAGTGTAGATTTTTCTGCCGTTCTCATGATGCTTTGGTTCAGGCAGAGGTCCTGAATATCCGCCTAGCAATGCCAGATTTGTAAATTCTTCTTCTTTCAAAAATGTCTTATCCTGTGTAAGGATAAATGCACCTGTTATGAAATCCCTTATTGCACCAATTATTGGCCCTCCGTATCTTGGAGAAATTAACTGGTCCTGTACTCTCATCAACAGCGCAGCCTCGGCACGTGCCTCTTCGCTCTGTGGAACGTGAAGGTTCATTTCATCGCCATCAAAATCTGCGTTATAAGGGGGGCATACTGCAGGATGTAGCCTAAATGTTCTGTACGGCAGTACCTTTACATAATGTGCCATAATTGACATCCTATGCAAAGATGGTTGTCTGTTAAAGATTACCGAATCTCCATCACGTAAGTGCCTCTCTACAACGTATCCAGGACTAATTGAATCGGCCAGAATATTTCTATCGGTAACATAATCAAGTCGTATTTTTACGCCATCTGTTCTAATGATATAATTGGCTCCCGGATATTCATTTGGTCCGTTAATTATCATTTTCTTCAGGTCTTCAATGTTCCATTCGCTAACTGTTTCAGGTATCGTTAGTTTTTTTGCTACATCAACGGGCACACCAACGTCGGAGATTGTCAAATTGGGATCCGGAGAGATAACGGTTCGGCTGGAAAAATCTACTCTCTTGCCAGATAACGATCCTCTGAAGCGTCCTTCCTTTCCCTTTAGCCTCTGAGTCAGTGTTTTCAATGGTCTGCCGGATCTATGATGAGCCTGTGGAATACCTGATACTTCATTATCAAAATACGTAGTTACATGATACTGAAGTAGGTCTACCAGGTCCTGAACAATTAGAGGAGGTGTGCCTGCTTCCTTACTTTCTTTAAGTCTTTGATTGACTCGGATAATGTCGACTAATTTATGAGTAAGGTCATCCTCTGATCTTATTCCAGTTTCCAGAATAATTGACGGTCTAACGGTAACCGGAGGTACTGGTAGAACTTGCAGAACAAACCATTCTGGTCTTGCCGTTTCCGGGTCATATCCTAACAAAACGAGATCATCATTTGGAATATTCATCAGCCTTTCTCTGATTGTGATTGGAAGAAGCCTGTTTTCACCAATTTCTGTTTTTTCTACAAATATTGTAGGCTTTGTAAAGACAAGATCATATTGCTCCTTTTGACAATGAGGACAAATCTTTACCTTCTTGGCTTTTTCTATTATTTCCTCCTTGATATTTTCAAGGGTAATTACTGCATATGCAGCCTTTGTATCTCGAAGATCCTTGTATTTTGCGAGGTCGTCATTTGAAAGTTTTATTCTGCTACATGACCTGCAAGAAACAAGTAATAGTTTGTGAATATCATCCACAAAAGCAATATGCAATACTGCTTCAGCCAATTCAATATGACCAAAGTGTCCGGGGCAGTTGGCAGATGTATTTCCACAAGTTCCACACTTTTGTCCGGGTTCTAATGTTCCGAGTCTATTGTCCATGAGACCACCCTGGACGGCCATCCCATCCTCATCATATGTTTCTGGAGCAGTGATTTCAACTACACTGAACTTGCGTATCTCAACAGGAGATAGTACGCTAAACCTTATGCCGCCTAAAATTTTTAGAGTATCTTCAACTTCCATAATTTTTACACCTTCTCCTTTGGAATCAATCTTGGAGCAACGTTAAGACTTATCATTTCTTGCAATAATAGTTTAAACGCATAGGCAATGGCCACTGTAGATATCTTTGCTCTGTCACCACACACCCTGCATACATACCTTCTTTGTTTGATATCATAATAGGCTAGCAATCCGCAGCGTTCACAAATATTTACTTCAGCCTTGTCAGACTCTTCTAAAAGCCTGTCTTTTAGCATCATTGAAGCCCCATACGCAATCAAACAGTCCCGCTCCATCTCACCAAACCTAAGACCTCCACCTCGAGCACGACCTTCTGTTGGTTGTTTTGTAAGCATCTGAACCTGTCCTCTTGCCCTACTGTGAATCTTATCAGCTACCATGTGATGAAGTTTCTGGTAATAGACTACACCAACATACACTTCAGCATTAAACTTCTTGCCAGTACGTCCATCATACATCACTTCTTTGCCAGTCGCTTTGAAGCCATATTTTTCTAGTACTTCCGTAAGATCATTAATTTTTTCTCCCACAAAGGCTGAACCATCAACCACCTTACCCCGAAGGGCAGAAGATTTTCCTGCTAGTGACTCCATGAATTGGCCGACTGTCATTCTTGATGGAAATGCGTGTGGATTAATCATAACATCTGGAACTACTCCATCTTCTGTATAAGGAAGGTCTTCTTGTGGAACAAGCATTCCTACAACACCCTTTTGGCCATGTCTTGATGCAAATTTATCTCCAATTTCTGGTATTCTCATGTCCCTGACTCGAATCTTGTACATCTTCCCTCCATCTACGGATTGGGTCATTACAACTGAATCGATTACCCCATTCTCAGAAGGTCTTACACCTATTGATGTATCCCTTCTATACGGACCCTTTACCTCAAATTCCTTGTATTCTTCCATAAACCTTGGCGGCGAAGTTCGACCAATCAATATGTCTCCACCGTTTACTATTGATTCGTGCATTATAGCGCCGTCATCTTCAAGTAACCTGTATGATTTTTCGCCACGGTATCCTCTAATATTTGCATCAGATGACGGAATCTCAAATTTGTCTTTCATTCCTCCTGGATACTGTTTTGCTTCTGCCTCATACACTCTGTAAAAGAAAGTTCTGCCAAGACCTCTATCTACAGATGATTTGTTAAAGACTACTGCATCTTCTATATTATATCCTTCAAATGGTAATACTGCGACAATACAGTTTTGACCTGTAGGACGTTCTTCCATTCCAAGAAGGTTTATCGCTTTAGTTGTAACAACTGGGATTTGCGGATACAGCATAAAGTGTTGTCTTACGTAGGTGCTTGCATTCATTAAAGGTGTGGAAAATCCCAGACTCTGTTTTGCCATTGCACTTTCATAAGTATTTCGTGGAGATTGATTGTGCTCTGGGTATGGAATTATGGAAGCTCCAACGCCCAGTATCGATGGTGGATAAATTTCAAGATGAGTGTGATTTGGCTCAAGGCTGGCATAGTTCATTGCCACATAACAATTTTCCTCTTCATTTGCATCGATTAATTCTATCATACCCATCCATAGCAAGTCGGACCAGGATTTCATATTCCTTTTTATCAAGTCAAGAACATCCAGGGTTATTACTGGCTTGCCTTCCTTTACAATTGCAAGTGGCCTAAGTATTCTTCCAGAATTACAGCTTACGTAGAGACGCTTTGTTGCATTTTCATTTTCGTTTGAATAATAGTATATCCCAACATGCGCGTGCATTTTTCCAGTCCTTCTTAAGCTTCTAAGAGTATCAGTCAAGTGCTGCCCATTATCGTAGTAACCAATTAGGCGTCCGTCTACAAATATTCTGGTTCCATTTTTTCGCAACATATCAGAAGCCTCTTCAACAGGATGGGCGCCCAGTTCGTACAACTTTTCAATTATCTCTGAAACAGAGACGCTTACTGATATTATGGAAGATAAAGCAATATTTTTTACTAGACCGCAGTTTGACCCTTCAGGGGTTTCAGCAGGGCATATCCTACCAAAGTGTGTAGAATGAAGATCCCTTGCTTCAAAATTAGGTTGACTCCTGCTTAAAGGTGATTGAATTCTGCGAAGATGACTAATAGTTGATATGTAATTTGTTCTGTCTAAGAGTTGGGTAACACCTACTCTTCCCCTTCCCCAGTTTCCGGTTGCAATGGCATTGTTTAATTTATCAGAAATTATTCCTGGTCTTACTGCTGCAGCGACTGCATTTATCCCTCGCTTTTGACCGGATCTTTCCAGTTGATATTTCATATCTCGCACAAGATTTCTAAAGGCTGTTCTAAAGAGGTCTGCTAGCATCTGACCTGCAAATTTTATAACTTTATTACCGTAATGGTCCTTATCATCAGACGCCACCAAATTGAGTCTGAGTTCAACAAGTTTGCATGTTGCCTCACCCAAAAAGAGAGCCTTTTCGTTTCTGTTTTCAGGATTCTTTCCAAGATGTGGAAGCAATCCCCAGTCAAGTAAAGTTTCAGCCCTCTTTATCTGAAATTCTTCCAACATTCCGGGCGCTATTCTTTTGCTTATGTAGACAATTGCGTCCCTACTGGTCACAATTTCTCCCGCTTTCTCAAATGATGGTTCTAACTCATCCTGTATTATTGAATTTAGAGATACACCATCTGCAATATCTTTATCAGATTCAAGACCCAGTGCCCTAATTAATGTAATAAGTGGAATGTCGACAGGAGATCCTGGAATTTTGGCAACAATTGAACCGTCTGGTCTCATAATTAGTTCCAATTTTGCACGATATCCGACGATAGAAGAGTAAACTTTTGCCTTGTAAACCAAGTTACCAGTTGTTTCTTCTGTATCAACAATAATCTTGTTGTATGATAAATCTTCTAAGCCAATGATTACCCTCTCCGAACCATTAATAACAAAATATCCTCCTGGGTCTTTTGGATCTTCGCCAAGTTCAATGAGTTTTATATCAGGAAGGTTATGCAGTATGCAGGCGTTTGACTTTACCATAACTGGAATATCTCCAATATGGATAAATCGTGATTCTAGAATTTTTTCATCTTCAACAATGCTGCATTCAAGCATTATGGGGGATCCATAAGTTAGGTTGCGAAGCCTGGCCTCTACAGGAGCTACATGAGTTACCGAACCATCTAATTCCATGATACGGGGTTGCTGTAGTTTAATTTTGCCTAATCTTATTTTGTACGGGTATTCTGCAGTTTCAATTTCTATCTCTCCGACTTCATCGATAATACTTTGTAATCCTCGTTCAATAAATTCGCCATAGGAATTAAGATGTTGTCTTGCTACTCCTTCCTTTTGTAAGATATTGTGGATAATTGCCCACATATCAAGTGTATTTTGTGACATGGCTGTGCTAGTCCTCCACTACATATCTATAATAAACACTTTCGCCGGCAGTAAATGACGTTCTTGTTATTTTAATAATATCTCCTGGTCTCACGTCTAGATCCTCTAATCCCTTGTCGTTAATTAATATGTATGGGAGCTGACTTGGCTTTGTATTGTATTTCTTTAAAACTTGTTCAGCATCTTTTTTGGATAAAATTTCGTGTTTAGGCTGATATACATGATTCGTAATTTTAATATCTTTTTTATCAGAAGACAAAATTCGAGATTCTTGATTCCAAATCTTACTTCCGTAATAAATAGATTCTCAGGTCTTGTGGACTTTTTGAGGTAGTTAAGAATCATTTTTTTGTTCAATATCGGAAATTTAACCCATTTTGCTCTTTTTGAATCTTCTCTTTGACTGCCCGTTCGAGAAAAGTGCCCTCCTATAATCAAAGCTTCATTTTTCATTATCACAAATAAATTGATCAGGAATTTTTCGAAATTTCATTTCATGCCTCCAGACAGATGATATAGAAAATTACATGCGTTTTTAATTTACCATTTGACGATACTAGCAGCATCTTATAATTAAAATTGTGAGGGGCTGATTTACGGTTCCGTAGATTTTTGCACTTCTATTTTGCATCTTGCAACAATACCTGCAATGACTCCCAAAGCAGCTAGCCAAGGGGCCAAAGTGATCATAGCAACTGCTCCAGCAGTACCCCATGTCACTGGAATGGACAAAAGGACTTTTCCGTTTTCATCTTTTATAACAATCCGCTTGACCCTTGCGTCCTGGATTATCTCCTTGACTTTTCCGACCAGGCCACCACCCGATACTTCATAAACATCTTTTTTAAGCCCTGTTTGGTTTCCGCAATTGGGACAGAATTTAGCATCCAGTGGAAGTTCATTTCCACATTCTGTACATTTTACCATAAAAGATCATTATTATATCATAATTCCAACTGTTTAAGTCTTTAGAAATGAAAAATAAAAAATAGGAAAAAAATCTAGAGATCGTTTATCCCCAACGAGGATTTTGATAGTTTAAAAATTGTAAATCTAGTTCGTTCATGCAGCATATACTATTTGATGAAAATTTGAAATATAGACAGTTTGCTATGACTTGTAGTGGACAACAAGAAAGATAATGCGAACAATGAGAATACGAAATTGAATAATAATTCTAATAATGATAATTCTAATAATACAGACAAAAAACAAAGATCTCTCTTTAAAACAATAACAATCATGATTATTGCAGTTGCTGTTGTAGTTATTGTGAGTAGTTTCATTGAACAAATGCTCGAAGACCGATATGGGCCGTATTTGAAAATTGGTGTTGTTGCAATTATTGGATATTTTGTAGTTAATTCTCTTGCAAACGTGTTTTACAGGCTTTCCTACGATGCCTTGAAAAATAATGCGGAAATAATACGCATTCTAATTAAAATCATTGGAGCTATCATTGTAATATCCATTATAATTTCGTATTTGAGCCAGGACCCTCTTATTGCCGCATCTATTGGAACAATTACCGCTATTGTAATAGGGTTTGCAAGCCAAAGTGTGCTAGGAAATTTAATTTCTGGT
>Ga0105092_10000908_pt1 | contig 15708 bp, 7 predicted proteins | sample PPLLak2March2015_FD_87021 | JGI IMG/M metagenome (GOLD analysis project Ga0105092, IMG submission 87021) | Freshwater sediment microbial communities from Prairie Pothole Lake near Jamestown, North Dakota, USA - PPLs Lake P7 Core (1) Depth... | ecosystem: Environmental > Aquatic > Freshwater >... | reverse complement strand
CTTCGTGCTCTATTCTTATTGATCTTGACGCGAGAATATCTTTAAATTTCTCAAGTGTGAGCGACGCAATATCCGCTCCCCTCCAAAGACTTACTTTTTTATTTTTATAAAGGTTAACCGCCATATCGATCTTCAGGCTTGGCTTCAACGTGAGAAGAGCGCTCATCGCATCTGAGATGACCTCATCACGGGATCTATAAATCTCGGCGCTTATAAGCGCATCAAGCTTATCTTCGACAGATGCCATTAATTTTAAGTATGCTATTGTTGCTATTTTAATTCTTCCTCAAGATGGATGTCCCCCATACTCTTGTCCGGCAAGATCATGCGTAGTGTCATCAAGACGATCTATTTTCAATTTGATTTATCCAATATCCTCATATTAAGACAAAAATGGGCATCTTGATACTAATGAATCGTTGATGGCATATTAACAATGCAATAATACAGTCGTTTGATTAGAAAGGATTGATATTGACAAATTATCAAGAAAATCTAATCAAAACGATCGTGATGGATAAATACGGCTAAAAACTAAAATATCATCATAAATAGAACGCGACAAATTTATATCCAAATGATACAACAGCCATTTTCAGTCTAAATGGCATATCAACATCAAATTCAATTCAGCAAGAAAAAATAGGATATAATACTGATAGATATGCCACTAAAGAATCAATAGACATTAGGCGATTTAAAATGACTGTTGAAGAATCGAATAATCCAGTAAAAGCTCCTGAGCAGAGCTTGTACTATCCTCCCAGAGATCTTGTAGATAACTCCAATGTCATGGCCTGGATGAAGAAGAAGGGGCTGAAGACCGAGCAGGAGATGCGCGCCTGGACCAGCGAGAACTACGTCGAGTTCTGGGATGAGATGGCCAAGACCTATGCAGATTGGTTTGTGCCCTACAAGCAGACCGTGCAGTGGAAAGCCCCCAAAGGATCCTGGTTCGTGGGCGGCAAGATCAATGTAGCCTACAATGCCGTAGACAGGCATGCTCATACCTGGAGACGCAACAAGCTGGCTTACATCTTTGTCGGAGAGCCCGTAGGCGATGTGCGCCAGATCACCTACTACGAGCTTTACCGAGAGGTTAATAAATTCGCCAACGCTCTGCTGAAGATGGGCATCAAGAAGGGCGACCGCGTGGGCATGTACCTGCCCATGATCCCGGAGCTGCCTATTGCCATGCTGGCCTGTGCCAAGATCGGCGCTGTGCACGTAGTGGTCTTTTCCGGATTTTCCGCCGGAGCCGTGCGGGACCGCCTGGAAGATAGCGAGCCCAAGGTTCTCATCACCTGCGACGGCTCTTACCGGCGCGGCAAGCCTCTTGCTACCAAGCCCCAGGCAGATGAAGCCATCCAGGGCCTCAAATCTATCCAGAAGGTAGTAGTCGTAAAGAGGAACGGCCAGGAGACGCCCATGACCGAGGGGCGAGATATCTGGTGGAATGACTTTGTTGCAGGCCAGTCCGGTAGCTGCGAGACAGTAGCTATGGATTCATCTGATCCGCTGTTCATCCTCTACACCGCAGGAGCCGCAGGCAAGCCCAAGGGCATCGTGCACACTCACGGCGGAATATCCGTAGGACCCGCGTTCACAACGTCCTGGGTCTTTGACATCAAGGATACCGATGTCTACTGGTCGACAGCCGATATCGGATGGATCACCGGCCACTCCTACATCACATACGGGCCGCTGTGCCTCGGTGCAACAAGCATCATGTACGAGGGATCGCCCGACTATCCGGACTTTGGCCGCTGGTTCAAGATCATCGAGGACTACGGCGTGTCCGTTATTTACACTGCACCGACCGCTATCAGAATGTTCATGAACGAGGGACCGGCGTGGCCGCAGAAGTACGACCTATCCACAGTCCGGCTCATGGGCTCTGTCGGTGAAGCCATGAACCCCGATGCATTCGTCTGGTGGAGACGCTACGTCGGCGGAGGATTTGCGCCCATCATGGACACCTGGTTCCAGAGCGAGACCGGCGCACAGGTCATTGCCCCTCTGCCCATCACGCCCCTCAAGCCCGGCTCCCCAAGCTTCCCATTGCCCGGATACAATGTCGAGGTAGTCGATGACAACGGCGCGCCAGTGGCAGCCGATCAAGTGGGCAACATCATCATGACCACGCCCTGGCCATCCATCCTCAAAGAGGTATACAAAGACCCGGCCAAGTACAACGAGACCTACTGGTCGACCTTCCCCGGCAAGTACCTCTCTGGAGACAAGGCCCGCGTGGACAAGGACGGATACATCTGGGCTTTAGGCCGTGGCGACGATGTCCTGAAGGTGGCAGGCCACAGGATCTCCAATGCTGAGGTTGAGGCGTCCGCTGAGAAGCACCCCGCCGTCGCCGCAGCAGCCGTCATCGGCAAGCCGGATAAGGTAAAGGGCGAGAACATCGTGGTGTTCGCAGTCCTGAAGGCAGGCAGCAACGCAGACGCCAATTTGCAGAAGGATATCAAGAACTTCGTGCGAAAGACCCTGGGTCCCATCGCCATTCCCTCGGATGTCATCTTTGTGGCGGACATCCCCAAGAACAAGGCAGGAAAGCCGGTGCGCCCGCTCATCAAGGCCAAGGCGCTCGGGCAGGTTTTGGGCGACACATCCAGCGTTGCCAACCCGAAGGCTCTCGACGAGATCCCGCTCATCACAAAGTGAGCAGTTTCAACTCTTTCGTTTAATCTGGATAGATGCAGAACAAGCGGAAATTCTGCATAAAACAGTGCCGAAGGGGTTAACTCACATACTTGGGTCGGTTCCGTCATAAATGGTAATTAGAATCTTGTTGCATGCATCTCCCCGGACAATTGTTCCGGAGAGATGATTTTTATTTAACGCTTAAGTTGGATAATTGTCAAAGAGTGCACCCTGCTGCAAGCTGCAATGTATTCATTTTAAAATAAATTTTTGGCAATAATTTTATCCCCAAATACTGGTGTATTAACATTACTTTTTTATAATTATCTTTTGACGAATCAGGCGTTAAATTGGGAACATTCCTTTATATACTTGGACCGTGTTAGCTAGAGTTATGTTAACAGTTTTTGAAAAATTTATAATAGTTCAATGCAATATTAGACTCGGTGATGAATCATGATCTGCTCCAAATTCAGCATGCTTCAAGTATTGACAATCCTATTCATAGCCTGCTCCTTCCAGGGTGGTCAAGCTGTTGATGTTTCATTTTCTGCGGAAAGTGGTGGCGACTCTCTTGCCGTCTCAGACGAATATATTGTTGATACAGGCATTTCCGTATCGGAAGACAATACCGCCGAATTCGGCGATCTGAATATACAAAGCAGCAGGCAGATCTCAGGCACCGGAGACGTGAAAGCAATTCAGGTCTGCACCTCGGGAAGCGGCTACTCCAGCCAGGCATCCTATGAGGCATCGGGAGCGTCGACGAGCTTGGGCAGCTCGGCGAGCCTCAGACCTCAATTCTTGATCGCCTCTCAGAATATTGACGCATCCGGCGGCAAAGCCGATTCGTCCCTTGGCGTGACGCAGGGAGGCGCGACGGCATCTATCTCAGGCGGCATGACCGACGGCACAATGTCCTCCAGTCAATCGATTTGGACTGGCAGCGCACATGCATCACAGAGCATGAGTGCCGCGGGAGATGAAGTGCGTTTCAGCGGCTCGGCCAAGTCAAGTGATCGGCAAGGCTATCTCGGCGCTACCACTCATAATTATCAGGGAACGATCGGAGCATCGGCAGTAGGGGATTATGCCGATGTTGCGGAAGTAGGCGAGCTTTCCGGCGGATATACCGTGGAAGGCATGATCGGGGGCGTTCGCCGAAGCGTAACTACCGTGACGGGAACGTGGCTCAGGGATATGAGAGCCACGGATGCCGACAGTGTTGGGGACACGAATGATCGGACCGGGGGTTTGGAAGGCTTCAATCATATCCTGCAGACAATTATCGATGAGACTCCGGATGGCGGCACGGCCATCTTTCCGGTAGGATCACTAAGTGAGAACGTAAACCTATGGAAGAATGTGCAGGTAATAGTGGAGCTTGGCGGCAGGATGCTGGCAAATAGCATCAATCTGGACAACAATGCACAGCTGCTCTCCGGCTCGATGGGATTCTTCTCGCCCGTAGTTACGGTAAACGAGGGTTCGAAGATCAACGACGGCCTGCAACTGGCATCAGACAGCGGAACAGTAACCGTTACCCCGGGAATTTATAACGATGTCGTTAACCAGGACTATTTCTATCCCAAGGGAATCCAGCTCAACGGCGAGGCCGGAAGTGTCACGAATCAGATCATTCTGGATCAGTATGTGAGCGGAAAGATCAGCGGACTTCATGCCGACACCGTGCAGGTAAATCAGGGTGCAAGCATCAATGAGGGCCTTGTCCTAGCCAAGGATACAGGGCTTGTGAGTGTGACTGCAGGAACATACGCAGACAATGTGAATCAAGGATTCTATTCCCGCGCAATTCAGCTCAATGGCGACGATGGAGCCATCACAAATCAGATCACCCTTGATAGAGATGTGAACTCGGAGATCAGCGGCCTAAGAGGAAGCACCGTCCAGGTCTATTCAGGCGCATCGATTCAGGAAGGCATCGACCTTGCCAAGGTTATCGGAACGGTCAATGTGGACGATGGCGTTGCCGACGGCCAGAGTGCAGTCTACAACAAAGATGTGTTTATGAATGCAAATAACAACATACTCGATCATTTGACCATTGATCGAGATGCATTCCGCATCAACGGATTTAATGCCAACACCGTGCAGGTCAATTCGGGCGCATTGATACAGGATGGTGTCAACCTCGCCACCGCCAGCGGAACTGTCAATGTGGACAATTCTGTTGCCGACGGCCAGAATGTGAACTACAATAAATACGTGTATCTGAATGCCAATGACAATCTCCTCCATCAGCTCACCATAGATAGGGATACAATCCGCATCAGTGATTTGACGGCAAATATCGTGCAGGTCAATTCCGGTGCAAGCATAAATCAGGGACTAGGTCTATCTGAGATTGACGGAACTGTAAATGTGGGTGCAGGAATCTACGCCGACACCGTAACCCAAGGCTTTTATTCGAAAAACCTTCAGCTTAACGGTGCCAGCGGAGCCATCACGAATCAGATCACCCTCGACCGGAATGTAAACGGAAAGATCAGCGGCCTTTTGGCCGGCGATGTCGAGGTCGGTTCTAATGCCAAAATTCAGCAGGCACTTACCCTGGCGAAGGACAATGGAATAATCAATCTGGCCACGGGCCATGATTATGCGGAAGATGTAGACTACAACAAGGGTGTCACATTGAACGGCCATGATGCCACCACAAGCAAACTGACCCTCAGCACGGATGCCGCGGCCATCAGCAGCCTGCTCGCCGACACTGTCGATGTCAGTTCGGCGGCCAAGATTCAGCAGGGATTGTATCTGACGAAGGCAGCCGGAACGCTCAATCTTGCTTCCGGAAATAATTATGCAGAGAATGTAAACTACAATAAGGGCGTAACATTGAACGGCAATAATGCCATCACAAGCAAACTCATTCTCAGCACGGACGCAGCCGGCATAGGCAGCTTGCTTGCCGATACCGTCGATGTCAGTTCAGCGGCCAAGATTCAGCAGGGACTTTACCTGACGAAGGCAGCCGGAACGCTCAATCTTGCATCTGGAAATAACTATGCGGAGGATGTAAACTACAACAAGGGCGTAACATTGAACGGCAATAATGCCATCACGAGCAAACTCACTCTCAGCACGGATGCTGCGGGCATAGGCAGCTTGCTTGCTGACACCGTGGATGTCAGCGCAGCGGCCAAGATTCAGCAGGGATTGTATCTGACGAAGGCAGCCGGAACGCTCAATCTTGCATCTGGAAATAACTATGCAGAGGATGTAAACTACAATAAGGGCGTAACATTGAACGGTCATGATGCTACCACAAGCAAACTCACTCTCAGCACGGATGCTGCGGGCATAGGCAGCTTGCTTGCCGACACCGTCGATGTCAGTTCTGCCGCCAAGATTCAGCAGGGACTATACCTGACGAAAGATGCCGGAACGCTCAATCTTGCTTCAGGAAATAACTATGCAGAGGATGTAAATTACAATAAAGGCGTAACATTGAACGGTCATGGTGCTACCACGAGTGAGATCACCATCAATCGAGACGCATCGCTTGTCAGCGGACTGACCGCCAGCACCGTTGATGTCGGTGCTTCGGGAAAGATCCAGCAAGGAATCAATCTGGCAAAGGATGCAGGGACCGTCAACCTGGCTGCAAGCCACGCCTATAGCGAAAATGTAGACTACAATAAGGGCGTAACATTGAACGGCAATAGTGCTACTGCGAGCGAGATCACCATCAATCGAGACGCATCGCTTGTGAGCGGCCTGACCGCCGACACGGTTGATGTCGGTGTCTCGGGAAAGATCCAGCAAGGAATCAATCTGGCAAAGGATGCGGGAACCGTCAATCTGGCTGCAAGCCACGCCTATGGCGAAAATGTAAACTACAACAAGGCTGTCACTCTTGATGGAAACGGTGCCACAACCACCGGGCAGCTTACTCTGGGCCTGGACCCGTCCCTTATACAAGAATTTGCAGCCGGCACCGTGGATGCCGGCACCGCCGGAACGATTCGGCAAGGAATGGATCTGGCAACTTCGGGTGGAACGGTTAAGTTGTCTGCAAAGGACTATGGTGAGAATATAAACTACGATAGGACCCTCACTATACAGGGCAATGGCGCCACCACCGATCAGATCACCATCAACAGAGACGCATCGCTTGTCAGCGGACTGACCGCCGACATGGTTGATGTCGGTGCCTCGGGAAAGATTCAGCAAGGAATCAATCTGGCAAAGGATGCGGGAACCGTCAATCTGGCTGCAAGCCACGCCTATGGCGAAAATGTAAACTACAACAAAGCTGTCACTCTTGATGGAAACGGTGCCACAACCACCGGGCAGCTTACTCTCAGCCTGGACCCGGCCCTCATAAAAGAATTTGCAGCCGCCACCGTGGATGCCGGCACCGCCGGAACGATTCGGCAAGGAATGGATCTGGCAACTTCGGGTGGAACGGTTAAGTTGTCTGCAAAGGACTATGGTGAGAGTGTAAACTACGACAAGACCATCACTATACAGGGCAATGGTGCCACCACCGATCAGATCACCATCAACAGAGACGCATCGCTTGTCAGCGGACTGACCGCCGACACGGTTGATGTCGGTGCTTCGGGAAAGATCCAGCAAGGAATCAATCTGGCAAAGGATGCGGGAACCGTCAACCTGGCAGCAAGCAACGCCTATGGCGAAAATGTAAACTACAACAAGGCCATCACATTGAACGGCAACAGCGCTACTGCAAACAGTCTCACCCTTAACGCAAATCCATCCAATATCCACAGCATAACGGCAATGACCGTGGATACGGGCTCATCCGGGACTATTCAGAAAGGCCTTGAACTTTCGAAAGTCGGCGTCGGAACTCTCGTGCTGTCGAATAAGGACTATATGGAGAATGTAAACTACAACAAGGTAGTAAACATTGTGGCCAATGGCGCCACCACCGACAAGGTCACACTCAGCGTCGATGCATCCGGTCTCAGCGGATTGACAGCCGATACCTATCAGGTCGATCAAGGTGGATTGATCTCGCAAGGAATCAATCTGGCGACCGAAGGCAGCACGCTCTATATCGGCTCTGGAACCTTCTACGAGCGTTTGACCCTCGGCAAGTCACTAACTCTAGACGGTACCGGTTCGACCATCATCAACGGCCAAAATGCCGGCACAGTGATCAAGGTCAATTCCGGGGCATATGTAACCCTAAAAGACCTGCAGGTGACGGGCGGCTACAACACAGGTGAGAACGCCGGAGGCATAACAAATGATGGCGTTTTGACTCTGGAGAATACATTGATCTCGGGCAACAATGCAGGTCGCGGAGGCGGAATTGTAAATCATGGGACTCTGACTATGAACTCAGGAACCAACATAGCTGGAAATTCTGCATCAGAAGGCGCTGGGATTTATAGCGGGTCGGGCACTGTTACCATGAACACGGGATCAACAATATCCGGAAATGGAAATCTCGTCAATACGAATTACGGCGGCGGAATTTTCATCAGTAATACTAACTTCATCATGAACGGTGGAAGCATCACAGGAAACTCTGCGAATAATGGCGGCGGATTGGTGGTATACGAAGTTGGAGCCAACGCCTACCTATACGGTGGTTCGATAAGCGGAAACACAAATTCCGGGGCGTATCCTTCCAGTAATGATATCAGCATATTGTCCGGCGGCCACGTATGGTGATGTTGTCTCCTGAAATCAACTGCTGGACACCGTGCTCAGCGATATCGCATAAATGAGGCACATTTGGCCCCGACTCGGGCCGAAGTCCCGGCCCCCGCGAGCATGGCCGGGGCGGCCTGCCTTTATGGAACCGTGGGGCAAAGCTGTGAAGATCGAGAGCCGAAAAGATGGGAGGTAGCGAAAGAGAAGGATAAGCTCAGAAAATCGTATGCTTACTCTCCGGGCAATTGTCCCGGAGAGATAAATCCAATAACACCACAATTGATAGTTTGAGCTCGATCACATCTTATATTGAAGCAAGGCATTTTTCCAATATTTATGCACAATTCATTATAAATATGTGATAAAGTATTTATATTCGTGCAAAGCTTCCACAAATCGCTTGATATATGCTATTTTCAGTTGATGAAAGCAGGATGAAAAGGAACCTGCACTGAATAAAAATTTGGTACCAATAGCCGAATTAGCTTCAAATGGGCTCACGGGAACAGGCAGCGCGAGAAAACCTGAAACGAATTTATTGATGCGAATTATGGTAAACTAAACACATACTATTTATTAATGAAAGTTCACTATACTACAATGAAGATGTTTTCAATTTTTCCGTGGGGAGGTCAATGTTGCATGAAAAGACTGGTAGGCGCGCCGAAGGGATGTGGTAATATTGTCAATTAGCCGCACGATTCTTTTATGCATATGTGTGACTTTATCGAGTCTTGGGGCATACGCTTCCGATGAGGTTAAAACCAATGATGTTCATAATCAGGCCAATCTAAGCTATCAAATTCTAACCGGCACTGATTTGGGTGGTGCTTATTTGAGCTACTCCTACTTGTCTTACACAAATCTTGCCGATTCCAACCTTTCGCGTGCTCTGGTGAAGTCTTCCCTGCTCGTAGGCACGAACTTAAGTCGTGCGAAACTGAGAGAAACGGTCCTATCTGGATCCGAATTGATCGATTCTAAATTGATCGAATCTGATCTATCATATGCAGACCTGACAAGGGCATATGTATATCAAGCGCACCTAAATAAGTCTACTCTGGTCGGAACAGTCCTGATCGGAACGGAAATTGTTGACTCGGATCTTTCCTTTGCTTCATTAACCAAAGCATATCTAAATCGCTCCAAATTGTCTCACGTAAATTTTGCAAATTCCAATCTTTCGCGCGCTATGCTGATTTCATCCCAATTATTAGGCACGAACTTAAGTCGTGCGAATCTGAAAGAAACGAACCTATCCAGAGCTGAACTGATCGATTCTAAATTGATCGAATCCGATCTATCATATGCAGACCTGACAAGGGCATATGTATATAAAGCGCACCTAAATAAGTCTACTTTGATCGAAACCGCTCTGGTCGGAGCGGAGATCATCGATTCGGATCTTGGCTTTGTCACATTATGCGGCGCGGATCTCAGAAGATGCTATATTTCCAATTCGACGCTCCTTGGAGCAAACCTTAGCAAAGCAAATCTATCTCTTGCAGTAATCAGAAGCTCAAATCTATCAAGAACCGATTTGAGCAGAGCAAATCTTAAGGAGGCTAAACTGTCCCAAATCAATATGATCGACTCAAATCTCAAGGGTGCGGACCTCACTGGCATGACACTGGAGGATGTAGACCTGAAAGGTGCGGACCTCACAGGGGCAAGGCTTGCAAATGCCAACATGAACGGCATCGACATGAGTGGCTCATACCTAGTGGATGCGAATATGCAAGGCGCACGGCTGAATTATGCAAACTTGAGTGGTAGCTATCTTTACAATGGTGTATTTACCAGAGCCGAGCTCTCCGGGGCTGACCTCAGTGGAGCGGATCTTAGCGGTTCCGACTTCGCCAGAACCCGCATGATGTGGGCGGACCTCAGAGGAGCTAATCTGATTGATGCCAACCTCGACTATTCCGATCTTACTGGAGCCAATCTGACCGGAGCGAGGCTGCAAAGAGCAAGTTTCGCGAATACTGTCCTAGAAAGGGCCAACCTCTGCCAGACGGACCTGAAAGGTGCCGAATTGAACGATATGAAGTTCGATGGAACATATATGCGCCAGGCCGATCTCAGGATGAATTCCTTACGCGGCACAGATATCATGAATGCCGATTTGAGTGAGGCAAATCTCCAGGGCGTAACCCTTGACGAGTGCAAACTGAAGCACGTGAATTTGACAGGCGCGGATCTCACGGGAGCAAACCTAAAAAATGTAGACATGTTGGATGTCAATTTAGCGGGCGCGAATCTGATGAGGATCAAATGCGATAGCTACACCCTGGAACAAATTGCTGCGGGCAGTGCAAACGGGGATATAAATCTCGATGGTGCAATCCTGAGTGACGATCTGAAGGCAAGGATTGCGCCCAAATGAGGGCTTTCCAGGCGAGCCAGTGGGTGAATATGCCGGAAGACGCATCCACATCGACGACAATCACCGCAACTGAGACTGCGTTCAAACCATGCACAACAATTCTTGGAGAAATGTCGGCACCCTTGCAGGTATGGTTATCCGGAACCTGAGCAAAACCAAGAAACACATCAATCTTTTTGGTATTCGTCTCCTCAGCGTGAGCGTCTTAACAAAAAACCAGAAGTCATATGCTTATTCGAGTTCCTTTACTCGCCGCTCGACCCCTTAGCATCTTGCTTTACGCTCTCTTCGGCCCGAGGACTTTCCTGAGCAATCCTCCGCCGGAATTCTTCCGAGGCACGGGGCTTCTCGCCGCCGCTCCGCCTGCACTCGTGGGGGCAGCGGGCCTTTTATCCGGGCCTCTCGCGGCCCTGGGCGGCGCTGCCGCGCCTGCCTTCACCTTGGCCACGATCTCGGTGCTCACGCCTCCGTGCCGGGACTTCCTGGGCCGGATACTCACGGTTATGGGCCGCTCGATCTCGTTGCTCACGATCATGGCCACTCCGGCGGGAAGCCTTTTGATCTCCTCTTCCAATTCGCCCGTCATGCCCTCCAGGCCCTTGCTCAGAGCCTTGAGGTCGTTAGGGTTAGTGACGCGCATGATGATCTGGGTGTTGCACTGGGAGATGACGTTCTTGTCCACCCGCGCCGGCCTCTGGCTGATGACCATCAGGCCCAGGCCGAACTTGCGCCCCTCGGCAGCGATGGTCCGCACGATGCTGGTGCTGGCCGCGTTTCCCGTGCCCCGCTCCGGGATGTAGTTGTGCGCCTCTTCCACCACTACCATACCGGGCGAGATCAGCCTGCGTTTCCTGGCCTCGAAGACGTCCGTGAGCAAGCGCGAGACGATCATGGCCTGTAGCTCAGGCAGGATGCCGGTCATGTCAATGACGGAAGCCCTGCCGGGCCGCAGCAACTCTTCCGTGGGGGTGGCCGAGCCTGAGAACAGCCCCAGCTCCAAAAGGGATTCCAACTGGCCTACCAGGTTCCACTTCACCTTGGAGTTGCTCCTCACAACCTGCTCGATTACGTCTTCCAAAGTGTACGCATCGGTCTCCGCTCGCAGGGCGCTGATGGCCTCGTATAGCAGCCCCAACTGTCCGCTGCTGGCGCTCTCATGGGGAATCATCTTGGCCACCTCGCGGGCGGACAGGTTCAGACCATTGAAGCGGAAGGGGCGGTCAGCTCGCTGGTTCATGGCCATCTCGCCGGGAGTGTAAACCACGACGTCGTAGCCCCTCGGCTTGATCTTGTACTTGGCGAAGTCGCCCTCTTTGTTGGGCTCCTTCATGGAAGCATACTCGCCGTGGGGATCGATGACCAGCAATGCGACCTTGCGATCCAGCAGCTCTTCCAAAATCACGGCGGCGGTATAGGATTTACCGGATCCGGTCTTTGCCAGAACGCTGCAATGCTTCTGAACAAGGGTGTTGGCATCCAGCTCCACGCGAATGTCATAGCCGCGTAGCATTCCAATGTACATGTCGCCCTTGGCCAGGCCGAGCGTGGCCTTGATCAGCTTCTCATCCGCAATAAAAACTGAATCGCCGGGTCTTGCCGGGCTGGTGGGCAGATGCAGTTTGCCGTTGCTGCCGACGCCGATAACCCTCGCCTCGGCGATCATCGTCTCGTGGCTATCGTAATTGCGGGCGGCATCGTTTTGCTGGTTTACGCTGTAGGCAGAGTTGGACCTCTTCACATCCTCAACCTGGGCCAGGATCCATTCATTTCCTTCCGCCTTGGCCTTGATGTAGGTGCCACGCCCGACCTGCTTATTTATCAAGAACTTGAATGCAAGAGGATTGGTCTCGCCGACAATGGTTCCAACCGATCCTTTAACCATGGATATCAAAGACAATCACCGCTAGGGCAAGGCATTAACTACTCCCTTCATCCTTTTTATTTTTCTCTGAATAAAAACCCATCGGGACGCAAATCCAATTATATAACGATTTTATAGCTCCATTCTTGATTTTCTTGAGCTTTTTGGGCCATCCTGTGTTCGTATATTATTCACGTATTTTGCTCATTTTGATAGCTTTAATAATATTTCATCTGCTTCTTCATGGCGTACCCGTAGGCCAGCCCCACCAGTACACCGGCAATGTGAGCCATGTGAGCGATATTGTCCGCTGACCCCATAGACACGAAATCCACCAGAGCAAACAGTACCACCGCCATCCTGATGCTAAGCGGTATCACAAAGAATACCAGCACCCTGATTTCCGGCGCAATGATGGCCAGGCACCCCATAACGCCATAAAGAGCACCGCTCGCGCCCACCAGGCCGGCGGGCGAGATGAGCATCTGGGCTAGAGCCGCCACAATTCCGGAGAGAAGATAGATCTGCAGGAATTTGGCCTCGCCGACCCTGCGCTCCAATTCCATGCCAAAGAAGAATAGGAAGAGCATATTCAAGAATAGGTGGTCGAAGGAGGCATGCACGAACATGTGCGTAATGATGGTCCAGGGCTGCTGCATGAGATTTGCAGGGTTGAGCGCCAGATAGCCGTAGACAAATCCTGGAAAGACTACGCTCAAGAGATAGACGACCACGCAGATCAGCAAAATGAGCCCGGAGCATGAGACGGGCAGGCCCGCAGGTATCCGATCTCGCCAGGTGCCGGTTTGCCAGGAGCTGGAATTGTCCCAATCCCCTCGATCCCTGAAATCGTCCCGATGACCAACCTGACTACAGAAAGGCCCGGATCGGGCAAAATGCTTGGCGGCACGAGCGCCAAAACCGCTCAAGCGGCCTTGCCAGTTCTGGCATTTACACAATGGCGAAATCAAGGTAACTCCCGATAACAGCATATGTTCCCATATCATAAAAGCCATTCGGCGAGCCGGGCCGCTTTAAGGATAAAATATTTGCCGCTGCTGCGCAACTACTCAACTAAATCCTGCTATGTGCCTGCAGAAACTTTTGCTGTCTAAAAAGCGACCCGGACCAGATCATAAATCCGAGAAGTCTTCAGGTGTTTCTCTTCGAATTGCCATCTAAATTCTCCGCATGACAAAAGAGAGCCTCAAAAAAATAGAGCAATAGCAAACCCATTTATCGGGCTTCCTTCGAAGTTTCAAATCTCACATCTTTGTTCCGGGGCTGAACCGCTTCATGAGCCTCTTCATATTCATCTTGCCCATGCCGCCCCTCATGCCTTTGATGGCTTTTTGCATGGCCTGATGGGACTTGAGCAGCTCCCGGACGAGGTCGGGCGAGGCTCCGCTGCCTCTGGATATGCGCTTGATGCGCGAGGCAGTGATGATCTTGGGGTCCTCGAGCTCGGCATTCGTCATGGAGTCCATAACAACGCGGTATTTGTCCAGCCGGTCTTTGGTCATCTGATATTCCTTATCAGACAGCTCCATGCCGAGGCCGCCCATGGGCAGCATCTGCATGATCTGCTTCAAGGGACCTAGCTTGTTCATGGCCTCCATCTGCTGGTACATGTCCTTGAGGGTGAACTTGCCCCGCATGAGGGAGTCGACGTCCACTTCCTGATTGGTCTGCACCTCCTGCGCCCTCTCAATAAGCGTTTTGATGTCGCCCATGCCGAGCAGACGGGAGATAAAGCGGTCCGCCTCGAACTTCTCCAGGTCCGCCGGTGTCTCGCCCACACCGATGAAGGCTACGGAGGTCTTGGTTTCGGCCACCGCGGAGAGAGCGCCGCCGCCTTTGGCCGTGCCGTCCAGTTTGGTGATGATGACGCCCGTTATCTGCACCGCCTCGTTGAAGGCCTTCGCTTGTTCCGATGCCTGCTGGCCGATGGCCGCATCCATCACCAGCAGCTTTTGATCGGCATTGACCACGGCGTGAATGTCCTTCATCTCCTGGATGAGGTCGCCCTCCAGGGCATGCCGTCCGGCAGTATCGACGATGCGCACGTCATAACGCTTGGTGGCCTCAAGACCGGCCTTGGCCACGGCTGGGGCGTCGGAGTTGCCCCTCTCGCCGTAAAAGAAGATGCCCTGCTTCTCGCAGAGAGCTTTTAGCTGATCGAAGGCTCCGGCGCGAAAAGTATCCGAGCAGATGACGGCGGTGCGCAGGCCCTTGCGCTGGAAGTAGGTGGCAAGCTTCGCCGCCGTGGTGGTCTTTCCCGAACCCTGCAAGCCCACCAGCATGATGTTCTGCTTCTTGAGGGGGATATCGGTCCCCTTGCCCACCAGGTTGATCAGCTCCTGATAGACGATGTTGATGACATGCTCGCGCGGATTCATTCCAGCAGCAGGTTTTTCATTGAGCGCCCGCTCTTTGATGGTGTTGGACAGCTGCATGACAAGCTTCACATTCACATCCGCCTGTAGGAGTGCACGCTGAATCTCCCGGACGGCATCGTCTACCAGAGCCTTATCGATCTTATTCGCCGACGCAATCTTCTTCAAGGCATTGCGCAGCGATCCGCCTAAATTGTCGAGGACCATATTGCTTCAGAACGATTTAGTGGCTCCGAAAACATATAAAAATGTTCCTTGAGAAGAGAAATGTGACCGGCTTCGCCAATTAATCTAACAATAATTTTTGGTAAGTCGCAGCAGGCACGCCAAATCCCACTGGACGGCCATCTACTATTCGCGATAATTGTCAGCGATTTTGCCGATTTTCAAGGATGTCTTGGCAATATCTTTTGATAATAATTTCCTGCAATTTATCGAAGAAATAGAATGGAGATACTAATCACAGGATACAATTTGTTAAAGCTATTGGTAAAATCTGCCTTAGCAGATGGTTGATCATCACCAAAAAGAAAAGCTTGCAGTCAGGAATTGCTAAGGGTGATTAGCACTTTGCCTGAAGGTTTGTTTAGGGTTTGGTTCAGGTTCGTTTGGGATTTGCTCAAAGTTTGCCGTTCAGTCTTTTGCCAGATAATCGTAAGCAAAGGCCGCAATCAATGCTCCCACTATCGGCCCCACAATGTAGATGGGGAAGAAATGCCACAGACTGTTCCCGGCCAGGATATAGTCACCCAGATACG
>Ga0105092_10000907_pt1 | contig 15708 bp, 11 predicted proteins | sample PPLLak2March2015_FD_87021 | JGI IMG/M metagenome (GOLD analysis project Ga0105092, IMG submission 87021) | Freshwater sediment microbial communities from Prairie Pothole Lake near Jamestown, North Dakota, USA - PPLs Lake P7 Core (1) Depth... | ecosystem: Environmental > Aquatic > Freshwater >... | reverse complement strand
GTCATACTATTAGCTAATAATCAGTTACCCTTTAACGAGACTTTTCTATGAAAAGCTAGTCTCATGTCTCGCGTCAGTTCTCTCATGAGCGCTGCGACGGGACCCGGTTTCAGCAGCCAGAGAGTCGACACATAAGTAACTGCCCCCAGTGTCGTGGAAGACAGGAGCATCGCCCCGGAGTAAAGTCCAAGCGATGGTTCAAACCAGTGTTGATGTATCAACACGATCAGTGCCATGAACATTGAACCCAGCAAAGGAGCGCATTGAGGTCGAATAAAATCAACCCAACGTAGACTCGTTAGCCTTTTGAGATAGGTAACCATAATGACCATCAAAATGCCCGTGGTCGCCGTCACCGCTACGGCGACTGCTACAATTCCCCAGAAACTTCCGATCAGGCATCCCATAATCAACAGAATGAATGCCGCAGTTCTGATCCATACCTCGAGTGCCACCTTCCCCATAGCATTAATAACCGTGCCCGTTACGTGAAGGTGTGTCCTAAACAAACCTGCCAGACAGAGAATTTGAAGCGGGACAACGCTGGCCATCCACTTTTCACCCAAAAGAACGTAAATTGCTGACGGCGCTACAAGGAAAAGGCCGACAAAGAAAGGGAAGCAAACCAAGGTTAAGGTCAAAATTATCTTTGTGTAGGCCGATCGAAGGCGTTCTTGATCGTCCTGCATTCTTGAAAACGCCGAGAACAGCACGCCGGCCCCGATTTTAGTGCTCAACTCCTTCACGCCGAGGTCCATGATATTAAACGCCTTTTCATAGAGACCGAGTGCAGCCGGGCCTAGCTGTTTTCCTATGATAAAGTAATCGACTTTGTCCGAGGCATAGACCAATAGATTTTTAAGGAAGATATTTAACCCAAAGGAAAACAGCTCTTTCATTGCTTCTTGCCGGTAACGAAAAACAGGTTTCCATCGCGCCTTTATCATCAGTACCAACGTGTTAAGTAGGGAGCCCGTGATATGGCCGTACACTAAGCTCCACATGCCGTGTCCCAACAATGCTAACGTAATCGACGTTAGGGCGCTTCCAATATCGCTTACCATATTGGCAACCGCAGGCCCCCCAAAATCCATACGGCGCTGCAAAATGGCTCTGGCAATTGACGAAAATGCGTGTGCAACAAAAACCCAGGCCATCATGCTCAAAGCTTGCCCGACGATTGGATTGCCGAAATAGGACCCCACGAGCGGCGAGATCGAGATAATCATCCCAGTAATCAGCGAAAACAACAACAGATGAGCTACGAATATCGACGAAACGTGTTCATCCCGCAGTTCCTTTTGCTGAATTAGGGCAAGGCCGAAGCCAATATTTCCGAAACGCGTAGCTATCCCTATAAAGATCATCACGAGCCCGAAAATCCCAAATTCCTCCGGTTCAAGTAGTCTTGCCAAAACGATGGCCGCACCGAAGTTCATGAAAGTAGCTACAGCCCGTGCAGTTAAGTTCCAGGCGACTCCCCTCTTCACAGCGGGTCCGACATTGAATCGAACAGGAATGGTTCCCTGAGTCATGTCGCTAAACACTCTTGCAAGACACTATCTAGCTTTTGCGATGTCGTGGCCGCAGACCATTTTCGAATAGGTTCCCTGTCGGAGATGTCATTAGTCTCGGCGGTTCGCTCCGTCTTCAGTAGTTTGATAATCGCGCTCTTAATGGCAATCACATCGTAAGGTTTAACCACCATTCCATTACCGTACTCCTCGACGGTATCGCTTGTCGCTCCGTCATGCGCCAATGCTAAAACAGGCTTTCCAATGGCCATGTATTCGAACAACTTGCTCGGCACCTGAAGATCGGTGTCTGGCTGAATGAGCAGCAAGACATCCGATGACGCAAGCGCCTTGAGATACTGATCATGCGCTATGGGGGGCTCAACTTTAACCATTGATTGCAAGTTGTGCTCCCGAATCCAGCCATGCATATCGAACTTCGCATCGACGCTACCCAGGAATCGCACCAGAAGGTCGCTTTCCGCTACTGCCTTGTCTCTTAACAGTTCGCTGAGCGCCTGAAGAAACGGTCGAGGATCCCGCTTTCTATAGAGTGAACCTCCATAGGTAACAACGAAACGATCCCCGAAAGTTTTCGCTCCATCGAGACCGATAAAATCATCGGCGTCCATTCCATTGGGAATAGTCAGAAATTTTTGAGGGTCAACTTCTCGATAATAGGCACGGAAGTCTTCGTGCAAGTTAGAAGTATTGAGAATAACACGATCTGCGTAGTTTACGACCGTTTGCTCGATCTTCCTCAAAAGAGAATATCTCACCCCCCTACGATCTTGCGCGGACATCCAGGGGCGTCGCGTCCACGGATCTCGGATGTCCGCTACCCATTTAACTCCGGATTTCTTCTTTAGCCACCAACAGATCACATTAGTGGTCCACGGAGGGGCAGATGAATACAAACACGATATATGTTTCTCTCCGATGATCTTTAGGCCTTGCCTGCAGGCGGACGGAACCCATCCTACTTCTCTATCTGGAATGAGGTAGCTGTTAAAACCAGAGAATGGCCAGACGAGTCTAAATACAGCCGTTCTACAGACGTCGACGGACGTTGGGACCTTACTCAAAAGAGAATAATCCTGAATGGTCTTGTACAGACTGAACTCTGGTTTTAAAGTCAATACGGAAACATCCCACCCTAGTTTGACAAGATACTTGGTAAACCGGAGCACACGTTGAGTGCCAGCGCGGCCGTCAGGCGGAAAGTTCGTGCTGACTATTAGAAGCGTCTTTTCTTTCATTGAGATAGAGATTCTTCAAGATGGCTGTGAAAGCCGAAAGCCAATAAATTGCTTCTGCATAGACGCGATTGGTGAATAATCCAGCGACCATAACGGCTATCAATCCTAATTCAATGGCGTAACTCTCCCGATACATTCTGATCTCATTCGCGGTCGTTGGAGAAATATTTCGCAGGCGATGCAGCTCGCAAATCGTGCTAACGAGAAATCCTGCAAAAAACATGAAGCCCGCGATACCCCACTCGGCTGCTGCCAGAAGATAGGTATTGTGAGCTGTGCGATTTTTCCCGTATGCCTCCACAACGTCGGCTGCATAGACAGGGCTTAGTTCAGCGAACCCTCCTCCGCCTGTTCCTAGGGGATAATCTTGAATCAGCCTAATAGCTCCTTTCCATAACTCGAGCCGGCTCGTCGCTGAGTCGTCTTCTTCATAGTTTTTAATCGTACTTTGCCGCTCAATAAATTGTGGATCCATCAAACTATAGAACAATACAGCGCCTATAGTCATTCCCACCATTATTTTTCTACGAAACCGGCCGCGGGTAATCAGGATCGCGTAGAGTCCAGTTACGATAAGCGCGACAAATCCTCCTCGGCTATTGCAGAGAATAAACGCGTTCAATGACAATACGCCGGCAAGAACACAAACGATTCTCTCCCAGCCCTTACCCTCAAGAAAGAGCACTCCTATCAACGGGAATATAGCGAGTAAGTGGGCGGCTGTAGCGTTGCTGGTCACTGAATCCGGCCCGCCGATTCCTTCTAGCCTCGTACCTATGCGCTTTGGATCCTCGAATGCATTCCATCCCCACCAAAGGGCCCCGACGATTTGAATGAGCATGAGATAACGAAAGTGCACGTGCGAGCGGACTGTTCGAACAATGAGGAAGTACAAGACTCCTAGCTTGGCAATCTCTATTGTCTGTTCCCAGCTCTGGTCTTTTGCGACCGCCATAGTAGGGGTCACGATAAACGTCGTAGCAATCAACATTAAAAGCCATTTCGTTTGTGGATGGGGAAGATTTTTCAGCTTGGCAAGTTTTTCCTGGCAAATTACGAGAGCCCCAAGAGTCACTAGCGATATTATCAACGACCAGCGCAGATCAGGCAGCTCATCTCCCCACCACCGCAGCGGTGGATGCCCGTAATAGTCCAAAAAATAGCCAAACAACCCATATGCAGGGTTGACAAACGCCATGATGGCGCTTGTTGTGTAGGCGGTTACCCAGACAAACGCGGTTAGCGACATCGAGATGAATTTCTAGTTTTCAAATGACGGAGGGACAGGAATAGCCTTCAACTGATTAGGTATTTGTGAACTTTCGCGTGAGTCGATAGACACTTATTCGGCAGTGGACCGGATTCTACTTTCTTCTATTTCCCAGAGTATATCCGAGAGCTGCTCTGTTGTTCTGATGCGCCGTAACTCGAAAGGATCATTGCGTAAATCAACGATACCCAATCTGGAAGTAACTGCCGATCGGTACCCGGCCCGTCGAACGAATTCCTTTATCCGCAGATTATAGTACTGTGAACTCCCACCGTTAGGATAGGCAAAGTGCCTCACTTTTGTACCAAGGCGCCCCTCCAGCAACACCTTACACTGAATAACTTCATTCCAGGCTTCCTCATTCGTAGCGCTGGGCAAGTTGCAGTGGGTCATCGTGTGGCCGCCGATTTCCATTCCCATCGCAACCATTTCTGACAACTGCTGCCAGGTTAACATGAGATTGTTTTCTAAGGCTGGCACATCATCAAGCTGATTTCTCAGCTTTTCGCGAATGCTTTCTCGGGTTGCAACGTCTACGGTCTTAATCAATTGGGTTAAGCGCCCTATGGATTCGGCTCGATCTGAATCAGATAAGACAGCTTCAAACACTTTGTCTCGGACCCGCAGACAAACGCCAGGCTGCGTGGTTTTTCCGAGAAGATGATGGATCTCACCCACCCAAAATCTCTCCTCGGACTCTATACACCCGGCCGTAATGTAAAATACCCCGGTCATTCCGTATTTCTTAAGGATTCGTGCAGCGTGATAGTTATCAGCATATCCGTCGTCGAAAGTGAGCACAATGGCATTTTCGGGAAACGGCTGTCGGTTCTGAATACAATCAATCAGCGTATCCATCAGAATCGGCCTGAAGTGCTTCGCAAAATAGCGAACTTGTTCTTCAAACACTGACGGTGGAACTGTAATCTCACCACTTACCAGATCATTACCTTCGCTGACCGAATGGTACCGGACAATAATTGGACGATGAGACGGGAAGCCCCGCCTCAAACAGCCTTGAAGACCCGACTTGAAAAACACCTTCTTTATTTGTCGTCCAATAATCCGCCGCATAGCTTCCGTTGGTTTAATGCTTTTACCGCAATGCGGCTCTTTTGATCTTGCCTGATGAAGTTTTAGGAAGCTGCTCCACAAAGACAATCTTCCTTGGGAGTTTAAAACCAGGTAAGAATGTCCGCGCGTAATGCAGCAGTTCGAATGACGAAAGCGAATTCATGGAGCGGGCCACAACGAACGCTAGGATGCACTCGCCTAAGACTGTGTCATCGATACCGACGGCGGCGCTCTCAACCACATCTGGATGAGAATTTAAAACTTCCTCAATTTCTACCGGATGAATTCGATACGATCCGCTCTTAATAATTTCCGACTTTCTGCCAACAATAAAAATGAATCCCTCTTTATCAATCGTCGCCAGATCGCCGGTGTGAAGCCTACTTCCTCTCAGGGTCCTGCAGGTCTCAACGGGATTATTCCAGTATCCCTTCATGAGACAATCACCTTCGGCAGTAATCTCTCCCACTTCTCCCGGCAAAGTCTCGGTACCGTCCTTTCTAAGCACTCGCAAGCGCACGCCGGGCATTCCCTTGCCGATGGAACCCATTTTCCGGGTCAAATCCGAAGGCTCCAGATAGGACAGCCTTGCAGACGCCTCCGTTTGGCCGTACATGACGTAGATCTCAGTATCCGGGAGACATTCTTGAAGCGCGCGTATCGAAGACGTGGACAAAGCTCCCCCAGCACAGGTCACATATCGCAACGTTTCAAAACGTGTCCGTGAAAAGACGGATTGCTTTAACAGCATGGAATAGGACGATGGCACACCGGAAAATCCGGTGACTTGTTCCTGAACCATTTGTATAACTACTTTATTCAAAAAAACGAACTGTTCGGCAACGACCAGCGTGCCACCGACAAAAACGTGAGTAAGTAAGAGCGAGTTTCCATAAGAATAGAAAAACGGCAAAATCACCATAATGCGGTCTCGCTCGCTCAGTTTTAAATACGAGACAATTGACTCTGTATTGGCTATAAGACCGCGATGTGTAAGCATGACGCCCTTGGGCTTTCCTGTCGTTCCTGAGGTGTAGATAATCTGAGCCAAATCTGCGTCACTGCTTACACAAGACACGGGGGGTTGATTTGCTACTTCCAGAATATCGGCCAACCGTTCGACGTTTGGTATTCCGCCCACCGAGTCCAAAGACAAACACCCGTCTACCAAAATAAATTCCGGGAACGGAGAACATCCAATCGCAGATTCCAACATGGATAGAATGGAAGCATGGCAAATAATCCCCTTTGCTCTGCTATCCGATAGGAGATAGTTCAGTTCGTGTGAAGTCGTATTCGGATTCAAAGCGACCACAACCGCACCGCTAGCCAACACGCCAAAATACGAGATCAGATAGCTGGGCGAATTTTCCAAAAGGAGAATCACCCGGTCGCCAGCACGTACACCCCTTTGGACTAAACAAGAAGAGAGGCGACAGGCTTTCTCAGAAAGGTCTCGGTAAGTGAGGCGTCCAGATTGGTGAACTATCGCCTCATGGTCCGGATGCTTGGCCACTGTCCAATGAAACATTTCCAACAACGTCATCGATCAACTCCGAGCTGTAACGAAGCGCAGGGAAAAACCGCGACCTTGCAACGATCCGGGAAAGCTGCCTCCAGTTCCCCTAGGACTTCTTCCCAAGTCGGACAGAAGCGATATCCCTCCCAGAATACGCTTCGAAACTCTTCGCTGCTAACTGTAGGGGAATAGATGATCAAGTCTTTATTGCCAAGCCACCGCTTCCGAATAGGCTTTCTGTAAAGTCGACCGCCAGGCGCGAAAATACCGTGGACTCCACGCCCGTGGCTAGAAGCGGTCATCAAGACGATCTTTCCCCCATCCCTCACAAAACTACGGGATGTGGAGCGAAGCACGTTGAAAGCATTTTCCGATTGGATAAGGTCTGTGTCTTTCGGGTAGGCACTGAGCACGGCGACATCCGCCTGCAGCGGCAACGGCGTCTGATAAACCTTCCTCGCGAACTCTACCCCTTTCAAAAAGGCCTCTTTGAAGTCTCCGACAAAAACCCCTGCTACCTCTCTTTCTTGGTTAACGACGGTATCTACAATCAGATTGAGTCCGCACTTGTGGCAAACTTCTTCTACTTCCTGACGAAATTGGTTGCCTTCCACGACTCCCATACCCCCGCGAAATCCCATAACAACATAGCGGTGTGTCCTTTCGATCACCTCCATGCTCGCCAGACCTGGAAGGATCAATTTTCCGCCTCCGCTAAAACCCGCGAATGGGTGCGGTGTTATGCAACCCATCGAAATCTTTAAATCAGAATCGAAAAAATCCTTGTTAATTCTTACTGGTATCTGATCCAGGTGGACCCCGATCTCCGCCAAATTCTCTAAGGGGTTATGTTGCAGAATGTTGTAGTTTTGCACCACTTCATCGCCTAGTTTGCGTGCAAGATCAGATTCCGATAACGGAGCATGGGAACCCAACGCCACAATGATTCTTATGTTTGTGCTTGCGATCCCGGCCGTAGTGAGCTGATTTAATACCAAGGGTAACAATGTCTTCGTGGGCGTGGGGCGTGTAATATCATCGACGACAATCGCAGCGTTTTTTGCTCGACGAAATATGGCATCAAAGTCCCCGGCACCTATCGAATCGCGGAGCGCCCTGCTTAGCTCCAGCTCCGTTAACCGCCGCACTTTCGTCATGGAACAGAGCTGAACATCCCAAGAGTCAGGAAAGATCAGTTCATGTGTTTCATCACCATGCCAAGCTTTCCACGGCAGCGAAAAAGACTTCATTCAGCCGCCATTTCGCTTTGCGGTAATAAAAGATCCAATAGCCGATAAAGAGTCAAAATTCTCCGGCATAAGCTCTTCATCGTGTATACGAATTTGAAAGGTTTGCTCGACGAAGCTGACAAGCTCTACCATTGCTACAGAATCAATCACTCCTTTCTCGAGTAGAGAGTCGGATTCCGACACTTCGATGTCATCTGTCAACCACGCTCGCTCAGTTAAAAAGCGCCTTACCTTCTGTGTTACAGATTGTTCCATTTCGCCCCTCACTTTCATACATCACGGTCGCCGACGGTCATGAACCACTTGTTTTTGTCCTGGAGCATTGGGCCCCATGGCAGCCCCGGTGTAGCATGAACAATAACACTAGAGGTCTCCGGGCGGCGCACATAGCCGGTTCTGACTAATGACTGAATCAGTGGGTTGGATTCCAGCAAGGTCACAGAAACAGCTCTTGCTCTCTGATCCCATCCTGTATTTGTTAAATAGGTTATTAGTGCATCGGAAGCATCCCGTTCAGGGAGACAAAACATGTCGTTAATATGCATTGCCTCATCTTTAAAGGAGTAAAAGGCGTATCCCACGAATTGTTCCATTCTATAGAGAAGCAGCGTTTGCAACCGAATCATCGGATTCATTCCAAAGCGCCATTTCAAGTATTCGTCATTTCTCAAGCCAAAAATGGGCAATCTTCCCCGGGCCTCCTCGAGTAGAGAATTAAAAGGTGCGTCTACCGGAAATACGTCGAAAATCTCGGCACGGAAGGATTGCTTCGAACAGCGCGATTGCTTGCTGATTGAGCGCAGAGTATTGGAGGCCCACGCCAATGCGGAGGATACCGATGACATCCCCGGCAACGGCGGAAGACATCGATCGATTCTGAGGGGCATTGCGAACCTAACCATTTGACCGATCACCTTGTGTCCAGCTCTAAGGTGAACAATTTTCATCCGATCATTAGGGTGGGCATAGAGAAACGGCACTTGCCCTTCATTCACAATTCTGGTTGCTACGGATCTCAACTGAACTGCAACGCCAAGAGTCCGATAGCTCTGGTTGATCGAGAAATCACCACAGTTCCAGCAAAGCATTTCTTTTCCATCTACGTTCATTAATCTTGGGAATACGGCTGTAAATCCCGCGATCGCACCATTCCGATCATCTACAGCGATCCACGCTTTAGCTTTTCCAAAAGGATTATCCAGGTAAAGCCAGCGGTACCGTCGGCCTTCTGTTACTCGTGCCCTATTCTGATTAAGTGTACGGACTAACAGGTTTTGATCCTCAATAAGATCAGCCTCACGGATAACTATAGCCATGGAATGTTGGAGATTTGTTAGGAGTCGCTTTAGAGTGTCAGCCTAGTTGAAGGGATAGGCTAGTTTAGCCAATGGAACACGATTCAGATTACGGAATTCAAACCCCAATTTCACTTAGAGACAATCGCGTCCAGCCAAGAGTGAGACCGTAAATATCACGCTCGCTTCACCGCGTTCACGCCAGCATGACTTCAACGGTAAGACATAACCTATTCGAATTTTTGCTAATTCGCCGGTTCTGGCAACCCACAATCTATGCATTGAGTATACAAGTCCTGCGTCTTGAAATTACGCGTCCAGAGGGGATTGTCTCCAAGCGAAATACCCGGGTTCCAGTACACCAAATGAAATCGTTTCCGGGTAAGATCCGGGTTACTAGTATCAAGCCACGATAATAGGCAAAAGCCGATCTTAAAATCCCGGGGAGCGGATTAGGTTTCCAATCTGATCTAATTCTTGCTTTTTAATCCACATTCCAGGTGAGCTTCCGCCATTCCTGCATCATGCAGTTACAAAATACGGCATGAATTGCGATTCCACCTCAGTAAGACAGAGGCTAAACGCACGGCTCTTGTAACAAACTTCCAGTCTCTCCGGCAAAAATGGCTGCTATTGCACAGTCAGCAACCAGGACGGACAAACCTGCCTGAAGAATCCAACGAAAATCGTTTATATTCTGTCTAAACCGCAAAAGGCATTCCAGTAATGGGAAGTCGTCCTAGGCAGGGTAGACAATGAGATTGATAAGCTTGGTGGAAAAAGGCGTGAGGGTTGGGCTAGGGAGCCACAAGCCAGGCAGGGGTCTTTCGGTCGCTTTGGATGAGAGGGTTGCGTCTATACAGGCGTTATTTTCGTTTCCCCGACGGTGCTTCCACTTCACGAAAAGGATATACTCGACCAACTCGCATATCGGTAGCCAATGATCGATTGTGCAGGGGCATACAATAGCAGGACCGCCACATTTGTGATTGTAGACTAAACCGGCCTCTATTTCCGGTGCCCGCGATTGCGGCAATACCTCGTGAGAAGTTGCCGCTGGGGCTGACACCTACTATATCTACCTGTGTCGCTCAGAGTTCCCTTCAAATCTACAGTCATTACCAAAACCGCCCGAAACGGAAGTTTCGGTGATTTAAGGTAACGGTCCGGCGAGGCACGGCCGTCTAAGATCTCTTAAGAAGTGGCTTAACACTCGGCCGCCATGTGCCGCCAGTCGGGGCCGATGCCGTATTTGCCGCAAAGAAAGCCCTCTAAACCGGACAGGAAAGACTTACCAATTTTTTAGTTAGCTCCCAGTACCAAACATACGAGTTGACCTTGGCTATCGGAGGAGAAAAGATACACGGCGGTATGACGATCTGCCCCCAGGTACACCGCACATCCACTGATAGTGCGTAAAAAGCCGTTGCTTTCGAGCTGCTGTTTGTAAAGACGGAAGGCATCCGTCAAAAACCAAATCCGCCGACCAGGATTAGTCGCCGCTAACTCCCACAATCCGTCGCCATCGATATTTCTTAGGCGCAAGTTACTCGCCTTAGCTTCGCGCTCGGAACTCCACACATAGTCCAATCGCCCAAGATAGGAGAGCGGTACCGCCTCTCTCATGCTGATCACTATGTCGTCATCCCGCAAATGCTTCTTCATCTGCTCGGTGGGAGTCTTGTAATCCGGATAGAAGGGAAAAGCCTTGGTGCTAGCTGTGTGAGGCCGCGTGAAAGCATCGCCATATTCTCGTTGTCCAATCCTTACTCCATGAAACACCTCCATGTCGCTCGGTAACAGTAGCAAAATCAGCACTAGTCCGGTGATTTTCAGCGATGGCAACTTTCCTGGAATGAATTTAGTGGCAATAAAAACAATAGCACAAGAACCCCACATTAATATCATAGGGAAGAAATGAAAGCTGTAGCGTGCGCCGTCGTCGCCACGCGGGATCAGGCTTACAATAAGAATCGGGCCAATAACAGCAGCCAAAGCAAAACACGCGCGGCCGTCGCCTTGCCTGACGTATCGAACCCACAAGACAATCGCACCAAAAGCCGCTAGTCCAATTTCTACAGGCCAGTCCGCCAGAAAAAATTTGGCAAACCGCTCATAAACATAGGGATAATCGAAGAAGAAACGCATCGAGGCTTTAACGGAAAGCCCGCCGGCCCATGCGGCGAAATACCACGCGATTGAGCTCAGCACTAGAACTGCAACGCCTATGACCAAAGGAGTGTCTCGCCATTTCTCGACTTTTTCAAAAAACACACTTAAATACAAAATAAGATATAGGGCTGCGAGCCCGAGTTGGCCGATTGCACAAGCCATAGCTACAGGGATCAGCGCCCAGTACCGCCATCGAGCTTCGCGTGATCGAAAACCTTTAGCTGCAACGGCTACGACCATTATGAAGCCCAGTATGATGGCGACAGCGCCTACCTGTTGGTTTGCCTCTAGAACTTTCAACAAATGCTCGAACGGAAGCACCGCCTGACTTAACATACCAGTCGCTACGGATACGGCTTCGAGTCCTGTGTCAGGCTCTCCAAAGCGCGATGCCCACACCACCTGGGCCATAGCTATACCGATAAGCCCGAAGAACAAAAATCCTGCAAAGGCTTTCCATGTCGGTAGCGAGCCGTTTTTGATCACCAGTGGCACCAGAAACAACACAGCCAGCACAACGCCAAGCTCGTGAACCATCACGGTCAAAAGCCAGATGGGCGTAGTTAGCCATCGACAGACTTTGTTTCCCTGGATGAACCCTCTGTAGAAAACGTATAAGCTGCAAATGTACAGAAACTGAAAAGCTGCATACATCCGAGCGTGTCGAGCAAACTCGATCTCCCATCCCGCGAACACCATCATCACTGCTGTGATTAGTCCGACGGTTCTACATACCAACAGACTGGCCAACAAATAGGTCATCCAGATTGTGCCAAGATTTGCTAGCACAGATGGAAGACGGAGAGCAAACTCGTTTAGCCCGAAAATCATCGCCGCCGCTGCATCTACGTAAAGGAAAGAAACTGAGCGTAGATACATACCCCCCGTTGGCAAGACCGGATACCCGTGTTCTAGAATCGCTTTCACCGCGATAGCCGTGTATCCTTCATCCCCCCACAACCCCAGCCTTCCAAGATTAGGAAGACGCAGTCCGAGCGCGACGGCCATAAGCGCAATCCAGAACAGTGCCAGGAGAAGCTTCGGTTGAGCCGATTTGCCAATTTCAGACGAACCCGTTGGGTCGCAACCAAGCCAAGGACTGTTAAATAAACTTCGGCTATTACTTCGGCTATTCATGTAGAATCTACTGAAACGTGTTGCTCTTAATACCACGTTTTTCGTTAAAAATACGGGATTTTAAGCAGCGGGGATGCGCATTCGGTACGTTAGTGGCTTCGGATTCAATGGGCGAAACAGTCTAGCCGCCGCTTTAGCTTTCAGTTTTTACTCGAACCGATCGTTCCGGCTCCCAAGTATTGATCCTTTCGCCAAGCATGTATTGCAGTGTCCCCATTGCGGACGCTGCGTTAACGATTATGAAGTAGGCAGGAAACGAGAGCCACCGTATCGCAATGCCTGCGCGGTCTAGCATTAACCCGAATACGCCAAGTGAATAGAAAACAATTTGGCCGCCGAGGACGACTTCGCCTGTTCCATGATCCCAAGCGATAACAAGCGAGAAAAGAAAAACACAGCTCAAAAAGGCGGGTGTAAGCCAGCGAAGCATCTTATGGGACACTAACTGGTACGAAAACCAACCATAGCGCCAGGGATTGAGTACTTCTTTGACTCGAAAAAGTCCATGCCAGCTTCTACTGACAATCCGCACTTTCCGCCGAAACTCTTGAGCGAGTTGTGAAACGGCTTTCTCATAGCATAGAGCTTCCGGCTCAAAAACGTTTCTATAGCCTTGGCTCACAACCTGTAGAGGCATTACAAAGTCATTGATATCCTCGGGTTCAAGCGGAATGGCCAAAGCTTTTCGAACGGCAAAAATCGCTCCATCAGACCCTACCATCGAGCCAATCTGCGACTCCTTGATTTTGAGGAACCGCTCGTGACCCCAATACGTATTTTCACTCTTGCCGGCATTTGAGACCTCGGAATCGACATAGCAAGAATTCCCAGTAACACAGCCAACGGTGGGATCGCCGAAGTTTCTTACTAACTTCTGGATCACATCTGGAGCATAAAACGCATTTGCGTCGGAAAAGACTATGATCTCCCCCTTAGCGAAAGAAACCCCTTCATTCAGGCCCGCTGTTTTTCCCTTGCGAACGGTCATCCGATGCAAAACAACGCCTTCCCCTTGATAGCGTTGAACAATATCGTCGGTTCGATCGGTTGATGCATCAGATACAACGATTGTCTCCAACTTCTCCCGTGGATAATCTAGCGCGAGAGTGTTTCGAATTTTTTCTTCAATCACTTCTTCTTCGTTGTAGGCGGAGATTATTAAGGTTACGTACGGGCGTATAAACCTCTTAGAGACAGGAGGCCGTTTAACAATCCTCGCCAACGCCAAAAGTAGGAGCGGATAGCCTACAAAAACGTATAATAAGGCCGAACCTGATATCCAAAATAGGATTTCAGCCATATAAGCAAATTAGAAAAGAGCCAAGTGCACGCCTAACGCGTCTCGCGCAGCCCACTGACCCTCCGTCAGTACCGATCACCGCGCAAAAGTCAACTGTGTTCCTCAATCGAGAATCTCGCTAGTCTGGTAATCTCTGACACTGCGTGCGTGAGTAAAAATGATGATCTCACCTAAAAGTCCGGTTGAAAAGAGTTGCACTCCGAATACCATGAGTAAGACGCCTAATATTAGAAGCGGGCGACCTGCCGATGCAATACCAAGGAGTCGCTCCACGCCTATATAGCCCGTCAAACACATACCAAGTGCAAAACTCGCCGACCCAAGCAGTCCGAAAAACCGGAGTGGTTTTTTCGTAAACTTGAAAAGAAAAAAGAAGCTGACGATGTCTATTAGCCTTCGTAGATACACACCCGGTCTATTCACTCGGCTCCTGGTGTCCTGGCGACTCTGGCGAACAGGAGCTTCGGTAACGCGAAATCCCAACTGGTAGGCCGATATCGGAAAAAAACGATGAAGATCTCCATAGAGGCTGATTTCATCAGCCACCTTTCGCTTCATAACTCGAAGGCCGCAACTGACGTCATGATACTCAGTGCCAATGACAGCTTGTAAGATTTTATGGTAAACCCACGACTGGCATCGGTTAAAGACAGAATCGATACGCGGATGACGCCAAGCCACGACCAGATCTTCTTCCTCTTCCAACACCTTTTTTAACATTTGCTGGATTTCATGGGGCTCCACCTGAAAGTACGATGCAAGGGTAACAATGATCTTTCCCTTGGCTCTTTCGAAACCCGCTGATAACGCCGTCGCTTCTCCGAAAGAGCGGTTCAATGTGATCAGCGAAATTTCTACGTGCTTCTTCTTTAGACGTTTCAAGTTCTCAAGGACGCCATGACCAGGTCCATCCACTACAAAGATGAATTCGTACGCAAGTCCCATTGCTGCGATTTCTCGAGAATAGTCGAGATAGAGCTGTTGTAAGTCATCATGGCGCTCAGAAATGGGAACCACAAAGGAAACATCTATGACGCTCTCCAATACAGCGCTTCTCTGTTTCTGTCTTGGACTACGCGCTTTAGCAACCGATAATGCTTGCTCCATACTACACCTATAGAGACGTAACCGTTGGTTCACAGGTTTTCTGTGGGCGATAATCTCCCATCTTCAGAGCGAGCTCGCCAATAATCCCCATTGTAAGAAGATGAACAGACAGCAAAAAACACAAGAACACGACCGTTGACACCACCGTCCACCCCTCAACATCATTGCCGCCGTAAACACCTGCAGCAAATAATTCAACCAGCCCCAAAGCAAAGAAAAAGACGCTCGGAATCCCAAACCACACGCCAGGACGGGAAGCGAATCCACTGATCAACTTTACGGTGATAATATCTAGCGCGACCCGCCAGATTCGGCCAAGCCCATACTTGCTCTTACCGAAACGGCGCGGGTGGTGGTTTACAACGACTTCTGTAATCCTCGCCCCCGCTAGCGTCGCCATGGCAGGTATAAACCGATGCATTTCGCCGTACAGAGTAACATTTTTGATAACAGAAGCCCGGTAGGCCTTTAGCGAACAGCCATTATCGTGGATCCTCACTCCGGTAATTCGACTGATCATCCAGTTAGCGACTACCGAAGGTACGCGTCGCGTCCATAATTTATCCTGCCGATTCTTTCTCCAGCCGCAGACGACGTCAAATCCTTCTCCAAGTCTCTTAACGAGCCTCGGGATATCGACGGGATCATTCTGGAGATCGCCATCCATACTGACGATGACCTCTCCTTGCGCATATTGAAATCCCGCTGCCATCGCCGCTGTCTGACCATAGTTTTTGCGAAACCGGACGACCTTCACTCGTTGATCACTTCCATGAAGTCGTTGAAGGATTCGATGTGTATCATCCTGGCT